>Ga0114969_10000204_pt1 | contig 50134 bp, 45 predicted proteins | sample M_130807_MF_Meta_FD_87316 | JGI IMG/M metagenome (GOLD analysis project Ga0114969, IMG submission 87316) | Freshwater microbial communities from Lake Montjoie, Canada to study carbon cycling - M_130807_MF_MetaG | ecosystem: Environmental > Aquatic > Freshwater > Lake | place: Lake Montjoie... | reverse complement strand
GTACTTCCATCGCTCCAGTAATAGTACAATTGATTGTTTGCGTCTTTTAAATCGCCTTTTGGATCAAACAAAAAATAGCCGACGCCACCAAAGAGATAAGGACCAAATTTGCCGTTGCTGAAAATGGAATATTTATTGTCTAGATGCAGGCCGATAGTGAAATCGCCGCCCATTACATCAGAAGCAAAATTCAGGTTGCGTGCACCGCTTCTTTCGCTTGCAGAAACAGAGCCATAGAAGCCATTCAGATTGGCACTGAACATTGTTAAAAAACGCTGACTTAGCGAAAGGGTGTAGCCTAAATGCAGGTCTTCCACTTTCCCTATTTTTGAAAAAACACCAACGTCGCCGTCGAATACAAAAGTACCAGCGCCAAGACCTACTTTGAATAAATTATGCTGAACTGCAGATGCTTCAATTGTTGTTTCAGTGCTGTCCTGCGCAAACGCAGAGAAAGCTGAGAACAGAAATGATAATAAAGCAGTTAGACGAACATTCATAAAAGTTTTCGCTTTTTGCGAGAGGTCTAATTTATAATAAATTTTAAACAAATGCCTGATTTCATGGTGCTTCGATTTTCGCTTTGACCTAGAAATTGGGTTTTAATAAATATTTGCCATAGAATTTGTTGATCTCTGCAACGGCTTCATCTGCGGTATCTACCACAAAGTAAGACGAGAGGTCTTCTTCGCTGATATTTTTTTCTTTTAACAAAGTGTTTTTAAACCAATCGATCAGTCCGCTCCAAAAGTCTTTGCCAACAAGGATAATCGGGAAGTGACCAATTTTTTGCGTTTGAATAAGCGTGATGGCTTCAAATAATTCATCAAGAGTACCGAAGCCTCCAGGGAGTACAATAAAACCCTGAGCATATTTTACGAACATCACCTTACGTACAAAGAAGTATTCAAAGTCAACATTTTTGTCATGGTCAATGTAGGCATTAGACGATTGTTCGAAAGGCAAATCAATGTTCAGTCCCACTGATATTCCCCCACCTTTATTTGCGCCTTTGTTCGCAGCTTCCATGATTCCAGGTCCCCCGCCTGTGATCACGCCGTAGCCATTTTGCGTTAATTTAAATGCAATTTCTTCGGCAAGTTGATAGTATTTGTTGTCGCTTGGAGTGCGGGCTGATCCGAAGATGGATACGCAAGGACCGATGCGCGCAAGCTTGTCGAAGGCTTCAACGAATTCGGCCATTATTTTGAAGATCGCCCAAGAATCGTTGGTTTTGATCTCGTTCCATTTTTTCTTTTTGAAGGCTTCTCTAACTTTTTTTTGATCTTCTTTTTCTTTCATGAGCGCTAATATTGCATTTTAAAGTTAGCAGCTGTACGCACCAAAAGGGAAAAAGTTCGAAGGAAGTATTAAAAGTGTTTTGTTAATTGCTGAGGGTATTCGACTATAATTCTCCTTTAAGAAACACGCCTGTCACGCTTTTTTTGTTTTTTGAGATTTGTTCAGGTGTTCCTTCGGCAACGATGTTTCCTCCATTTTTGCCTCCTTCTGGTCCCATGTCTATGACGTGGTCGGCCAGTTTGATGATGTCTAAATTGTGTTCGATCACAAGCACTGAATTTCCTTTATCGACCAAACGAAGCAATATGTCGGAAAGGATGCGAATGTCTTCAAAATGGAGTCCGGTAGTGGGTTCGTCAAGAATGTATAATGTTTTTCCGCTGTCTTTTTTTGACAGTTCAGCTGCTAGCTTAATGCGCTGAGCTTCGCCGCCAGAGAGCGTGGTAGAGGGTTGTCCGAGGTTGATGTAGCCTAGCCCCACGTCCTGCAATGTTTTTAATTTGTGGTAGATTTTGGGATGGTTTTCAAAAAAATGCGTGCCATCGTTGATGGATAGATTCAGCACATCATTGATGTTTTTCCCTTTGTATTTGACGCGCAGCGTTTCTTGGTTAAATCTCTTGCCTGAACATGTTTCGCATTGCACCAACGCGTCGGGTAGAAAATTCATTTCAACTTTTTTCACACCAGCGCCTTTACATTCTTCACAGCGTCCGCCAGATATGTTGAATGAAAATCTATTGGCTTTATAGCCTTTGATTTTAGAGTCGGGAAGCAGTGCGTAAAGATTTCGAATTTCGGTATATACGTCGGTGTAAGTTGCCGGATTTGAGCGCGGCGTGCGGCCAATTGGAGCTTGGTCAATTTGAATGACTTTATCGATATTTTCAAGTCCTTCAATAGATTTGAATGGCAGCGAAATATTACTTCCTTTGTTGACGTGTTGATTTACTGCAGGATAAAGTGTTTCGTTGATGAGTGTTGATTTTCCACTTCCGCTCAAACCGCTTACGCAAACGAGTTTTCCTAGAGGCAAAGTAAGATTTACGTTTTTTAAATTATTGCCTGTTGCTCCTTTGATAATGAGTGTTTTGCCATTGCCTTTTCGTCGTTCTGTAGGAACGTTTATTTTTTTTATTCCTTTTAGATATTGGTAGGTCGTGGAGGCAACATTGCTCAGTTTAGAAGGGTGTGCGGCGTCGATGATTTGGCCGCCATGAATTCCAGCTCCAGGCCCCATGTCGATGACATAGTCGGACGCTTCCATCATTTCTTTGTCGTGTTCAACCACTAAAATGGAATTGCCTGTATCACGCAATTTTTTGAGGGCGGAGATCAATTTAATATTGTCTTTTTGGTGCAAACCAATACTCGGCTCGTCTAAAATGTACAGCACTCCAACGAGGTCAGAGCCAATTTGTGATGCGAGACGTATGCGTTGGCTTTCACCACCTGATAAACTTTTGGAACTGCGGTTGAGCGTAAGATAGGCAAGTCCAATGTCCACGAGAAACTCTGTTTTTCTTTTGATTTCTTTGATGATTTCGGAAGCGATTTGAATTTGTTGATGGTTTAGTTTTTTGGGCAAAGCTAAAGTCCACTCATAAAAATCATCAATGTCTCTGTTCACCAATTCTTGCATGCTACTTTCTCCCACTTTAAAATGCATTGCCACTTTGTTCAGTCGCGATCCATTGCATACTTTGCAGGTAATGTAATTGGAAAAAGTGCTCAACCATTTGTCGGAAGTCGATTCTTGTTCGTCGGCAAGTTGCTCTAATAAACTTAAGATTCCTTGAAAGCCATCCGGCTCTCCATATATTATTTCAGCGTGTAATTCTTCAGGTAAATCTTTAATGGCGACGGCAATTGAACTGCCATGTTTTTGACAGAGTTTATCGAGCTGTGCAAACACCCAATTTTCTTTGTGCTTGCCCAGCGGCAATAAAGCACCGCTCTTTATCGAAAGGTTTTTATTGGGTATTATTTTAGATTCGTCCAATTCAGGCAGACTTCCCAATCCTTTGCAATGTGGACAAGCGCCGTAGGGTGAGTTGAACGAAAATAGGTTTGGTTCAGGATCGGGGTAGGAGAGGCCTGATGTGGGGCACATCAAATTTCTGCTGTAATATTTGAGTTGATTCGATTCGTGTTCGCCAGCCATCAAAATACCATTGCCTAATTTCAATGCAGCTTCGATGGAGCTCTTGAGGCGATCACCTGGCTCCATAGAAAGGTCGAGACGGTCAACTACCACTTCGATATCGTGTGTTTTGTAACGATCGACTTGAAAGCCTTTGGTCATCTCCACAATCGTTCCGTCAACACGCACTTTTAGGAAACCCTGTTTGATTAGTTTTTCAAACAATTCACGGTAGTGCCCCTTTCGTCCTTTGATGAGCGGTGCATAAAGTACTAGTTTTTTGTTTTTGTAATTGCTGCTAATTTTTTCAATGATTTGGGCTGTTGTAAAACGCACCATTTCTTCACCTGTTTCATAGGAATAGGCTGTTCCTGCTCGCGCGAAGAGCAAACGCAGCAAGTCGTATATTTCAGTGATGGTACCAACAGTTGAACGCGGACTCTTGCTTGTTGTTTTTTGCTCAATGGAAACAACCGGACTCAAGCCCTCTATGCTGTCAACGTCGGGCTTCTCTAGATTTCCTAAATATTGTCGAGCGTATACCGAAAAACTTTCGATGTAGCGGCGTTGTCCTTCGGCATAAATGGTGTCAAAGGCAAGTGATGATTTTCCGCTGCCGCTCAAGCCAGTGATTACGACCAATTGGTCGCGGGGAATTTCAATACTTATGTTTTTAAGGTTGTGCTCACGGGCACCAAAAACCTTAATGTATTCTTTGGGAGTTGCCACTATTCTTTGCCTAAGTGTGGCTCTGATAAATCAATCATTGCCGTGTCGCTCAAGAAGGGCAGTTTAGCACTTGAATCCGCTGAGCTGGCAATTAATTCGTCGTACTGGTAGATGCCGCTTTTTGGTAGTTTCAAGGTGTAGGTTGTACCGTTTCGCACCGAGAGTCTGCGTTCACGCAGCCAAGGATTTAATGTTTTAACAATTTTGTAATTGGAGTTCACTGACAAAGCATATTTCATTAAGTCAGGAATGGTGCTGTCGATTTTCACTTCATACACATCGTACGGAGGGTAGCCGTCGATTTCTTCGGGATCGTAGCCATAGTATTTTGGGTTGTTGAAAATCTCCTTGTAAGACAGAATGCGAAAAACATAACGAGATGTTTCTTGGTTGAGCAATAGGTCGTAATAGCTGTTAACTCCTTGTTCGTCCATTTTGCTCGCTAGTCCGCTCATTCCCATGTTGTAAGAAGCAGCTGCAGCAGTGTATGATTTGAATTTGCGATAAGCGGATCTGAAATACTTACAAGCAGCATGCGTTGATTTTTCTACGTCATAGCGGTCGTCAACCTCTTCGCGAATTTCCATTCCGTATTCTTTGCCGGTGCGCTCCATTATTTGCCAGAAGCCTGTTGCTCCAGCCGGACTCACCACATTTACCAATCCACTTTCAATAATTGCTACGTATTTTAAGTCTTCGGGCAATCCGTATTTTTTTAAAATTGGTTCAATCACAGGAAACCATCGCTTCGCTCTTTTGAAGTACATGATGGTTTCAGATTGCCAATATGCATTTTTTAAAATTTCTCTATCGAAGCGCTCACGAATGTCTACACTTTGAAAGGGCACTGGTTCTCCACAAAAATTGATGGTAGGTGAAATCTTGAAATCTTTAAAAATCATGTAATAAGGCATCTTGTCTCCCTTTGTGGAAAAGGTAAACAACTCAATAGTAACAAAGAGCAGGGCAATGGATGAAAGTGCAATTATCCCTTTTTTCATTTTTCTTCAAATACTACTTCACTTACTTTTTGAGGTCTTTTGATTCTTGTAAGATAATAAAGAATTGAAAATATTACGATACAATAGCTGCTAAATAGTACGATGGCCTGGTTGTTCCATATTTCAATATAACGCAGTATATAAATTGACAAGAACATGGAGATCGCTGCAATTGCACAAAATACGATCGCCACCTCTCTATCGCTAAATCCAGCGTAGGACAAATGGTGTGTGGTGTGGTCTCTTCCGCCAACAAAAGGACTTTGTTTTTTCAGCAGGCGGTTTATGGTAACACTAGTTGTATCTACTATAGGTAGAATGAATACAGTGACTGCGGCCAGTATTTTTCGGGAAAATTCTAATGAAACACCATTTGACTGCTCAGCATTCCAAAAGAAGAGAATGCCCACTGCCGCCAAGAGAACGCCCAAAAATTGGCTTCCGCTGTCGCCCATATACATTCTAGACGGGTTCCAATTAAAGTACAGAAAGCCCATGAGGGCTGCGACTTGTCCTAGGCATATGATAAAAAAAATGTTGTTAAAGTCACCTTTTACAACGAAGAGCAACAAAGTGGTGAGGAAAACAAATATTGACACAGAGGTTGTGATTCCATCCATATTGTCAAGCATGTTCACCGAATTCATCATGCCGATGACCCAAAATATAGTGAGCGCAATGTTCACCATATCGTTTTCAAAAAGATTGATTTTGGTTTTGGTGGCGACAAGCACTACGGCGCATGTGACTTGACCTAAGAACTTTAATAGTGGTTTAGTGTTGTAGGCGTCGTCAGCAAGACCTATCATAAATCCCAATGATACCGAAATGAGGATGCCCAAAACCTGAGTATCAATAAGATTGTGTTTAAATGCGGCAACAATGAAAGAGAACAAAAAGAGTATGTAAAAAGATATGCCGCCAAATGCTGGTTTTGAGGTGCTGCCCCAGCGGATAATGGTTTCGTCATTGTTGTTGTTGCCGCTATTGCGCATACCCAACGTTTTGGCGAATTTGAGAAACAATCCGTTAATCAGAGCTGAGAATCCTATGAGGATAATAAAAAAGGAAATGTAAAAAAGTAGTTCGTTGATTTTCAGCATTTTTTCTGTTCTATAGGGCAAAAATACGATAATAGGCCGTTAAAACAAACCCTTGAATTCATTGAGCGTATTTCCATTGCGGTCTTTGTCGGAAAGTATTGGTTCTGTAATACCCCAATCAATATTTAGTTCAGGACTGTTCCATAGTATTGATCTGTCGACACTTGCGTTGTAAAAATTGGTGCATTTGTACATGAAAATGGTGTCGTCTTCTAAAGTGAGAAAGCCATGGGCAAAACCTTCGGGAATCCACATCATTTTGTGGTTTTCCTCGGAGAGCACCATTTTAAAATGCTGGCCAAAAGTGGGCGAAGCTGTGCGTAAGTCTACCGCAACATCTAGGACAGAACCTTGTATCACTTTCACTAATTTTCCTTGTGTGAATGGCGGCGTTTGAAAATGTAGGCCACGCAATATGCCTTTGGAAGATTTTGAAATGTTGTCTTGTACAAAGTTGGCGGTTACATTATTGACGTGAAATACCTTTTCATTGTAGCTTTCATAAAAATAGCCCCTGTCATCGGCAAAAACCTTGGGTTCAATGAGCAGTAAATCTTTTATCGGTGTTGTAATTACGCGCATAGGTATTAGGACTTATTCAAATAGTTTAGAGAAGATGTTTTTCTTTTTTTTTGATTTTGTAGGCTCTTCGTAGTAACCATAACCATAACCGTAGCCATAACCGTAGCCATAGCCGTAACCATAACCGTATCCGCCTTTTCGTGAGCGATTGCTTGAGCCGTTTAAAATTACTGATAAATTGGAGATGTTGTTTACATCTTTAAGGTGGTTGATGTTTTGTAAGTATGCTTTTTTGGATACGTTGGCTCTCAAGATATAAATTGGGTAATCGGCTTTTTTAATGATAGGGAGAGCATCGGTCACAATACCTACTGGCGGATTGTCAATCACTATGATTTCGTATGTTTTTTTGAGTTCGTCAAGAATTAGATCCATGTTTGGACTAATGATCAATTCCGATGGATTAGGAGGTATTGGTCCCGCTGTAATGAAGTGCAGGTTTTCTAAGGCGCTACGTTGAATGCATTCTTGAAGACTTGACTTGCCTATTAAAAGCGTGCTCATCCCTACTTTATTTTCGGCGTTAAATCCAATGTGTGTTTTTGGTTTCCGCATGTCAAGGTCAAGAATGATTACTTTTTTACCTGAAAAGGCAATAATTCCTCCTAAGTTGATGGCTACGAAAGTTTTTCCTTCACCACTGACCGTTGATGTCACTGCTAAAATCTTAGAGCCTTCATTTTTTGTCAAAAACTGAAGATTCGATCGCACTGAACGGAATGCTTCCGTCATTAATGACTTTGGATTTTTGTCTACCAGCAACTGGGAAATTGGAATGCTTTCTTTGTATTCTGGTATCATGCCCAATATTGCGACTTGATTGGTGTATTTAACAATATCCATGATAGTCGAAACAGTGTTGTGCAGCAAATAACGAACAATTATGATGCCGAATCCAATTAGTGCTCCTATGGAAATAAACAGAACGTACACTAAGCGGCGCTGCGGTTCCACAGGAATATCATTACTGTACGCATATTCTAAAATATCGTTGTTCGAGACAAAGCCCGCTTTAACCATTTCAAATTCAGATTTTTTCTGTAATAATTTGGTGTAATAATCTTGGCTAATTTCAAACATCCTTTCGATCTGATTGATCTCAGAAGTTTTTATTTTAGTTGAATTTTCTATGGCTGTGTTTTCTATTTTTTTAGAAGATCTTCTTTTTTCTAACGAGGCAAGTTGATCTTGCATTTCAGAAATTGCGATATCAACGTTTTCAATTAATTCTCTTTTGTTTAATTGAATTTTGTAGTCTAACTCCTTAATTGGACCGCTATTGCTCGTGTATTGATACTGCAATTCTTTGCGTTGCGTAATCATCATTTGGTATTGCTGGATTACACCTAAAAGTGAATGCGTGTTGGGCGATGTCAATAAAGGTGCGTAAATATAGTCGTCGCCTTGCAGACGAGATAACTTTCCTTTGTAATCAATAAGTGCTTGTAATTCAAAATTTAACAAGTGGTATTGATCATTCAAGAGCTCTTCTTTTTGAGAGACATTGTCGAAAAGCATCGGATTAAATTTTTGACCATTGTCATCTTTGGTCATATATGGTTCCAGCGTTTTTGAGTAGTCATTAATTTTCTCACTTATTGCAAGTAGTTGATCATTCGTGAAATTGATCATTTGATTGGCACTTTCGCTCTTTTTTTCAACATTATATGCTAGGAATTCTGTTGAAATGGCGTTCGCTAAATCGGCCGCTTTTAATGGGTTGTTGGATGTGAATTCTATTTCAATAGTCTTTGCCTCTTCGCTGACAATGTTGAGCATCATTTGTGCGAGGCAATTGTTCAATATATCTTCTTGGCTGTTTAAACTGAAGTACATTGGACTAGTTGTTTCTTCCTTTTGAATTTTATAATAGTTACTCTGCGAGATGCTGAGTTTTATTTCAATTTCTGGAAGAGTTGTCCAAGAGTTTATGGGGAAAGTGTACTCATGCAAAATATCGTTAATCGCATAATTAATTTGAACCTTTTCATCCTGTATAAATTTCACATAAATGGGGGTTGCAAATATAGCTTGGTCTTTTACTTGGTAGCTTACCCTGTATCTGGAACTCTTGTATTCTTCAAAATTCAGGAATGATCCTTCAGAAATGTACGAAATATCTAGTGGTAACTTTTGTAGAGCTCTTTTAATAAGAGTTTTTGATCGCATCAATTCAATCTCACCAGCAATAGGCATATCATAGATGTTTTCGAATTGCATGATTTTGTTCATGTTGTTCGCTTCTCCAATCTTTACAATGGCTTTCGATTGATAAACAGGTTGGGTGTATCTGTTGTACAAAAACGCCAAGCTGTAGCCCAATGCCAATAAGAAGATTACCCAAGTAAAAGACGCTTTAGATATCTTTAGCGCGAGTGCTAGGTCAAAATCGTCATTGAGTAAACCTATTTTTTTTCTTTCCATTTTTATTGTTTTGCGCTAACAAGCTTGTACACTAAAAACACGCTCAATACTGAAGAGATTAATCCTGTGAATGAGGCTATGTCTGAAGGGATGGTATATGCATAGTTGATCACTGGTTCAATGTATACGATGTCGTTAGAGTGCATGATGATATCGGCGTCTTTTAATCCTTCGATTCTAGAAAGATCGACGAGGTAGATGTCGGGTTTTTTTAAGTCGCCTCTGATTATCTTGATTTTGCTCGCGTAATTCATTCCACTGCTCGATCCCATGCTGGCATTTGCGGCACTTGTTCCTATGCCAGTACCAGAAACCCCTCCGGATTTCGCAAGAACTTCGAAAAGGGTGGTGTTTTCACTTTCAAGAGTAACCATTGACGCAGATATACCACCGCGAAATAAATAGATTCTCTTGTTTGTTATTTCAAGGGTTACAAAAGGATTTACGAAATATTGTTTAAACCTATCCTCTAATAATTCTTCCATTTCTTTAACTGTCAGACCAACAACTGGTAACTCTCCTAGCACCGGCATTTTAACCTTACCATTAGAGCGCACTTTGAATGTTGTCATTCCAGCGCTTGATGAGATTCCTGATTCATTTGAGTACCCTGATACACTGGCCATTTTAAAGCCGTCATTGGTGTACAAGCTAAAATTGATCACATCGTTGATTGCGATTTTGTAGGGCTCAATTTTTACTGAATCCGGAAATTTTGCATAGGGATAATCTGCTGGGATTTTCAGCATTCTGCTGGGATTAAAGGTTGCGCATGAAGAAAGCGCGACGATCAATAGCAGCAAAAAGGAATATGTTTTAATGTCGTATTTCATTTTGAATGCAGTAAAGTACTGTATAATTTGTCCATATCTTTCACTAGCCTTGTGTAGTGAAATTTTCCTCTCACATTTTCCCATCCAAGTTTTTGCATTTGCAAACGCAGGTCAACATCTTCAATTAGCCTGAGCAGATTGTTGGCGTAGCCTTGCGTGTCTCCAATTTCAGACAATAATCCTGTTTTGTTGTGGATGACCACATTTTCGATTCCGCCTACTTTTGTGCTCACCACAGGATTATTGCCCGCTTGCGCTTCAATCAAACTAACTGGCGTGCCTTCGTTTAAAGAACTGAGTGCTATAATATCTACGCCTGCATTCACAACATCCACGTCTTTTATCCACGATGTAAACGTAAGACTACATTTGGAATTTTCAAAATCTCCAACGCAGATAGAAATGCCCAACAATTGCGCCAACTCTTCTATCTTGCTTCTGTCTTCACCGTCACCTACTACGAAGGCTCGAATTTTTTTAGTGCTTTTGTCGCACACTTCTTTCCACGCGCGCACAAACAGTTCATGGTTTTTAACAGGAACAATTCGACCTACAATACCCACTGCAATCTCGTCATCTGCAATGTTATATTGTTTTCTGAATGCGCGTCTTTTGTCTTCTATGTTTTCTTGAAACCTGCTGAGGTCAAAGCCAAGAGGGATGATTTCTATCTTTTCAGGGGGGCAAATTCTATGAATAGTACCCAATTCATATTTTTGTTTTTCGCTAATGGCGATGATTTTTGTGCTCTTCGCCGCCAAATTTCTTTCAATGTTTTTGAAAACGGATGTTTTCGCTTTATTGAAATACGAGTGAAACACATGTCCGTGAAAAGTGTGAACGATCACCGGTACTTTTGAGGTGTAAGCCGCCAGTCGCCCTATAGTGCCTGCCTTTGCCGCGTGCGTATGCACAATGTCGGGCTTGTATTCTTTGATAATGTTTTTTATTTTTTTGTAGGCATTGTAGTCATTTAGCGGGTTAATTGAACGCTTCATTTCCGGTATGATGGTAGAAGTGAGGTCTAGACTATTTAAAATATGTGCGCTGCTTTCTTCTGATTCTTCCTTTTCTCCACCAATGAGTAACGTTTCGTAGTGCGGTGGCATGTATTTGGTTAAATACGCGGCGTTGTAGGTTGGTCCTCCGAGGTTGAATCTATTTATTATCCTTAATATTCTAGGCATTGGCGCTCGTTATCTTTGTGTAAAACTAATCAATTAATCCACTTTTTCCACCAATACTGAAAAACGATCAAGCCCCAAATGTTTCCTGTTGACTCTTGCGGATTTGAACTGTTTAGCTTCAATTTCAATTCTTCGATTTTATCAGGATTGAAAATGCCTTGTTCTTCAATGAATTTTCGAGACAGCAAGTCATTGTCAATTAAATTTTTTAAATCACTGCTAAACCAAGATTTTAATGGCACTTCAAAGCCATGCTTTGGTCTTTTGTAGAGTCTTGCAGGAAGTATGTCTCTAAAGGTGTCTTGCAAAATTCTTTTGCGGTGCGTGCTGCAAATTTTGAATTCTTCGGGCAGTGAAAAAGCAAAGTTCACCAATTCGTGATCAAGAAATGGCACGCGTACTTCTAAGCTATTCGCCATTGACATACGGTCAACCTTGGTCAACATGTCACCTTCTAAAACCATATTCATGTCGGTCATTAATACCTCATTGAAGTCTCCGTTTTTTGTGAAAGTAGCTAGTAGAATAGCTTTTTCTTTTTGGTAAAGATCGTAGTCAACTTCTTCCTTTAGCATGCTTTCGGCTGTCCTCTCATTCATCAGACTAGCCCACTTCCAATAGCGATTTTTAGTTGTTAATTTGGAGGCCGTAGCGAATTTTTCAAATTGGCGAATATTGTTGGCGACAGCACTGTTTCGAGATTTGGGCAGTTTTTTCCAAAGCCAATCCAAATTGGTGATCATTGCGTTGGCTGCCGAAGGGTTGCGCATTAAAAATTCTGCCTTGTGTTTGCTGTAGCCTGAAAACAATTCGTCGGCTCCATCTCCTGAAAGGGCTACAGTTACTTTTTTTCGTGTTTCGCGGCTGAGGATATACACCGCAAGTGATGATGAGTCCGCAAAGGGTTCGTCGGTGTAGTCCAGTACTTCAAAAACGACATCCAGCAAATCTTTATTGGTTAGTTTGAATACCGTATGTTCGGTGTCGAACTTTTTTGCAACTTCTTCAGCGTAGGGTGTTTCGTCGAACAAAGGTTCATCTTGGTAGCCGATAGAAAAGGTGTTGAGTCTTTTTGTTTGTCTACTCGCCAAGGCGGTTATGATGGAGGAGTCGGTGCCTCCACTTAAAAATGCGCCCAAAGGAACATCTGAAATCATTCTTCGTTCTACTGATTTCTCCAACAATTCCATTAATTTTTTTTGCGCTTGAGGATAAGACAAGTTACATTTTTCGCTGCGATCGTAAGGAATTTTGTAATATGACGCTGTCGTTATTTCATTGTTTTTAATCACTGCATAGTGGCCCGGTTCAAGCTTCGATGCATCTTTGAAGATGCATTGTTTGCCGGGTATGTAATTGAATTGCAGGTATTGAAAAAGCACCGTATGGTTGATGTTTTTTTTGATGTCAAAGGCCATGATGGCTTTCAGTTCACTTGCAAACAGAATTTGTTTTTCGTCTTGGTAAATGTACAGTGGCTTGATTCCAAAGCGATCTCGAGCAATGAAAACAGAGTTGTCTCTTTTGTCAAGAACGGCAAAGGCAAAGAAACCCATGAATTTCTCCAAACATTTTTCTTTGTCACGAACGTATTGCGCCAATAAAACTTCAGTGTCGGAATGTGTTTTAAAAACCAAACCTTCTTTTTCAAGTTCGCGGCGCAAATCCATGAAATTGTATATTTCACCATTGAATACCAGAACATAATTTTGGTCTTCGCTAAAAAATGGTTGTGTAGCGGCATTGCTGGTGTCTAAAATCGCCAGGCGGGTATGGCCCAGTCCAACGTTGTTGTGCGTATAGGTACCGTTGCTATCGGGCCCCCTTTTCTTTAAATTAGCAACCGACGCCTCGAGTCGTTCTATATCGCTTTTCGATAGGTCTTGTTTGCTTACTATTCCGCTAATTCCGCACATGTTACTGCAAAGATAATATTTGTCGCATATTATTGTTGAAATTTCTTGAAAATAGAAACAGCGATGTGGCCCCCAAAGCCAAAGGTGTTGCTCATTGCGTAATTCACGGTCCTGTGTTTCGCGGTACCAAGCGTTAAATCAAATTTATTGGCGTAAAGCGGATCGGGTTCATCGGTATTGATGGTGGGAGGAACAATGTTTTCTCTTGTCGCCATAATACAAGCAATGGCTTCTACAACTCCGGCGGCACCAAGCAAGTGTCCGGTCATTGATTTGGTTGCGCTAATAGAGGCATTCGGATTTGCGCCAAAAACTCTTTCTGCTGCCCGGAGTTCGCTCACATCACCTTGTGGCGTTGATGTTGCGTGAAGGTTGATGTAATCGACCTCGTCAGGACGAATACCTGCTTCGTCCATTGCTTCAAGCATACCTAGGTAGGCGCCTTCGCCGTCGGGATGCGTATTCGTAAGGTGGTAGGCGTCGGCTGTCATTGCGCCGCCAACTATTTCGGCAAGAATAGGAGCGCCACGTTTTATGGCGCTTTCGTAGCTTTCAAGAATCAAAGCGCCAGCGCCTTCTCCCATAACGAATCCATCGCGTTTGATGTCAAAGGGACGGCAAGCGCGCTCTGGGTGTTCATTGAGTGTTGAAAGTGCTTTCGCAGCAATGAATCCACCAATAGCACTTTCGGTGATCGGTGCTTCTGAGCCGCCGGTAATGATCATGTCGGCTTTGCCCCAACGGATGTGGTTGAAAGCGTCAATGATTGCTGTATTTGAGGTGGCGCAGGCCGATACTGGTGAGAAATTAACGCCGCGCAAGCCGTATTTAATAGAGATGATGCCTGCTGCAATGTCTACGATCATTTTTGGGATCAAGAAGGGACTAAAACGCGGGGTTCCATCGCCCTTCGCGTATTCCTTTACTTGTTCCTCAAAAAAACTTATGCCACCGTTGCCGCTGCCCCAAATCACACCAATACGGTTGCGGTTGAGTGCAGAGAAATTAATTTGTGCGTGCTTTACTGCTTCGGCTACAGCTACCAAGGCATATTGCGTAAAGGGGTCGTAGCGGCGTGCTTCTCCCTTGTCGATGTGGTCGAGGGCGTTGAAGTTTTTCAGTTCACAGGCAAAGCGAGTTTTAAATTTTGATGCATCGAATTTGGTAATGGGACCCGCGCCATTTTGTCCCTTCTTTAGGGCCTCCCAAAAATCACTTGCGTTGTTTCCAATAGGCGTTAAGGCGCCCATTCCAGTGATGACTACTCTTTTTAAATTATTCATTTGGTTTTGAGATTTCGGTTTTTAATAAATTTGATTGTCCTCGGGCAACCAATCTTGTTTGATCGGCATTCCAAATTTCGCATTGGGCGTGAATGAGTTGTCGCCCATGCTTGATCACTTCGCTGTGGGCAATTACAACCTCACCTTCTTTTACTGCTGAAAGATAGTCGATAGACAAGTTGATGGTTGCATAGAAGTGTGGTTCTCCTAGCGAAAAAACGGTAGCGCCCAAAATATCGTCAACGATACCAGAGGTCACGCCGCCGTGCAAATTTCCCATCGCGTTCGTCATTTCATTGCGCACGGTGTACTGCAGCGATAGTTTTCCTTTTTCAGCGCTGAGAATGGTTGGTCGCAGCCAATTCATAAAAGCCGATGGTGTGCCTTGTGCCTCTTTCCCAATGCTGTATTGTAACATTTTTAGTGCGTCCATATTATTTTTTTAGGTCGTTAAGGAGTGTTTTTTTTATTAGGTCAAAATCTTTGTCTGTGGTCAAGCGCGACAATTGCAGCGCTGCCAGCATACTGCCTATTATTATCAGGGCTTTGGTGCGTGCTGCAATTTCGAAATGAAATATTTTTTGCGCCTTTCCTTCCTTCAGAATTTCAGTGACCCAGTTTAGAATCTCTGCTGCAAGTACTTTCACCTCAGCAGCCATTTTGGGGTCAAGTGAATGCAGGTCGGTCGCCAATGAGCCAACAATGCATACCTTATGTTCGGTTTTGATTTTGGTGTAGATCGATAAAAAAGTAGAGAACTTTTTTTCGGGCGATTGATCTTTTACTTTTTCGCGCAATTCTTTTGTTTTCTCAGTGTGGTATCTCAACAACTCAATGCCTAAATCAGTTTTCGTTGGAAAATGATAATGAATAGACGCTGTTTTAATACCAATCGCTTTCGATAGATCGTAGAAGCTAAAGGCATTGAAGCCTCTTTCCCTGACAAGCTCATCACTGAGGAGTATTATTTTTTGTTTCGTGGTCACCGCACAAAGGTAGTGACCTATTAGTAGATAGGCAAATGTTTTTAAAGAAATGATTGTATCGATTTACGATACTGCCACTCTTAAAGGCTACGGCTTAATATCCATTTAAAACGAAAAATTGAGGCAAAGCCTCACGGGCGGAAAATCGCTTAGCGAAAAGAACGCTAAGCGAGGCGGGGCACGTTAATTTTCTGTTTTCTTGAAAATTATACTACTGTTCATATCCGGATCCCCGAGTATAAACTCAATATGAAATCCACTTAATTCATTAACTATACTTGCCGGAGTGATACCGCTATCACATCTGAATGCAAGTTCATTGTTTTCGTATTCATAGTCTATTTCATATCTGCCATTGTTACATATTGAAATATATGGAGTTTGGGTTAATATAAATGTGCTGTCACTTTTAAGTTCGAGCTGGTAGTGTTCATAAGTTGATGTGTCGAAATCTATATTTGTGGTTTTTGAAATATTATATACACCTACCAAATCTTTTTGGTTAGCATTACTACAGCCTATAAGGAGAATACAGAACAATGAGTAAAATAAGTTCTTCATTGAACTAATTTAAAGTATTTATACGTTATTTCATTTTGAACCAAACAAAAAGAGCGAATGTTACTTCGCCCTTTAAACCTATTTGATGAACCTAATGCTACAAATGTATCACCTCTCCATAAGCCACCGCAGTCGCTTCCATAATCGCTTCGCTCATCGTAGGATGTGGATGCACCGCTTTCAAAATTTCGTGACCTGTAGTTTCTAATTTTTTAGCAACAACTATCTCTGCGATCATTTCAGTTACGTTCAAGCCTATCATGTGAGCGCCCAAAAGTTCGCCGTATTTAGCATCGTAAATCACTTTGATGAATCCGTCTTTCGCACCGGCAGCAGAAGCTTTTCCAGATGCGCTGAAAGGAAATTTACCAACTTTGATTTCGTGTCCTGCTTCCTTCGCTTTTTTCTCTGTCATGCCCACAGAGGCAATTTCAGGAGAGCAATAGGTACAGCCCGGAATGTTTGAATAATCCAATGGTTCAGGGTGGTGGCCCGCTATTTTTTCAACGCAAATGATGCCTTCTGCAGAGGCAACGTGCGCCAATGCTGGTGTTGGAATAACATCGCCAATAGCGTAATAACCCGGCATGTTGGTTTGGTAATATTCGTCCACCAAAATTCTGCCCTTGTCGGTAACGATGCCTACTTCTTCCAAACCAATGTTTTGAATGTTTGCTTCAATACCCACAGCAGAAAGAACGATTTCAGCGTCCAGCACTTTTTCGCCATCTTTTGTTTTGATGGTCACTTTGCAATCTTTTCCACTGGTGTCAACTTTCTCAACAGCGGCGTTGGTCATTACTGTGATGCCTTGTTTTTTGAAAGATTTTTCCAAAGCTTGAGAGACGTCAATGTCTTCAATTGGAACTATGTTCGGAAGGAATTCAACAACCGTAACGTCGGTGCCCATTGCTTTATAGAAGTATGCGAATTCAACGCCAATTGCTCCTGATCCAACAATAACCATTGACTTAGGAGCTTTAGGCAATACCAATGCGTCGCGGTATCCTATTATTTTTTTTCCGTCTTGCGGTAAGTTTGGCAATTGGCGGGAGCGTGCTCCTGTAGATATGATGATGCTTTTGGCAGAAAGTTCTGATTTCTTGCCGTCGGCAGCAGTTACTTCAACAATTTTGCCCGCCTTTATTTTTGCAGTGCCTGCAATGACTTCGATTTTATTTTTCTTCATCAAAAACTGAATGCCTTTGCTCATGCCGTCGGCAACGTCTCTGCTTCTTTTTACCACTCCTTTAAAGTCTACCTCAGCGCCTTTAACGGTGATGCCATAGTCGGCAGCGTGATTGATGTATTCAAATACATTAGCGCTTTTCAATAAGGCTTTCGTAGGTATACAGCCCCAATTCAAGCAGATGCCGCCCAGTTCAGAACGTTCAACAATAGCTGTTTTTAATCCTAATTGTGAAGCACGGATGGCAGCGACATATCCACCAGGACCGCTTCCTATAACGATAAGATCGACATTCATAAGGGTATATTTTCTTAGTTAAGATGCGAAGATAATAAATTCAAAGTTGAAAGTTTAAAGATCAAGGTTCAAAGTTTGTAAGGCTTGCTATTTCTGCCTGTGGACTAATTTCCTTAACTTTGGCGCACAATCTATTTTATGAACAATCAAGAAAACAAAGTACTCTATACCATTGCTTCGCTTAATCCGGGCAGTCATTTTTTAGATATTGAAATGCGTCTCAAAAACAAGGAAGGCCGCGATTTGATGCAGTTTTACCTTCCTGTGTGGCGTCCGGGTCGCTATGAATTGGCGGATTATGCGAAAAACATTCAAAGTATTCGTTTTTTCAGCGCAAGAGGGGTGGAGTTGAAGTTTGAAAAAATTAGCAAAAGTTGCTGGGAGCTAGAGGCACGTGGTGTAGAAGAGATTGTAGTGAAGTATACTTATTATGCTAATCAGCTCGATGCTGGAGCTGCATATGTTGATGCGTCGCAGATGTACGTTAATCCAGTGAATTGTTGCTTGTACACATTAGAGCACTCGTACCACGCTATAGAATTGACATTAGATATTCCTGCTCACTATATTGTTGCGACGGGGATGAGTAAACTCAAAAAAAACGTTTACGCAGCGCAAAGTTTTGATCAGCTTGCCGACAGTCCTTTTATGGCCAGTGCCACCTTGCAAAGCAACAGTTACAAAGTGCGCGAAAGTAATTTCACTGTGTGGTTTCAGGGCGAATGTAAACCCAAGTGGGACGATGTGTTGAGTGATTTTAAAAAGTTTACCAATGAGCAAATGCTTGTTTTTGGTGGATTTCCGGTAAGTGATTATCATTTCTTTTTTCAAATATTGCCTGTTAAAGCCTACCATGGCGTAGAGCATTGCAATTCAACAGTAATCGCACTCGGGCCGGGTTGTAATTTGATGGAAGGCAAGCTGTACGACAGTTTGCTGGGCATTTCGTCGCACGAACTTTTTCATGCGTGGAATATCAAGGCCATTCGACCTGAAGAAATGTATCCCTATGATTTTCAAAAAGAAAACTATTCGCGACTGGGCTATGTGTCTGAAGGCATCACCACCTACTACGGTGACTTGATGTTGGTGCGCTCAGGTGTTATTAGCAACGACGAGTATTTTACGTTGTTGAACAATACTTTTGACCAACATTTTTCAAATTACGGGCGCTTGAATCTTTCAGTAGCCGATGCTTCTTTTGATACTTGGTTGGATGGTTACAGCAAAGGAATTCCGAACAGAAAGGTATCTATATATACAGAAGGAAGTTTGAATGCTTTGATGTACGACTTGCAAATAAGAAAATTGTCGTTGGGACGCAAGAGTCTCGACTGGGTGATGAAGAAGTTGTATAAAGAATTTGCATTGGAAGATCAAGGGTACAATGAGGTTGAGTTTAAGCAATTGGTGAGCGACGCAGCGGGAAAAGATCTTTCGTTGATTTTTGAAAAATACACTTATGGCACCGAAGATTATTTCGCTAAGCTTAATGAGTCGTTGAAATATGTTGGTTGTCATTTAAAAAGCATTGAGCACACGCAACACTCAGCTTCTGCTTTTGGCTTGCGTTTGGATACTGATGCAAAAGTAATGGATGTAGCGCCCTTGTCGCCAGCTGCTCTTGCGGGAATATGTAGGGGTGACGAAGTGCTTGCGGTGAATGGTTTGGTGGTTGAAAAAAATAAGGTCTCTGATTGGATTGCTTATTTTGATGACAACGTGAAAATCACCTTCAAGAAGGATCATTTAATGCTAGAGAAAGTACTTATGGCTACAGAGCAAAAGTATTTCGGAACAGCTCGGATAGAGAAATTAAAAAGCACTTCTAAGGAGCAGGAAGAGTCTTTTAAAGATTGGTTGGGTTAGGATTTAGCAATGTGCAATCACTGATATTTCTACATTCACGTCTTTGGGCAAGCGCGATACTTCAACCGTTTCTCGAGCGGGAAAATTGCTTTCGAAATAGCTGCCGTACACTTCGTTTACCTTGCCGAAGTTATTCATGTCGGACAAGAAAATTGATGTTTTGACGATGTTTGAAAAATCCAGTCCGGCTTCCTGTAAAATAGCGCCAATATTCACCATTACTTGATGCGTTTCTTCTTCAATATTCTTAGCGATGATCGTCGAAGAGATAGGGTCAAGGGCAATTTGTCCCGACACAAATAAAAGATTGCTAACTTTGACCGCTTGATTGTATGGGCCAATAGGAGCTGGTGCATTTTTTGTGATGATGATTGTTTTTGAGCTCATGTCAATTTGTTTTGCAGCGAATTTATAAATTAAATGGAAGTTACGTATCAAAAATATTTTGCCTACGGTTCTAATATGAGCTTGACGGCCCTTGATGAAATGGGTGTGCTTTACCGAAATGTGCGACCAGCTGTGCTGAACGGCTGGGAGTTGATTTTTAATGTTCCAGAATCAAAGTTTCCCGGATTTGCCTATGCCAATGTGGTGGAGAAGAAAGGATCAGTTGTGAAAGGCTTGCTGATGGAGTTGGAGTCGGATTCGATAGCGTTTTTGGATGAATATGAAGTTTTTCCGTTGGATTACCTGAAGCGAAATGTTCAGGTTGAGCTCGGCGATCAAAGTGCACAAAGTGCTTTTATATATGTGGCTAATCCCTTGGTAGCAAGTGTTCCTCAAATGCCGATTCCCGAGCATTGGGCGATAATAGATCACGCTTATTTTGAAATGAATAAGATTTAAAACGAGTTCCAGGCCTCGCGCTTATTGTACTTCACGTCTTTCAGCAAGCTGGCTTTGGGCTGTAGGGTGAAGTTGTAGCTTTGGTAGGGTCCAAACGGAACCCATATGAAGCTCAAATCCCAGCAATGGAGATCTCGTGTAATGGTGAGTGTTGTTAACGACATTGCTTTTTTCTGAATGTCATAGCCCGTCATGTAGCCAATTTTCCATTTGTCGGTCAGTTGCACTGTTCCTGTGATTTGAACGGTTTGTGTGATGGCTGCCTGTGCGCCGGGTTTTGGTTCGGTATATCTGAAGATATAGCTAATGCTTGCGTCAGCTGGTATGTTGATGAAAAGTGGTTTGTCTTTTTTGGAAGCACTAGCCAATCGAAGTGATGCAGCGGCCGATCCCGTCGTTAAGTGCACCAGTTGTTTGCTGCTTGCGTAAAGAAAAGTGTCGACTTTATTCCCAAGGTAGTTGGTGCGGTAAGGAGAGAAGGTCGCGTTCACATTGATGTTTACTAGCTTGAAAGCTTCAGTAGTGAGTTGTGTGTAAAAATCACTCCATTTGAATTGCTCTGCCATGAAGTTGTAGGCGCCGTTGATGCTAAAGTTTTTGATCAGTCGTTCAGTAACAAGGGTGTCTGTTCCATTAATTTTCCTAAAAAATTTCCCGTCTAAACTATTGTCGAGGTTGAAGTTGAGTTGAGCCACTTTTCCTGTTGTAGGGGCGCCATAAATACCGTTTTGGTAGATGTTGTAAGTGCTGGCTGTTGCGTTGCTTGGATTAATTAGTGTTCTGGTAATAGAAGGGTCGGTGATGTCAATGCTCTTTACTGCATTAATGCCTGGTTTCATTGTGATTCGTGTAGAATGCAGCCACGGATTTTTGATGGGTGTGAAAATGGCAAAAAGCTGTGTGTTTATGCCAACTCCACCAACTTGCAAGCTGCGTGCGCTTGACAATTGCTGAATGGTATTGCTTTGTAGTCTTATGCCAACATATTTTTCTTCTACGTGACTCAAATACGTGTACTCGTTATAGGTAATGTTAGGCATGGTGACATTGATGTAGCGCGTGGGTTTCCAACTTTCTGATACACCAACGCTGATGGTTGTTTTGATGCCATTTTGCATTTGGTTTAAATTGTAACCATTGAATAAAATGGTGTCTTTGGTGGCGATTTTGTTGCCTATATCAAAATCAGCCTTGGCCGACAAACCTTTTAAGATGCCAAGATTTCTGTTTTTTGAGTGCGCTAAAGGCATCCAGGGTTGCATTCTGGCGCTGATGGAGGGAAAAGAAATGGTGACGTCGTGGGTGGATAAAGTTTGGTTGTGTGACATGGATGAAGTAAGGCGCCAAGGTCCAAGTTTGTGTGAAATTGAAATTGACGATAGATAGTTGTTGTTCAGTATTTGATTGGTTTGATTGTTGGCAATCAATGAATTTTGAAAAGATTGGCTACTACCAAAATTTACGGTGGCGTTGAAAATAAAATCGGGATTGGCCTTGTTGTCTTGGTTGTGGGTCCACGCAAAACTAAAATCCTTTTTTTTAGAGGAGTTGTACAAGTCAGGATCACCTGTTTGCGTATTGGCGTAATTGAATTTTAATCCTCCAGAAAATTTATATTTTATTTTATAGTTGAGTTCGTTGCGCAGTGCCCAACTTCCTTTAGAGTATATGTCACCGCGCACAGTGTAGTTGAGGTAGTCGTTGATGGCCCAATGAAAACCGCCATTGTTCAGAAAAAAGCCCTGTGTAGGATGTTCACCGTATCCTGGAATCAGAATACCTGAAGCGTGTTTAGGGCTGTTTGGTAAAATGGCGAAGGGCAACATGATGGGAGTTGGAATATCGAGAATCACTAGGTTCATTGGGCCGCTGACGATTTTATCGTTTTGAATCATTTTTATTTTCGTGGCATTGAAATAAAAATGCGGATGCTCAGCAGCGCAGGTCGTGTATTTGGCGCCGCCAATGAAAATCTCGTTATTGGGCATTCGCTTGATCGCCTTGCCGTGTATGTAGCTTTCGTCCATTTGCGTGACTACGTCCAGAATTTTCCCTTTTTGTGTTTTGAAGTTGTAGCTAATGCGATTGGATTCAAAGGATTGGTCTTTGTCAGAAAAAACAGCCTTCTTGATATAGTTTCCTTTCTCGTCCCGTTGTCCAAATGCATGAACTTCACTTTTTGCCATATCTATCCAAATGTAGTCGGCTTTCAGTTTTACGGTGCCGTATTCCACCAAAGCGTCGCCGTAGAGGTACACCACTCTGCTGTCATTGTCAACGTCAAAAGAATCTGTGGCTGAATATTTGATGTCTTCGTCGAAACTCGACTTTGATTTTTTCAATACCACACTGTTAGTATCTACCTTTGGCGGAATCAATGAATCACTTACAGGATCAATGGTTGCCGCATATAACACATCGCTCATGAATATGAAAATAAACAATGTGATTAATATGGGGAAAGCTTTATTCTGCAAGGCAATAGTGCTATTTTTGTATAAGGGCGGACATTTCAATTTAAGGCTCAAAGTTAATGAAAAAATGAAGTTTTCGGTACATAATAAACACTCTATTTTCCTTGGGCAGTTGCTGTTGCTGCTGTCTTTCTTGTTTTTTACTGGAAGCAAGAACCATGCCCCAATGCAAGGTAACGGTTACAGGATCAAAACTGTTGTGATTGATGCTGGCCATGGTGGTACCGATCCTGGTTGCTTGGGAACCAGAAAGATTGATGAAAAGGCTGTTGCTTTGGGTATTGCGCTTAAATTGGGGCGCTACATCGAAGAAAATTTTAAGGACGTAAAGGTTATTTATACGCGGTCAACCGATGTGTTTATCCCGCTGTACGAGCGCGCGAAAATTGCAAATGATGCCAAGGCTGATCTTTTTATCAGTATTCACGCAAATTCAAATGAATCAAAAACGCCCTTTGGTACAGAGACCTATGTGATGGGGGTGGAGAAGTATGTGTCGAATAATCTCGACATAGTGCAGCGCGAGAACTCAGTAATTTATTTGGAGAAAGACCACGAGAAGCACTATGAGAACATCAATACAGATGATCCTATTGTTGCTAAAATGATTGCCTCTGCTTTGCAAAAAGAGAAGCAGGATCAGAGTTTAAATCTTGCTGGAAAAATTCAAAATCAGTTTGAAACCCGATTGAAACTCTATAATAGAGGTGTGAAGCAACGCATCTTATTTGTGATGTACAAAACATCTATGCCTAGTGTTTTAGTGGAAACGGGGTTTTTGTCGAACCTTGAAGACGAAAAATATCTGTGTTCTGACAAGGGGCAATCCTACATTGCTTCGGCAATTTACCGTGCCTTTAAGTTGTACAAAATGCAGGCCGAAGGCAGTTCGTCGACAGAGATGAAAAGTGCTGAAGAGGACGATTATTCCAAACAAAGCAAAGTGATTGGCTCAATGGCTGAAAATCATGTTGTGCATCAAGTTGTCAAGGACAGCGCCCGCGCAGCAAGAGATACGGTCATCAAAAAAACAATCGTTGTTCCCACTGATGAAGGGGAATTGCTCTTTAAGGTGCAGTTCACTTCTTCAAGTAAGAAAATTGAGTTAACTTCACATAAATTTAAAGGGCTAGAGGCGATAGAGGTTTACGAAAGTGATGGCACATTTAAGTATGCTTTTGGAAAGGCAAAGTCAATGGAAGATGCGGTGAAGCTGCAATCCAGAGCGAGAGAATCGGGTTTTCCTGATGCTTTTGTAATTGCCTTTCATAAAGGAGATAGGGTGTCGATGAAACGGGCGAAAGAACTTTTGGTGAAATAGTATTAGTTAATGGAATTAAAGTATCAGCAGTGAAGAAAGAGTTTAAAATAGGAATCATCGTCGTAGTAACCATTTTGGCAGCCTATTGGGGAATCAATTTCTTGAAGGGTTTCGATATGTTTTCTAAAGAAGCGGTGTATCACGCAAAGTATTCAAATATACAAGGGATAGAAGTTTCGAATCCAGTGATATATAAAGGTTTAAAGGTGGGGCAGATCAGTTCAATTACCCTCACTTTAGACAGTGCAGGCGCTATTGGTTTTATTGATGTTGCATTTGTTTTGAGTAATAAAAATGTATTTATTACAGATAGTACCGTGGCGCGTATCATTAGTTCGGATTTACTCGGCTCTCGGGCCATTAGTTTAGAAAGACTTGATTTCGGAAAAAAAGTCTCTCCTGGTGCTTATATCACAGGGGCTGTAGAAAAAGATTTGCAAACACAGATTAATGAGCAAATTTTGCCTCTCAAAAGAAGTGCTGAAACGCTTATTGAGAGCGTTGAGCAGTTGGTTGGGTCTTTCAAAGCGGTAATGAATGAAGATACCAAAAACAATTTAATTCAAGCCTTCGCTACCATTCCCAATACCATCAAAAATCTAGAACAGGCGACGATGACCATTGATACTACAATCAAGGTGTCGAGTGATAAGTTCAAAGGTATTTTATTAAACATCTACGCGATAACGGCTAACATCAAGGAAAGCAATGGTAAAATTGCTTCTATTATTTCAAATTTGGATTTGATTACTGATTCTATTGCGAAATCAAACATCACTGAAACGATATTGCTGGTCAATAAAACAATGTTGAAAACCAACGACATAATGGCTAAAATCAATTCGGGCCAGGGTACTATTGGTAAGTTGATCAATGACGATCAACTCTACCAAGAGCTTATTATGACCAATGCTCGCTTGAGTTTGCTGATTATGGATATACAGGAAAATCCACAGCGATACATTAAGCTGTCGCTGATCGACTTTAGAAAAAACAAAAGTGATTTCGTAGCTGACACCGCAAATATTCAGCAATTGCTTCGTCAAGACAGCACTTCCTACAAAAAGAAAAACTAAATCGTATTATGCATTATTTACCAAACGTATTGTTTGCATTGTTACTGCTGACGACAGTTTTGTTGTTCGTTAAACAAGCAGGAAAAATCAGAAGAAATATATTGTTGGGACGGGAACTAGACCGCTCTGACCAACCAAAATTACGATTGAAAACCATGTTTATGGTGGCCCTCGGACAGTCAAAAATGGTGAAGCGCCCTGTTGCCGGTTTGTTGCATATTGTGGTTTATGTGGGTTTTGTAATTATCAATATTGAAGTAATTGAGATTTTGATTGATGGGCTTTTTTCTACCCACCGCGTGCTTTCATTTTTAGGCGGACTGTATGATTTTCTCATTGGTTCATTCGAAATATTAGCAATCAGTGTGTTAGCCGCTTGTGTGATTTTCTTGCTGCGCAGAAATGTGTTGAAAATAAAACGTTTTTGGAACCGCGAAATGACCAGCTGGCCGCGCACTGATGCCAACATCATTTTGACGATTGAAATTTTACTGATGTCGGCTTTTTTGATCATGAATGCCAGTGATTTTATTTTGCAATCTAGGCTCGTAGAGCACTACAGTGTTGCGGGAGCTTTTCCTGTATCCTCGATGATTGCACCTTTGTTAAGCGATTGGTCTAGTGATGGATTGATTTTTTTGGAGCGTTTTTGCTGGTGGTTCCACATCATTGGAATATTTGCCTTCATAAACTATTTACCAATGTCTAAGCACTTTCACATCATCTTGGCTTTCCCAAATGTATACTATTCAAATCTTGAACATTTGGGAAGATTGTCGAACATTAAGGAAGTTAGCAATGAGGTGAAATTAATGATGGATCCTAGCGCAACGCCTCCTCCGGCTGATGCAACATCGCCTACTTTTGGCGCTAAAGACATCGCTGATTTAAGTTGGAAGAGTATTATGGATGGCTATACCTGTACAGAGTGCGGAAGGTGTTCTTCGGTGTGTCCGGCTAATCAAACAGGTAAATTGTTGTCGCCCCGCAAAATCATGATGGATGTGCGCGATAGAGCAGAGGAAGTGGGCAACAATATTGACAAGCATGGAAAGGATCACAACGATGGTAAAACACTGGTGCATGATTACATTACTGCAGAAGAGTTGTGGGCTTGTACAACTTGCAACGCTTGCACCGATGCCTGTCCGGTGAACAACGATCCGCTGGCGGTGATTGTGGAGCTGCGTCGTTATTTGGTGATGGAGAAGTCAGAAGCGCCAAAGGAACTCAACAATGTGTTTACCAATATAGAAAATAATGGTGCGCCTTGGCAGTTTCCAATGGCTGACCGATTGAATTGGGCAAAGGAGCAAGAGTAATTTTACAACAATTAAAGGATTAAATATGTCGCAACTTACAGTTCCAACAATGGCTGAAATGACCGCCAAAGGCGAAACTCCTGAAGTTTTGTTTTGGGTAGGTTGTTCGGGAAGTTTTGATGATAGAGCGAAAAAAATTACGCGTGCAATGGCAAAGCTATTGACCAAGGCGCAAGTGAAATTTGCAGTGTTGGGTACAGAGGAATCTTGCACTGGTGATCCTGCAAAGCGCGCCGGTAATGAGTTTTTGTTCCAAATGCAGGCCTTTACCAATATTCAGGTGCTGAATGCTTACAACGTAAAAAAAGTAGTGACTACTTGTCCGCATTGCTTCAACACGCTGAAAAATGAATATCCCGAATTGGGCGGAAACTACGAAGTAATGCACCATACACAGCTTTTACAAATACTTTTGGATGAAGGTAAATTAAGCATTGAAGGCGGTAAGTTTAAGGGCAAGAAAATCACTTATCACGATGCTTGTTATTTGGGCAGGGCCAACGGTGTTTACGAGGCGCCACGTGATTTAATTGCAAAGCTTGACTCTGAATTTGTGGAGATGAAGCGCTCAAAAGCCAAGGGATTGTGCTGTGGTGCTGGTGGAGCCCAAATGTTTAAGGAGCCAGAAAAAGGAAACAAAGACATCAATATCGAGCGCACAGAAGATGCTATAGAAACCAATGCTGAAATCATTGCGACAGCTTGTCCTTTCTGCAATACGATGATGACTGATGGTGTGAAAAACAAAAACAAAGAGGGGCAAATTCGAGTTTTCGATTTGGCGGAGTTGGTGGCACAAGCGTCGGATTTATAGTGCTCATTTTTTAGAATTTTAAACATGAAATTAATAATTCAAAATAATCTACCTGCTACTTCAAGAGTTTGGATTTACCAAGCGAATAGGGTATTGACCGCTGCCGAAGCAAATCAAGCGCAAGACATGATCAATTCTTTTTTGCCCAATTGGAAATCGCATGGAAAGCAGTTGGAAGCAGCCATTGAATTGTACCACAATTTATTTGTGGTTGTGTTCGCCAACGAAGCGGCAGAGGCGCCATCAGGATGTTCTATCGACTCATCGGTTGCAATGATCAAACAGTTGCAAAGCGCTTTAAATATTGATTTTTTTGACCGACTGACAACTGCTTACCTGCGCCAAGGTGAATTGTTGTTGTGTAAACTTTTTTACTTTGAAGAAAAGTTGAAATCAGGCGAGCTGAATGCCGACACTTTGGTGTTTAATAATATGATTGATACCAAGGCAAAATTGGTTGAGTCGTGGTTGACTCCCGTGCGCGATAGCTGGCACAAACAACTGTTGCCTAAGGAAAAGGTGTAACGCTTTATTTTGAAATTTCTTATTCCCTTACTTTTATTAACCGCTAGTATTTGTGCGCAAGATACTGTTGTGGAAGTGAATGATGTCACTCAATTGAATCCCATCAAGGTAAAGGTAATTATTCGACCAACCAAGCTAGCAGAAATTGTTGATGCCGTGCGCCATTGCGACGGTCCTATTTCCATTGGAGGTGGTCATTACAGTATGGGGGGACAAACGGCGACCGAAAATTCTCTTCATATTGACATGAGGGATTTTGATAGTATTTTACATTTTTCAAAAGTAGATCAAGAAATCACGGTAGAGGCTGGAATTACGTGGAGAAAAATACAGGAATACATAGATACATTTGGACTTTCAGTTTCAATTATGCAGTCGTATTCAAATTTTTCGGTTGGAGGCTCTTTGAGTGTTAATGTTCATGGACGTTATGTGGGACAAGGACCCATACTGTCGTCAGTGAAGGAAATAGAAATGGTGTTGGCTTCGGGCGAGATTGTTCGCGCAAGTAATCTTGAGAATTCAGAACTCTTTTATGCTGCAATTGGAGGTTATGGTGGCTTAGGTGTAATTGCAAAGGTGGTTTTGAAACTAAGCACAAATTGCAAGGTTGAGCGAAGCGATCGCAATTTAAATGTAGAAGATTACGCTTCCTTTTTTATGCGCGCTATTCGATACGACACGGCGGTAATTTTTCACAGCGCTTTTGTGTATCCTAAGAAGTATAAAAAAGTTAGAGCGATTTCTTATACAGCGACTACAAAAGAGGTTACGGTGAAAGAGAGATTGGTGCCTATTCAAAGTGCATTTAAGCTAAACCAACTAGCGTTGAAATTCATTACTGATTTTCCGGGTGGAAAGTGGATGAGACAATATGTTTTTGATCCTATTATGTACTTGCGAAATCCTATTGAATGGCGCAACTACGAAGCAAGTTACGATGTTCTTGAGCTTGAGCCTAAATCCAGAATTAAATCTACTTATGTTCTCCAGGAATATTTTGTGCCCATTCAGCAATTTGATGTGTTTTATCCAAAGTTGGCTGAAATTTTGAAAAAGAATCAAGTGAATGTTGTTAATGTTTCTATTCGTCATGCTAAGCAGGACCCTGGATCAGTAATGGCATGGGCCAGGAGTGAAGTTTTTGCATTTGTTCTGTATTACAAACAAGGTACAAAGTCTAAAGATATTGAAAGCGTAAAATTATGGACGCGGCAGTTGATAGATGCCGCTTTGCTATGCGGAGGAACCTATTATTTGCCGTATCAGATATGGGGAACTTCTGAGCAGTTTTTACTCGCTTATCCTAATTTTAAATTGTTTTGTGACATTAAAAGAAAGTATGATCCCAGCAATAAATTTCGCAATAAATTGTGGGATGCGTATTTTAAATAAATAATGGGTGGCGTTTGGTTCCTTGTGCCCAATTTTTTAACTGGTATTATTTATTCTTTTTTGTTTTCCCTTTGAGCTGCATAAAGTTGTAGTACAGGTTGGATTTCAATCTGTCATCATTGTCTTTTCCGAACATTTTGTACGAGTTGTCATAAATTATTTTACCTTTTTCTATATCTGCAACCATTACATTACTGTAGGTGAAGTAATCTGGCGTAAGCGCATCAATTAGAAAAATCGGAATGAGTGGTGGCATATAATAGCTGTAGGTTGCAAAGGTGTATGGATCGGCCATGGCGTCGGCTTCTGTAACAGCGAAAATAGTATTCCATGCGAGGTATTTACTGTTGTGTTTTTGCAATAGCATTTGAGTCAGTAAATAATCGCTTGCAAGCATGCTGTCGAGATTTCGATGCACATACATTTCGTCGATGAAAGCATTGAGGCGTGTTATTTCGTTGAAAATGCCGACTTGCTTGCTGTTTAAAAATTTTGAGTCGAGCAATACCACGTCGAGTTGAGCCGCCTTTCCAACGCTTTTAATCATTGCGCTGTATTTTTTTCGAGCTTTTTCTGAGGTAATAGGATCAAATTTATTGCTTTCGAAAAGGTTGCTGATTTTGTAATATGCCGGATCTACCATTACTATTTTTTGCAAATGGAGGTGTTGTATTTCTTTTGGGTTGTAATTTACTTGCCCACGGTTGTAGTAGCTTTTAGATATAGTGACGTTGATATCCTTGTTTCGTAAGGCGCTATAGTAAGCATCTTTGAATTCATATTGCTTGAACAAGTCGACAAATGCGAACTGCACGTTGATTTCATCTTTTGGTTGGATTTCCCCAATGCCCACCTTCGTCTTTCCATTGGTGAATTGCCCGTTATTGTTGGGAGGAAGTGCAATGGATGTATGGTCAATGATTTTCTCTTCTTCTGAAAAGGCCGTTCCACTGGGGTAGTGCAAGCGAATCAGTTCATTGAGCATTTCAGTGGCTTTCTTTTTAAGATCGGCGCGATGTGGAAATTTAAAGTAGATACGCCACAGATAGTCGCAAGTGATGACATTTAAATCTTGTTTGCCTAAGCTTGAAAATAGGTAATATACTTGCTGTGATTCGCCTTCAATGTTGGCGTAAGGACTGGTGATGTCGCTTTGAATACCTATGTTGGCGTACTTTGAAAGAAAGTACAATGACGTTCCAACGGCTGCAAACAGGAATTCACTGTTGGGATATTTTTTAAGTAATACGGAAGCGTTGTAAATGGCGGCTTCGTATTTCCTGTTCGCTAAAAAAATAGAAATAATTTCGAAGCGTGCTACATCGCGAATCATTTCAAAATGACTCTGCGATTGAATAAAGTCTTTTTTGCCACTATTGTCCACAAAGGAAATGAGCGCCATCGTTTTGTTTCTGCGTTCTGTAATGCTTGGGTGAGTAGAAGATGCGTCGTCGTGAATTTGAATGCTATTTAAGTATTGCAGGAAATACGAAGGTGGAATAACGAGGTGTGCTGAATTAAAGAAAGTAATGTCAAAAGGGATTTCGTGGATAGGTAAATTGGAAAGCTGAAGTATGTCGAATACTCCGCCAATGGCGCCTAAGCTGTAGTTGGATGGCTGCATGATCTCCACTGCACCTTCATCGGCTTGATTTTCAAACTCCTTACTGAAGCTAATGTTGTCGAGCAAGGCGTCTTGCCGTGCATGACTGTTGTAGCTCGCTTGCTTCTTGCCTTCAGTGAAGAGCGTGAGTACGTGTTTTTTTTTGAAATGGGTGATTTCGTGCGCCAAAATAAAAGCAAGTTGTGCTTCTGTTTCAAGCTGGGCGAGTAAACCAATGTTTATCAGTACGATGCCTTCGTTTGTTGAAAAAGCATTGACGAGCGGTGATTTTACGACGAAGAAATGTAGTTTATCGAAAGTTTCAACATCATTTTTCAGCAGCTCTTTGGCAACATTATTAACATAATTGCTCAATGTGTCATTGAACAAAACTAGTCCACTTAGAAGTAATTCGGAAATGTCATAACTACTTTCAATGATGAACTTTTCTTTGGCTTTCTTGTCTCGCCAATTGTCTTTTTGGGTAATTTCCTTTTTTTCTTCTTCGGCAATTCTTTTTTCAAGGTTTTTGATGATGATCTTTGGGATTTCGCCGGCGCACTCCAAGTTTTGGTAGTGGTTGAAATCAAAAGTTTGAGCGCTTGCCAATATTGGAGCGAGAGCAAAAATCAAAAGCTGTGCGAAAAATTTAAAGGATGGATTTGAAAATATTTGCATAATTTTTTTCGACTATCAAAGAACTTAAAGATAAAGAAAACCTACCTTCACTATGCAAAATAGAAGGCAATTCGATGCTGCGTTATAAACTAATTTTACTGCTCTCTTTTATTTTTGTGGCGGCAACGGCACAGGTGCCTGGGTATTTGGGCAAGAAGAACATTGTGCTTTTGGGAGCAAGGGCCTCTGTAATTCCGGCCATCGCCTTTGTGGCTGATCCGATTGATGAGGCATCAACATTAAACAAGCGCGCACTGTTTTGGAACCTGGGGTTGAAGCGCGCAGTAGGCAGGTCGAGTATGCTTGGCTTGACAGGAACGTATTCACAAGATCGGGTATATGGACCCAAACAGCTGGATCGGATTCCATCTTTATTTTCGGGCTTCGATGTGGCACTCGATTTTCGTTCGTATTACTATGCGTTAAAGGGGAATATTGCGCCACTTGGAAGGCATTTTAGATGCTCAGCGATGTATTCTAATTATCTTTTGAATACCATTGAAAATAAAATTCCGGTGGGTCAGGTAATGTTTTTGGGCCTCGGCGTTGGCTTTGGGAATTCTCGCGTTTTCTATGATAAAATTTGGGTAGATTACGGTTGGGAATTCAATTGGATCATTAATGTGTACGATCAGCAGGACATGGTGAAAGGCTGGGACTACACGAAACAGACGCAAAACATAGTTCAGAATGCTTACGGCGTGTCGTTCAATCTCGCAGTGGGCTATTTGTATTGAGTGTTATAAGGCTTTGCGCAGGCGTACCAATTTGGTAAGCAAGTCCTCCAGTAAATCCAATTGCAACATGTTAGCGCCATCTGATTTTGCTTCTGAAGGTTTTGGATGTGTTTCAATGAATATGCCATCAACTCCCACTGCGATGCCTGCTTTTGCTATTGTTTCAATGAGTTGTGGTTTCCCTCCGGTGACTCCTGAGTTTTGATTGGGTTGTTGCAATGAGTGTGTGACATCTAGCACCACTGGGTAGCCGAAACTTTGCATTTCAGGTATGTTGCGGTAGTCAACGATTAAATCCTGATAGCCAAAAGAATTACCGCGTTCAGTGAACCAAACTTTGTCGTTGCCGCTGTCGACTACCTTCTGTGCAGCAAATTTCATAGCTCCTGAATTAACGAATTGTCCCTTTTTGATGTTTACTACTTTTCCAGTTTGCGCAGCAGCGATGAGCAAGTCGGTTTGTCGGCACAAAAAGGCAGGTATTTGAAGCACATCCACATACTCAGCAGCAATTGCAGCATCAGTAGTCTCGTGGATGTCAGTGATGGTAGGTACTTTGAAGGTTTCTGCAACCTTTCGTAAAATTTTCAGCGCATCAAGGTCGCCCATTCCTGTGAAGGAATCTACTCTTGAACGATTTGCTTTTTTGAACGATCCCTTGAAGATATAGGGTATTTGAAGTTTATTGGTTATTTCGACCACTCTTTCGGCCACGCGCATGGCTATTTCTTCGCTTTCAATGGCACAAGGGCCAGCAATTAAAAAGAAATTTCCTGAATCTGTGAATTTGATGTGCGGTAAATGTTTGATGTTAATCATGTAATGAGTTTTTGATAAAGGTAGAATTCTTTTATAATTAATTCTGATTTCAGTTTTTTATGCTGCAGCCTATTTGCTGCGAACTTCTAAAATTGATGTGTTTAAATTTCAAAGGTTACAGGGTTGAATTTATGCAGTTGGCCTGTCTTTTTCATTTCTCAAAATTGTTTGGTTTTTGTGTTTTTCATTTCCTAACTTCGAACAATGAAAATTCCTTTCAATAAGCCTTATTTAACAGGGAACGAAGGTGCGTATGTTATTGATGCTGTTCAATCTGGTAAGATTTCAGGAGATGGCGTTTTCACAAAAAAGTGCCACGCTTTTTTCGAGGATAAATATGGATTTAAGAAAGTATTGCTCACGACTTCCTGCACCGATGCTTTGGAAATGGCAGCGATCTTAATTGATATTCAGCCAGGTGATGAAGTAATTATACCTTCTTTTACTTTTGTTTCTACGGCGAATGCTTTTGTGCTTCGAGGCGCAAAAATTGTTTTTGTTGATTCGTGTAAGGATCAGCCGAATATGGATGCAGACAAGATTGAAGCACTCATTACGTCTAAAACTAAAGCGATAGTTCCAGTTCATTATGCTGGTTTTGCATGTGAAATGAATAAAATCATGAAGATTGCAAATAAATACAATTTGTTTGTAATTGAAGATGCTGCGCAAGCGGTAGATAATTATTTTGAAGGTAAGGTGTTGGGTAGTTTTGGTCACATGTCTGCTTTTTCTTTTCACGAAACAAAAAATGTGATTTCTGGTGAAGGGGGAATGCTCGTGATCAACGATGATCAGTTCATTGGAAGAGCTGAAATTATTAGGGAGAAAGGGACGAACAGGTCTGCTTTTTTTCGCGGTGAAATCGATAAATATGGTTGGGTAGATATGGGGTCATCTTTTTTGCCTTCGGATATTATTGCGGCTTTTCTGTATGCACAATTGGAAAATTTGGATATTATCCAGCGCAAGCGAAAACAGATTTGGAAGTATTACAATGATCAATTACAAACACTTGCCGATGACGGTTTTTTTGCGCTTCCAAGTCTTCCTGCGGGATCAGAAAACAATGCGCACATGTATTATATGGTGTGCAATAGTTTGGCAGAGAGGACGGCATTGACCAATCATTTGAAGGGGATGGATATTCACGCAGTATTTCATTACCTGCCTTTGCATTCAAGTCCCTACTATGGAGAAAAGCACGATGGAAGAATTTTGTCAAATTGCGATTTTTTTTCCGATAGATTGCTGCGATTGCCTTTCTTCTTTGAATTGTCAACTGAAATGCAAAAGCAGGTAGTGAATGGAATTAGTTCATTTTATAATGCCAAATTGAAATAAAATGAATGCACCTGTTGCGCTCTTCGTTTACAATCGCCCACAGCATACATTGCAAACGCTATTGAGTTTAAAAGCAAACACCTTAGCAGAAAGCACTGAATTGTATATTTATTCTGATGCGCCACGAAAAGGACACGAGCTAAAAGTGCAGGAGGTCAGGGAACTCATTCGTTCTCAGCAATGGTGTGGTAAAGTGCATATCTTTGAAAATGAAGGCAACAAGGGGGTTGATGTAAATATTGTTGAAAATGTGACTGCCTTAATTGACAGATATGGAAAGGTGATTGTTATTGAAGACGATTGCTTTTTGTCGAAGTACTTTTTGCAATATATGAACGATGGACTTGTCAAGTATGAAAACGAAACAAGAGTGATGCACGTGTCGGGGTATTGTGAGCCGACCAAAGATGCATTGCCGTCCTCATTTTTTATACAAAACGCCAACGGTTGGGGTTGGGCAACGTGGAAAAGAGCCTGGGATTGCTATGAGCCAAATGCGGTCAAGTTGTATGATGCGATTTCAAAAAACAATTTGTTTTATAAGTTTAATTACGAGGGAAAAATAATTGACGCTCAAAAGCAACTTGAAGCTTGTGTGCGCGGCGAAATGGATAATTGGGACATTAAATGGTATGCATCACAGTTTTTAAGGGATGGTTTGGCTTTGAAGTTTTATCCCTCTTTGGTCAATAATATTGGTCATGATGGATCGGGCGAGCATTGTGATGATACTGCAGCATTTAATGTTACCGTTCAGCAGGAATATGTGCCTTTACAGGATGTGCCTATTCTTGAAAATACAGCAATTAGGAAAGCAGTCGCAGACTACTTTTTCAATCAATCGTTGAGTTTTTTGGCAAGAGTAAAGCATGTTTGGATGAGGAAATTAATTGGATTGTAAACGCCATGGCAACTCACAAAATAGCTCATCTTGTTACTTCCGATAAAGGAGGTGCTGCGGCGGCTGCCATTCGCTTGCATGAAGGGCTTTTAAAGTCAGCGCAAAATTCGGTGCTGTTGGTGCTACATAAATATTCCTCGGTAGAGCGCTGCTATCCCGTTAAAATACCAGCCTACAAAAGGTGGTTGTTTAGGGTTAAAAATAAAATACAGTTCAGTCGGTACAAAGACACGCTTCATGCAAATAAATATTTTTTTCGATTGCATGAAAACCTGTATTCCTTATCGACGAAGGAAATTTTGAATTCTCTTCCTTTTGTTCCTGACTTCTTCGTGGTTCATTGGATTACAGGATTTATTGATTTTCAGCAGCTGTATGATTTGCAAATTGCTACGGGCGCCACAATAGTATTTAATCATTTGGATATGAGTCTAATTACTGGAGGATGTCATTATTCTTTTGGTTGTAAGGGTTATGAAGATGATTGTGCCGCTTGTCCAGCAATTCATAATAGTACAATTAAAGATAGTGCTTCAGCGCAGTTGAAAGCACGTCAAAAATATTTCCCACTTAAAAGCATTTCAATAGTTCCTTCAACTTTACTGGATGAGCAGACTGCAAAATCGACGTTGTTTAGAAAAACAGTTTCTCAAAAATTATTGATAGGGTTAGATCCTAATTTATATTTGCCAGCAGATAAGAAGGCATTGCGGGAGAAATATGGGATACCTATGTCAAAGCGCGTGGTGTTGTTTGGCGCCGAGACCATCACTGATGAGCGAAAGGGATTTGTTTATATGAAAAAGGCTCTTGAAGAATTAAGTGCGGAAATTTCTCAACAGAAAAGAACTGAAATTGTTTTGGTGCTCATTGGAAAGCATACTATACAAGATCTTGGCTTCGAGCATATTTCCTTTGAACATATTGTAGTTCCTTATGCGAATAGCTCAGCGCAATTAATTGAGTACTACCAATTGTCAGATTTTTTTGTTTGCCCATCAGTGGAAGATTCTGGGCCTATGATGATCAATGAAGCAATGATGTGCGGACTTCCTGTGCTTGCATTTGACAATGGGGTTGCACGCGATTTAATTACACAGCAAACTGGGTATATTGTTGAGCTCAACAATGTGCGCGAATTTTCTGCTGCTATTGGTCGCTTTGCATCTATGGAAGATGAAGAAATGTATGGTTTTCAATTAGCTGCGAGAAAAAATGCATTACAGTGCATAGATATTGAAAATCATGTGCGAAAATTCACAATTCTTATGGATCAAATAGCAGAATGACAGATCAAAATTTCCATATTGAATTCCTCGCGTGGGATTCTGATTTTTTTAAAATCAGGGTAGGTCTGTTGCGCTTGGAAAATGAGTATAATGAAGCGAACTTGAATCGGTTTTTGTCTGAAGTGAAAACTGCGTATGATTTGGTATATATTATTCTCGACACCAACAGTTTGCTTCCCGCCGCGCTTGTAAAATATCATTTGATACAGTTGGTGGATGAAAAAACAACTTTTTCACAAAGCAAAGCGCAGTTTCATTTTCAAGAAAGAGATAAAGCAATTAAATCTTACAAGGCATCATATCCAACAGATCAAATGTTTTCTCTTGCAATTTTAGCGGGAAAATATTCGCGATTTTCTCAGGATGAAAAAATACCTCGTGAAAAATTTGAGGAATTGTATCGTTTGTGGATGATCAATTCATTAAACAAGGCCTTTGCGAATGATGTTTTTGTTTTTGAGGAAGGAGGTGCTGTGCTTGGTTTGGTTACTTGGAAAATAGTAGATGAAGTTGGACAAATTGGATTGATTGCAGTCGATGAAAATAATGCTGGCAGACAAATCGGTCAAAGATTAGTAAACGCAGTATTGATAGAAGCTTCGCTTAAAGATTGCAAGGATTTGCGTGTTGTTACGCAAGGAACCAATACTGTTGCTAGAAATTTTTATTTAAAATGTGGATTTGAGAAAAAGCATTCGCAGTTAATCTATCATTTTTGGCCTTCATAGGGGTGTGACGTTTTTATGAACAAATTATTTCAAAACCGCCGATCGTCTCTTGAATTAAATAATAGACGTTAATTTCTTTAACTTCTCATGGTTCAAAAAACAATTGTAAAGTTTGCCATTAATGTTACTTTTGCAATATGCCCGAGTCTCTGAAGTTTTCAATAATTACGCCTTCCTACAATCAGGGGCAGTACATTGAAGAAACATTGCTGTCTGTTGTTAATCAGGGGTATTCCAATTTGGAGTATATCGTGATCGACGGCGGTAGCAGTGATGAAAGCATTGCTGTGATTCAAAGGCATGCAGACAAAATTGCCTTTTGGGAAAGCAAAAAGGACAAAGGTCAGTCCGACGCCATCAATAAAGGTTTAAAAATGGCTACTGGTGATATTGTGGCATGGCTGAACAGCGATGACATGTATACTGAAAACGCAATTAGAAGAGTGGCCGCAATTTTTGCGAAACATCCGGATGTTGATGTGGTATATGGAAACGTGTGGCAGTGCTATCCTGATAAAACAGAAAAGCACATCAATAAAAAATTCAATCCCAAACAGTTTTTAACGGGAATAAATTTACATCAGCCATCGGTTTTTTGGCGCAGAAAATTGCACGATGAAGTAGGTTTTCTTGATGAAGCGCTTTATTATACTATGGATTATGATCTTTGGCTGCGTTTGTTTTATAAATACAAGTCTTTGAAGACGGACAGCATATTGAGTAAATTTCGCTGCCATGAAGAAGCAAAAACCAGCAATAATCCCAAAGGAATTTATCTGGATTACCGAAAATGCGTCTCTCGTTTTTTCCGATCGGCCGGTTTTGACCAACATATCGCTACTCTCCGAGCGCTGAAGATATTTGACCACTCAGATTCTAATAAGTACCAGATAACACATCAATTTACCGAAAAATCAAAACAGGAAATTGTTGACGAATATGCATTCAATTGTGCTGTTCAAGAGTACTCGTTTGGAAATGTGGCGGCATCTAATAAAATTTTGAATTATTGCCTTACAACTTCGTATAAAAAACAAGCCCGCCGATTCATGCTGAAAAACAATCTTGGCGTTCGCAAAGTGATTAATTTATTTAAGTAATGGAGAAGCCGATATTTTTTAGTGTCATTATTCCAACATACAATCGAGGCGAATTGATTCTAGATACTTTAAAAACGGTATTTAATCAATCATATAGGCATTTTGAAATCATCGTGGTAGATGATTTTTCAAGTGACGATACAGAAGAAATACTAAAGCCCTATGTCGAAAAGGGATTGTTGCGCTACATCCGATTGTCAAGAAACAGCGAGCGTTGCGTAGCGAGAAATACAGGAATGCAAAATGCGAAAGGTGATTACTTGACATTGCTTGATTCTGATGATTTTATGTATCAAGATTGTTTGAAAGACGCAGCTGAATTTGCTATTAAACACCCAGCTTTTAAGGTATTTCAAAATAAATACGAATTGGTGAATGAGAAAAAAGAATTGGTGTATGCCTATTCTTTTCCATCGCTCGACAATCAATATAAGGCGCTGAGTAAAGGCAATTTCATGGCTTGTGTAGGCGGGTTTTTGCACCGTGAAGTGTATCAAAAGATTCAATTTGACGCAAATCCTATACTGATTGGTTCAGAAGATTATGAGATTTGGTTTAGAATTTTAGCGAAATATAAAGTTGGCCGAATAGACAAAGTGAATTGCGGCGTATTGCAGCATGACAGGAGGTCGGTGAGTTCTCAAACCTTTGAAATGTTACTTGCAAACAAAGAGTATATTATCAATATGATTCGTCGACATTCGGCTGTTAAAGAGAAGTTTGAAAAATACATTCCTTTGTTCGAGGCTTCAATGCTGGTGTATTGTGCTATCCTTTCAAATCAGGCTAAGTTGTATGGGAAATCATTGCGATTGTTGCGAATGGCAGCACTAGCTCATTTTAGAATTGTTTTTACAAAGCGCTATATTCGGGTGCTGCAGATTGCATTGTTCAAATTGAAGTAGAATTGTTTTTTGAAAATTAAATTGATCTGAAACATGTGTGGAATCGCCGGCTATTACTCTGTTAACAACGAATTTTCTTCTATTGAATTGCCTTTGATGGCGCAGGCGATTGCGCACAGAGGTCCTGATGCGGAAGGGGTGTTTCATGAAAACAATGTTGGATTGGCGCACCGCCGATTGAGTATTCTTGATTTGAATCCTCGGTCCAATCAGCCCATGACGTCGAAAGACGGTAATTTTGTGATTTGTTACAATGGTGAGGTATATAATTTTCAAGAACTAGCGCTCAAACACCAGCTTGTTTTGAAGACGCATTCAGATACTGAAGTGATTTTAGAGCTTTTTTCGAAAATCGGTGCTGCTTGTGTCAATGAATTCAATGGTATGTTCGCCATCGCGATTTACGATAAACAAAAAGAAGCATTGCATATTTTTCGCGATCGAATAGGCATCAAGCCTTTGTACTATTTTTGGGATGGAAGTAATTTTGCCTTCGCTTCTGACATCAAAGCACTGTTTCGGCTTACCTTTATTTCCAAGCAAAAAACCACTGATACAACTGCTGTAAAGGAGTTTTTGTATCTGGGTTATATTCCTCATCCTAATACGATTTATAAAAATATTTTCAAGTTTGAAGCTGGACATGTGGCTGTGATAGGACGCAAGGGGATGAGTTATTCTGCTTACTGGAAACTTTCAGAGCATGTAAAAACAACCACGGTTACCGATGCAAATGAGGCAAAAAAGGAATTGAAGTCGTTGATAGAAGCCTCGGTTGCTCGCCGTTTAATCAGTGATGTGCCCTTTGGCACTTTCTTGAGTGGTGGGACTGATTCTAGTGTAGTAACGGCTGTTGCGCAGAGTTTGCGCGCAGAAAAGATAAATACATTTTCGATCGGTTTTAAGGAAGCTAAATTCAACGAGGCAGAGCATGCGAAGGCAGTAGCGGCGAAATTGGGAACAAATCACCATGAGTTCATTGTGTCTCAAAAAGATGCGTTGGACTTGTTCAGTGAAATAATACCGACGTATGATGAGCCTTTTGCTGATTGCTCTAGCATTCCTACGATGCTGGTGTCACGATTGGCGCGGCAGCATGTGAAAATGACGCTTTCTGGCGATGGTGGAGATGAGCAGTTTTTGGGCTATGGTTTTTACAACTGGGCAAAGCGTTTAAATCATCCACTGGTCAAAAGCACTCGCGGAATCATTCCGCCTATTATGAATTTGCTGGGTCAACGCTTTGAGCGTGCAGCACATTTGTTTTCTTACCCGTCGCAACGTAAAAAAAGTCATATTTTTTCGCAAGAGCAGTATTTTTTCTCTCTCGCTGAAATAAGTGAACTGGTAAGGCCTGAATTAAAAAAGGAGGATATCCGCTTAGACGAAAATATTTCGCTTGACCGCGTTTTGAGTCCCGCCGAGGAACAAGCATTTTTTGATTTACAATATTACTTGCCCGACGACTTATTGGTGAAGGTGGATAAAGCTTCAATGAAATACGGATTAGAGGCCAGAACACCATTGTTAGATCATACTATTTTGGAGTATTCGTTGAATATCGACGAAAGTCTGAAAATAAAAAACAATTGCTCAAAGTGGTTGTTAAAAGAGGTGCTTTACGATTATTTGCCGGCTGATCTTTTTAATCGCCCAAAATGGGGCTTCGGTATTCCGTTGAATGAATGGTTGAAGTCGGATTTGAGAGATTTGATGGAGCGTTACACCGCCAAGGAAGTGATTGATGCTGCTGGATTCGTGAATTACCAAAAAGTGCAGGATTTAAAAGCGCAATATCTCGGCGGAAAAAATTATTTGTACAATCGATTGTGGGTAATTGTTTTGCTTCATAGTTGGTATATGGCCGACAAAGTATAGTCGGAATTTTGCTGCAATGCTACTTTTTTTACATCTTGCAATAAATAAATATAAATATGAGAAACATAGGAGGTAATTTATCGCGCATTGGAGTGGGAATCGTTCTACTTGCTATTGGTTTGTATAAATTTACGTCGCAAGAAGCCGAGGCGATATTTAGTGATGTTTCAAATAGTCCAATTTTATCATGGTTGTATAAAGTTGGATCGCATCAATTTGTTTCTGATCTCATAGGGGGATTCGAAATTCTTGTAGCAGTGCTCATCTTCTTTGGCTTTAAAAATCAGAAAGCAGCTTTGATGGGTGGGATTTTAGGGACATTGATATTTCTCATCACCCTAAGTTTCTTTTTCACCTCACCAACAGCGAACGTTTACCAAACGGTGGACTGGTGTCCTACGCCCAATGGCTTCATTTTGAAAGACATCGTGTTTTTAGGTGTATGTTTACAGCTGACCATTGACAATTGGTAAAAAAAACTTTTGTAAAAGGATTTGCTGCTTATCAAGGAATTATTATATTTGCAACCCATTTGAAATTAAACAATATGCTAGTTATTCAGGTTAAAGAAGGAGACAACATCGAAAGAGCCCTTAAGAAGTACAAAAGAAAATTCGAAAAAACGAAGGTTCTTAGAGAACTTAGAGCTAGACAAGCTTTCACAAAGCCATCTGTAATCAACAGAGAAGCAAACAAGAAAGCGGTTTATGTTGAAGGTTTGAGAAGAGCAGAAGGCGAGGCTTAGTCCTTTTCTTTTTCACATAAGTACAATAGGAAGGATTTTTTGAAGTATTAATCGACTACGTCGGTAAAGACTTTGAAAAATTCTTCCTATTTTAGTTTCTATGCATACAGACGATTTTCTTCAGTACCTAGCCATTGAAAAGAGATATTCGGACCATACGGTTTTGGCCTACAAGCACGATATTGAGAGTTTCGTGGATTATATGGATAAAGCATACGATGAAAAAGACATTGCCACCGTTCATACTTTAATGGTGCGCGCCTGGATAGTGGAATTGGTAGAGAGTGGGCTTCAGGCCAAGTCGGTGCATCGCAAAATTTCAGCACTAAAATCCTTTTATAAATTTTTAATGAAGAATGGAGAACTCAAGGCTTCTCCTGCGCATGGCGTTGTTTTGCCTAAGCTAAAAAAATTGTTGCCGACTTTTGTAGAAGAAAGTAAAATGAACATTTTGCTGGATCAGGTAGATTTTCAAACCGATGATTTTTCGGGCAAACGCGACAAGCTTATTGTTGAGTTGCTATATTGCACAGGGATGCGATTGTCTGAAATGGTTAACCTAACTATTTCTAATGTTGACTTGCGCGAAAATGCCATCCGTGTTTTGGGAAAAGGTAGAAAAGAAAGAATTATTGCAATTAGTTTGTCCACCGCAGCAACAATTAAGGAATACTTAGCGTATAGAATACCTAGTGAGGAAAATTATTTATTGATCACCGATAAGAGCGCGCAGTTGTATGAGCAATTTGTTTACCGCACTGTAAAAAAATATTTGGGCTTGGTTACTACACATCAAAAAAGAAGTCCACACGTTCTTCGACATAGTTTTGCTACACATATGCTCAATAATGGAGCGGATTTAAATGCAATAAAAGAATTGTTAGGGCACGCCAGTTTAGCGGCTACTCAGGTTTACACCCACAATTCAATTGAGAAATTAAAAAAAGTATACAATCAGGCACATCCGAGAGCTTAAACGAAATTATTAATAATTAAATTTTACAATTATGAAGGTGAGATTCAAATCAGTGCATTTTAGTGCAGACCAAAAGCTAATTGTTTTCATAGAAGCGAAATTAATGAAGCTCGGACTATTTTACGATAGTATAATAGATGGTGAGGTGTTTTTGCGTTTAGATAAATCTGAAGATACGCAAAACAAAACGGTAGAGATAAAGTTGAATGCGCCAGGAAAAGAGCTCTTTGCTAAAAAGAAATCCAAATCTTTTGAAGAGGCTGCTGACGCCGTAGTTGCAGCGTTGAAGCGACAAATTAGTAAACACAAAAGTAAGGATGGAATCCTAAGTCATATGTAAGCATTCTGAATTTCAATTACTTACATAACAAACAATAACTTTCAATTTAATCTTTTTTAATGTATGTCGGAGTCGTGAAAACGGCTCCGATTTTTTTTTCAAAAAAACTTTGCATGATGTTATGGGGAATTAAAAAAGATTATCTACATTTGCCATCCCTAAATAAAGGGGGGCTTATTTATAAGTTCAATTTGTAATGCGATTGCCGGTGTAGCTCAGTTGGCCAGAGCAGCTGATTTGTAATCAGCTGGTCGGGGGTTCGAATCCCTCCACCGGCTCAGTTCTTTAAGATATTGACAAAGCTGGGGAGATACTCAAGTGGCTAACGAGGGCAGACTGTAAATCTGCTGACTACGTCTTCGTAGGTTCGAATCCTGCTCTCCCCACAACTTTGGTTCAAAGTAGTGATGCGGATGGAGCAGGTTTTAACTTGTTAGTGTAGTATCAACCTTGAATAATTTTAAAAGCGGGAGTAGCTCAGTTGGTAGAGCATCAGCCTTCCAAGCTGAGGGTCGAGAGTTCGAGTCTCTTCTCCCGCTCTTTTTTCGGCTGTTAAGCCGGTGTAGCTCAGTGGTAGAGCACTTCCTTGGTAAGGAAGAGGTCGAGGGTTCAAGTCCCTTCGCTGGCTCTGATATAGCATTTTGGAATTAATGTAGAAGTAACAATTATTAATTAATTAAATTTAGAAAGATCATGGCTAAGGAAAATTTTAACAGAGCGAAGCCACACGTTAACATCGGAACTATTGGTCACGTTGACCACGGCAAAACGACATTAACCGCTGCAATTACAAGTGTATTGGCTGGAATGGGATTAGCTCAAATGAGAGATTTTAGTTCTATCGATAATGCACCTGAAGAAAAAGAAAGAGGTATTACAATCAATACTTCACACGTTGAATACGAAACTGTTGCTCGTCACTATGCGCACGTTGACTGTCCAGGTCACGCGGATTATGTGAAGAACATGGTTACTGGTGCCGCTCAAATGGACGGTGCTATCTTGGTAGTAGCTGCTACTGACGGACCAATGCCACAAACGAGAGAGCACATCCTTCTTGCACGTCAGGTAGGTGTTCCTAAAATCGTTGTGTTCATGAATAAAGTGGACATGGTAGATGATCCGGAATTGTTAGAATTGGTTGAAATTGAAATCAGAGAATTGCTTTCTTTCTATCAGTTTGACGGTGACAACATCTCTGTAATTCAAGGTTCTGCACTTGGTGCATTGAACGGTGAACCACAGTGGGTTGCTAAAGTAAAAGATTTGATGGATGCAGTGGATAAAGATATCCCAGTTCCTCCAAGAGAAGTTGACAAACCTTTCTTGATGCCAGTTGAAGACGTGTTCTCAATTACTGGTCGTGGTACAGTTGCTACAGGAAGAATTGAGTCAGGTATTATCAAAGTAGGTGACGAGGTTGAAATCACAGGATTGCAAGAAGGAAAAAAATCTTCTATCATCACAGGTATCGAGATGTTTAGAAAATTATTGGATAGAGGTGAAGCTGGTGACAACGCTGGTCTACTTTTGAGAGGTATCGACAAAGACGATATCAAAAGAGGTATGGTTATCGCGAAACCAGGATCAATCGCCCCTCACAAAAAATTCAAAGCGGAAGTTTACGTTTTGAAAAAAGAGGAAGGTGGTCGTCACACTCCATTCCACAACAAATACAGACCACAGTTCTACTTGAGAACTACGGACATGACAGGTGAGATTATGTTGCCTGAAGGTCGTGAAATGGTTATGCCAGGTGACAACGTTACTATCACAGTTGAATTGATCATGCCAGTTGCCTTGAACAAAGGTTTAAGATTTGCGATCAGAGAAGGTGGTAGAACTGTTGGTGCAGGTCAAGTATTGGAGATTTTAGATTAATTAAGGACTTTCAATAGGGTGAAGGTATCCTGCTCACGCGGGATACCTTTTGCTCCCTTAAAAAGTTTAGTTTTTTTAATAAACGGGAGTAGCTCAATTGGCAGAGCGTAGGTCTCCAAAACCTGAGGTTGTGAGTTCGATTCTCCCCTCCCGTGCAGACTGAAAATGATATGATAACATATTTGAAAGACATATATAACGAGTTAGTGTACAAGGTTTCCTGGCCTACGTGGAAGGAAGTTCAAAGTAGCGCTCTTCTTGTTTTGGTAGGAGTGGTGATTTTTTCCTTGCTCATTTTTGGAATGGATTTATCATTAAACGCTCTTATGGAGTTCATTTACGACTGGAAATAACTTATTTGGTATTATGGCAGAGGCAAAGACAAATAGCGAATTGGTATTGAAATGGTACGTTGTTAGAACGATCAGTGGGAAAGAAAAGAAGGTGAGAGATTACATCGAGAACGAGATCAAAACTTTAGGATTGGGAGATTATGTTAAGCAGATATTGATCCCAACTGAAAAGGTATACCAAATTAGAAAAGGAAAAAAAATCAGCAAAGAGAGAAATTTCTTTCCAGGTTACATCTTGGTAGAAGCTACACTTTCTGGTGAAGTACCGCATGCCATTAAAAATGTCACTGGTGTTATTGGTTTTTTGGGCGATAAAAACGGAAATCCTGTTCCTTTAAGAACATCTGAAGTAAACAGAATTCTGGGAAAAGTTGACGAGTTGGCTGAAAGCAATGAGGAAATGAACATTCCTTTTATCATTGGTGAAACGGTTAAAGTAATTGATGGTCCATTCAATAGCTTCTCTGGTGTTATCGAAGAAATTAATGAAGAAAAGAAAAAGCTCAAAGTAATGGTGAAAATTTTCGGAAGAAAAACACCTTTGGAATTGAGTTTCATGCAAGTAGAAAAAGAATAATAGACAATAAAAACAGATTAAGATGGCAAAGGAAATTACAGCTATTGTTAAGTTACAGGTTAGAGGTGGAGCAGCCAATCCGGCGCCTCCAATTGGACCTGCCTTAGGAGCGAAAGGGGTTAATATCATGGAGTTCTGCAAGCAGTTCAACGCTAGAACACAAGATAAAGCAGGTAAACTGTTACCTACATTGATTACTGTTTATTCAGATCGTTCATTTGATTTCATTATCAAACAACCTCCTGTATCAGCACAGTTATTCGAAGTTTCTAAAATCAAAGGTGGTTCAGCACAACCGAACCGCGTGAAAGTTGGAAAAGTGACTTGGGGACAAGTTGAAGATATTGCTAAAGATAAAATGGTGGATATGAACTGTTTTACTTTGGAAGCGGCTATGAAAATGGTGGCTGGAACAGCAAGAAGCATGGGGTTGACCGTTGAAGGTGAGGCTCCTTTTAATAAATAGTAATTATAAATAAGTTTGTTTTTATGGCAAAGTTGACGAAAAATCAAAAAGCTTCCATTGGGAAGTTTGATGCTACTAAATCATACTCTTTAGCAGAAGGTGCTAAAATAGTAAAGGACATTACTTTCACGAAGTTTGATGCTTCTGTGGACTTAAATGTACGTTTAGGAGTTGACCCTCGTAAAGCAAACCAAATGGTTAGAGGCATTGTAGCTCTTCCTCACGGAACAGGAAAAGACGTTAAAGTACTTGTACTTTGTACGCCTGATAAAGTGAAAGAAGCGTTGGATGCTGGTGCTGACTTTGCTGGTTTGGACGAGTATATTGAAAAAATTAAAGGTGGTTGGACTGACATCGATGTGATTGTTACCATGCCATCTGTAATGGGTAAAGTTGGTGCTTTGGGTAGAGTACTCGGACCTCGTGGTTTGATGCCAAATCCAAAAGCTGGAACAGTGACCATGGAAATTGGTAAAGCTGTTTTGGAAATTAAGGCTGGTAAAATTGACTTCAAAGTTGATAAAACTGGTATCATTCATGCTTCAATCGGTAAAGTATCTTTTGATGCTATAAAATTGGAAGAGAATGCAAAGGAATTAATTTCAACCATCATGAAATTGAAACCATCTGCTGCAAAAGGTATCTACTTGAAAAGTGTAACAATGTCAAGTACTATGAGCCGCGGTGTGCAATTGGAAACTAGTTTATTGAACAACTAGTGAATTATTAATGTCTGTTACGTGCTGCTTCATATAAAATAGAAATCATGACAAGAGAAGAAAAAAATCAGGTAATTGATAATCTGAAAGTAGAGTTGCAAAACAATGCCAACTTTTATCTTACAGATATCTCTGCAATGACGGTAGAAGATACCAACAATTTACGAAGACTCTTTCATGCACAAGGTGTACGAATTAAAGTGGTTAAGAATGCATTGCTTAAAAAAGCAATGGAAAGAACAGACGGAAGAGATTTCTCTGATCTTATCGGAACCCTTAAAGGATCTACGTCTATACTGTATACTGAATCTGGTTCTATGCCAGCGAAAGTGATACAGGCATACAGAAAGAGTAACAAATCAAAGAAACCACTTGTTAAGGCGGCGTTCATTGAAGAGTGTGCTTACATCGGGGATCAATTAGATGTACTTGCTTCCATCAAGTCTAAAAATGATCTTATCGCTGATGTTATCGCATTGCTTCAGTCACCATCCAAAAATGTTATTGGAGCTTTACAATCAGGAGGCGGAAAAATTGCTGGTATCGTTAAAACGTTGTCGGAGAGACAAGAAAATTAAAAAGTTAAATAAAGTAAGTATTCAAATTTAAATTCAATAGACATGGCAGATTTAAAAGAGTTCGCAGAAAAATTAGTGAACCTAACAGTTAAAGAAGTAAATGAACTCGCTAAAATTTTGAAAGACGAGTATGGTATCGAACCTGCTGCAGCTGCTGCTGTAGCTGTAGCTGCTGCTCCGGCAGAAGCTGCTGCTGAGAAATCAACATTTGATGTGATTTTGAAATCAGGTGGTGCTGCTAAATTGGCAGTAGTTAAATTGGTGAAAGAGATCACTGGTCTTGGCTTGAAAGAGGCTAAAGATTTAGTTGACCAAGCTCCTAAACCAGTTAAAGAAGGAATTAGCAAAGCAGATGCTGAAGCTTTGAAAGCTCAGTTGGTTGAAGCAGGTGCAGAAGTTGAGTTGAAGTAATTTCTTCTCTCTTTAAACTTATGGGTTTAGACCATCCAGTCTTGTGCTGGATTGGTCTAAACCATTTGTGCTATGTGAACGTTATTCTATTATTAACCTTTAACACCTAGATCATTGGCAACAAAAGCACTTTCGGAAAGATATAGCTTTGCCTCAGGCAAACGTCCAGAATATCCCGATTTCCTCGATATTCAATTGGAGTCATTTAAAAACTTTTTTCAGCTGGAGACTACTCCAGAGAACCGTGAGAACGAAGGTTTATTCAAGGTTTTTAGTGAAAATTTCCCGATTTCTGATTCAAGAAATCAATTTGTATTGGAATTCCTGGATTACTTTATTGATCCACCAAGATATACGCTCGAAGAATGTATTGAAAGAGGTTTAACTTATAGTTTGCCTTTAAAAGCAAAGTTGAAACTTTACTGTACTGATGCCGAGCACGAGGATTTTGAAACCATCGTTCAAGATGTTTATTTGGGAACTATTCCCTACATGACTCCTAAAGGTACCTTCATCATAAATGGTGCTGAAAGAGTTGTGGTATCTCAGTTACACAGATCTCCAGGTGTGTTCTTCGGACAATCTCGCCATGCAAATGGAACGAAATTGTATTCTGCCAGAATCATTCCTTTTAAAGGATCATGGATTGAGTTTGCTACTGACATCAACAATGTGATGTACGCATACATTGATCGTAAAAAGAAATTACCAGTTACCACTTTGTTGAGAGCAATTGGCTACGAAAGTGACCGTGATATTTTGGAGATCTTTAACCTTGCTGACGAAGTGAAGGTGAACAAAGCAGCTCTTAAAAAAGCGGTTGGCCGTAAATTGGCTGCCAGAATTTTGAGATCATGGGTAGAAGACTTCGTGGATGAGGACACCGGCGAGGTGGTTTCAATCGAAAGAAATGAAATCATTATCGATCGTGAAACTGTTCTATTGGATGAACACATTGATCAAATTGTAGATTCAGGTTCTAAGTCTATTTTGGTGCACAAACAAGATGCATCAGTAATCGACTTTGAAATCATTTACAATACATTACAAAAAGATACATCAAACTCTGAGAAAGAAGCTGCAGAGCAAATCTACCGTGTGTTGAGAAATGCTGAACCGCCGGATTTAGAAACTGCACGTGGTGTAATTGACAAATTGTTCTTCTCAGATACAAGATATGACTTGGGTGAAGTAGGCCGTTACAGAATCAACAAAAAGTTGTCTCTTAACATTCCTTCTGATACCAAAGTATTGACTAAGGAAGACATCATCGCCATCATCAAGTACTTGATCCAGTTGATCAATGCCAAGACAGATATCGATGATATTGACCACTTAAGCAACAGACGCGTTAGAACCGTAGGTGAGCAATTGTACGCTCAGTTTGGTGTAGGTTTGGCTAGAATGGCTAGAACCATCCGCGAAAGAATGAACGTTCGTGACAATGAGGTGTTTACTGCTACTGACTTGATCAATGCAAAAACATTGTCATCTGTGATCAATTCGTTCTTTGGAACAAACCAGTTGTCTCAATTCATGGATCAAACCAACCCGCTTTCTGAAATTACGCACAAGCGTCGTTTGTCAGCACTCGGGCCAGGTGGTTTGTCAAGAGAGAGAGCAGGTTTTGAGGTGCGTGACGTTCACTTTACACATTACGGACGTTTGTGTACTATTGAAACACCAGAAGGTCCGAACATCGGTTTGATTTCATCATTGTGCGTTTACGCTAAAATCAATCGTTTGGGCTTCATCGAAACTCCTTACAGAGAAGTAGAAAAAGGTAAAGTTAAAACTGAAGAATTCAGATATTACAGTGCTGAAGAAGAGGAAGGCAAATTTATCGTGCAGGCCACTGAGCCAGTAGACGGTAAAGGTGTTTTGGCAGGTAAAGTAGTGAAATCTCGTTTGGATGCAGATTATCCAGT
>Ga0114969_10000201_pt1 | contig 50323 bp, 66 predicted proteins | sample M_130807_MF_Meta_FD_87316 | JGI IMG/M metagenome (GOLD analysis project Ga0114969, IMG submission 87316) | Freshwater microbial communities from Lake Montjoie, Canada to study carbon cycling - M_130807_MF_MetaG | ecosystem: Environmental > Aquatic > Freshwater > Lake | place: Lake Montjoie... | reverse complement strand
GCTTACATGCAATGAGTACATATATGATATATCATCAATAGCAGTATAGTTAGCTGGAGATGAATAAAATAACTTACTGGCACCGTCTTCAAAATCCGGGGTTACTGCAACACCATTGATAACTTCTGTTTTTATAACTGATTTATCTTGCAATACTGTTTGTAAAATAGATTTTATTATTTTACCGGTAGTTGCTTCGCGTTCAGAATTTGTTAAATTAGCTATATCACTTTTACCTTCTAATAGAGATGTAGTTGAAAAGAATGTATTGCGCTCACTTAATATCTGATAATCAAAATCTTCTATAGTGTATCTTTTTACAACTGAGTTTTCATTTGAAGTGTCTATTTCATCAGATATTACAAACATTAACTGCAATCCGTATACCTCATAATAAGAATCTGACATCATATTATAATCGCCTTCAGTGACGCCTTTATCAACAGGTAATATTGATAATAGTAATATGTCTCTTGCATCACCTCTTGTTCTATAACCTCTTAATAAACTTTTATTTGAAAATTCAGATAACGTTGGGTCAGTTTTAAATCTTTCAATCACGTTATCTTTATTATCAATAACTACATGCCCTTTAAAAAAAGGATTATATACATTATCTTCAATATCTAATTCTAGTATTGCACTTTTTTGTAAATTTATAGTTAAACTTTTAGGATTTATTAATGTTGCTCTAAAAATATAATTTTTATCACTTATTAAATTAACAAAGCTAGATATGTCATTCCGGACATATGAAAAAATACTGGTATTTCTCATTGCAGTTGCTGTTTAATACTGTCTAAAATAGTTTTAAGGTAAACTTTTTTTACTACCTTTAAAAGCTTACCACTATTATTAGTTGCAAATGGGTTAGAAATATTATTTATTAAACATATAAGCCACCATAAATGAGTAGTGCCATACATCTGAAAACTTAATGTAGTAAATGGTACATTATTATTCATTTGGACTGTATAAAATATTTCACTATTTATATCCTTAGGAATTTTAACCGTTTTTAAAATATTATAATACAAATAGTTATTATCTGCTGTCTCGAACACTTTAAATATATTTTCATACCTATATAATTCTAAATCAGGTAATTCATTTACATACTGTTGATATTTTCCTGGGTTCATATTAGTTTACAGTTACTTTGCTTCCTAAGCTCGCATACATAAAATTTCTTGATTCTTCATTCAATGCAGTAAACGTCATATTTACTTCATATGCATCAGGTATTATAGTATCTATACTTTGATTAGTGGTGCTGGCCGGCACGTGTATTTTCATTAATCTTCTACTGCCTCTAAAATTAACACTCATATTTGTTAAACATGCATATGGCATATATGCAACCCCTGGGATAAAAACTTCATATATTACAGGTAAATCTATAATTGACCTGCTATATCTACCCGGTTTATTTTGATATATTAATCCAAATATTAATTGCCAGTTTCTAGGTATGTCACTTACGTTTCTTGTGTTTAATAATGGAAAAGATACACTAACACTTCTACCAGCGCCTGACATATTAAACGTTTTAGATTTTTCTATATACACTCCAGGTTGGAAAGCACCTTGTAAACTTGCTAAGCTGCCTGCAACTGAACTTGCTAAACCTGCAATACCATTTAAAAAATTGCCACTGTCCCCTTCACCGTAACTTACACTAGCTTCTATATAAGGGTCGCTAAAATACGGTAATTTATAATTAAACCCTGTAAACTCAGTTGCGTATAAATTATCGTATGGTGATAACGTTGAGTTAAATTTGCTAGGTTTATCGAAATTATTTTCAACAAAATTTCCAACCGCTTGAGCTGATTTTTTTAATTGAGTTAGGGTATCAGATACTGTAGGATTAGATGCTATATTTGCAACTGCTTGGCTTGCTAAGTCTGGTACCGCTCCAAAATTATTCTGGAGTAATGGCGATGTTATTATAGGATTAAAAAAATCTTTAATTTTACCTACAACTCCTTGGACCGGGCTGGAGTTAATAATGGCATTCGTTGGTGGGGTAACAGTGTTTGATATTGCATTAAACCCTGCTTTAACAGTTTCTGCACCGGCAAATACTGAATTAGCTATATTAGATATATTACTATTTGCAATTATTCTTTTTTCAGTTATAAAAACTGCTGGAACGTCTTCTCTAGATGTTGCAGGGCTTACTGTCCATGGAAAATCTGTAACAACATCTATATAATCTGTTGTGCTTGCACCTGTATATGTTTTTGTTATGATAACATTTAAAGCGCTTTCTACTGCTTTAGCTACATCGGTCGTTAAATTTATCCCGCTTCGCTCATGACCGAAAGAAATACTACCTTGCCCGGATTCTCTAATTAATACAGGTAATGGCTCGTTTATCTTTTTTACAAGATTCCAGAGAGGCTTTGTTTCAGTAATTTTAGTTATGGCAGCCATATATCTATATTATATTTAACATTACGCTATCGAACCCATCCCAGCGTTACTGTACTGTATAGCTCTTAAATATGAACTGTTGTCATAAGATTGTGTTGAGGTTTTATTAGGTATGCTTACATTTCTAGGTGCAGTAGCGCCTTGCTCTAAATTATTTTTTATATCGGTTAATAATTTATTATTTTTAAATAACTCAAGAAGTTGTTTAGTTAATAATTCCCCGTGCAAGTTTGAAATGCTAGTTAATGTATCATTATTATTTTTAGACACCTTTAAATTTTCATTAAAAAATTTATCCATAGGCCCACCGCCTTTCATAGCATATAATGTATCCTCTTTGTGCGGTTGTATAACTTTACCACCGGTAGTTATGACCGCGTCTTCTGTTTTAATATCTATTTCAGGTTCATTGGATTCTTGGTCAGTAGCTTCTGCTTGAGTATCAAATTCTGTTTCTTTCTTTTTATAAATTTTATTGTATAGATATTTACCTACTTCACCTTTTGTTTCACCCATTGCTTGTCCTAATAATTTCCCTACTTGTCTCCCGGCTAAATCCCCTAATATACCACCACCTATAGCTCCAAGAGCATTACCTGCAACTGGTACAACTGATCCTAATATGCCACCTATAGTTGCTCCTCCGGCAGACCCTAACATACCGCCTAAACCTTCTGATATTCTACCACCAATATCGTCATACAGCATTTGTTCTGTATACTTTTGCGGGTCAGACATATGCTTACTAATTAACTCTTGTATATCACTATTAGTAAAAAAACCTTCTATTAATGGGCCAATTAAAGGTACTCTTTTTAATATTTTTGCAAATAATTTACCCCCAAGTTTTACCCCTCCTAATTTGCTCGTAATTGATGCGAGCAATTTTGCTTTACTAACAACGGCTTTAGCTACATTTTTGATTCCACTCGCTGCACGTCCAGCTACATTTTTGCCAGCGTCCACTGCACTCCCAACCACAGTTTTACCAGCGTTTAAAACTGTGGTTGCTGCTTTAGGAACAGCATTTTTAACAGAAGTAATGAGACTGCCTGCCTTTGCAGCTAATTTACTACCTAATGCCTTTCCTCCTTCGATGACATTAGTTGATAATTTTAAAAGACCTTTACCCATCTTTGAGAAAAAACTACCTATCGATTTGCCAACTTTACTATTCTTAATACCTTCCCAAGCTTTTTTACTCATTTCCATTAATTTTACACCCCCAGCTTTTAATTTATCAAAACCCCAAATTGTAAATTTTTTCAAATAATTATATCCACCCTTAATACCATTCCATAAGCCTGCTAACCCGTTTTTAATTAACCCTAATGAACTTGTTATTAGACCGCCAAGTTTTTCTGATATCCATTTTTTAATCATATCTTTAAACCCGGCTATACCTGTACTTGCTAACCCAATCATACTCATTAGCCAGTCAAATATACCATTACCTTTCTTTTCTTTTTTATCTACTGCCGCATTGCTTTCGCCACTCTTTACCCCAAACTTTGTACCTAACTGTTTAATAGCTTTATCACCAAAACTTTCAACTTCAACTTGATCTACTTTAGCTACAACATCTTCAGGTTTATTAGTAATAGCTTTGTTATTAATACTTCCCTTTTCAATATCCTCTAATCTTTTAACGAGCTTACTGTTTACTTTAGTAAAAAGGATTAATACGTCAGCCAGGGTGTCGTTCGCCATCTAATTATTTATCTCAAAGGATAAATAACTCAGGGCCTATATCTATTTGTTTATCTTCAAACTTAACAAACTCTTGTTCTATGTCTCTAATTTGCGTTATATACTCAAATATTTCGTTAAAATGCTTTGATTCTATTGATTCTATAATAGTAAATTTGTTTTTTAATGATTGGGTGTTAAAATCAATTACCGTATCGGTATCGTTGAGGATTGTAAGTTTATTAATGAATTTACTCAGTTCATTAACCATCATTTTACCTAATAGCTGCTTTTCATCTTTAAAATTGTTAATTAGATAAAGATTGCTCTTATAATCTGCTGTTATACTAGGTACACTAATATCAAATACAAACTTATCAGATTTAACAGTTTTATTTAGAACCGGTAAGACTATAGATCTATTTTTAATCAACAATGTAGGTAGGTCTACCCCTTCATATGTTTTGTTTATACTGGATCTAAATGATAATACAATATTAATTCTATCTATTACCGTTATACCTTTTATATCTGTAACTGTTAAAGTATTAATAAGTTCGTAAATAGTATTAAAAAATTCAACTATACCAAAACTATTAACTGTAACTTTATCCATTATACCTTTTTGTTGTAGTAATGTAATTGGCTTAAAATCAATATCTTTCTGTTGAGTGGGTACGTAGATGGATGTTAATTGTTCAGTCTTCTTTAACTGGTTTAAAATTTCATTTACAGATAATTCACTCATATCTTATATATTTGAATTGTTATCGGTATCAACAGCAGATTTATCTTTTTGCAAATCGTTATATTCTTTATTAATATTATTAATCATTATATTACATTCTGGTAAAGAAAACGTTTTAAAATCATCAGCAGTATAATGTAAATGTTTTCTTAGTGTGTATTCAATATCATATAAATTTTGTAGGTCGTAAAAGAATATAGATCTTAAGAAAGAAATTGCTGATAGATCAAAAAAGTTTATGGTATAATCTAGTGCAGGTATAGGATACTTAAATGTAGTATAATGGTTAATTATTTGTTTATAAATATCGTTTATAGGTAACGCTGGTAAATTTCGTTGTATATCTTGTTTAATATCTGAAGTCATTAAAGTGTCATTAATTTTAATTAAACAATCAACTACGAAATCAATTACATTGTCTGGATGGGTTAAATTTGTAGGAAAATCAAAATAATATATATTGCCATCCACTTCATATTCGAAATACTTGTATGGTGTATTTATTTTGCTAAAAATATCATTAACATATAAGTTCAATCTTATATTATCGGTCGTTATCTGTATGCTTTCGTTTACACATACTGATCTAATTTTTAATAAAATTAAAAATTTCTCAATCGAATTAACTGGCTTAGTATTAACACAACTAAACTGTAATAAATTATCAAACGCCAAGTTTATATTTTTTTCATTACTGTCTAATAACGATTTTACTAAATTCCTGTAATTAAGAAAAGATAATTCTTTTAAAATGTATTCTTTTTCAAGAATATTTACACTAAAATTAAAATCCATACTCATTTCTGAAATGGTGATATACGTGGTATATTGCCTTTTGAAATTTTGCTAATTATATCAGGCAAAGGTATGTACAATGTATTTTCAATACCATAACTATCATATAGAAACGGTACATCATAATTTTCAACAGCTTCTGTATCCATACTTAAATTTCTAAGTGCTAAAGATAGGGGTATGCAATTATAAAATGTCCAGACTTTTCTAGGTATCATAGATAATTTTTGAAAAGTTCTTGTATATTGTATAATTGTAATGTTGCATTTCATATTCATTGGATCATCTACCGGTCTTGCAACATACCCTGCATGCGCAGCTGCTATTAACCATGGCCGCATAACAAAATCTACAAACGATGTATTAGTTTCTCTAAATTGCAGTGTTAAATTATTAGTACCAAATGCATCTCTACCATTTAATATACTTCCCTGAATAAACCCTCTGTTATTTTGCAACGATGCAGCTTCCCCAGCTAAAGTTTCGCTTGGTATACTAACACCTGATAAAAATATACAACCCACAACATCTTGTAATGGGTAACTAGCTAAAACAGACTTTGCTCTGTTAATATCAAACTCTTTACCCCCAGCCATAACTGGTTCTAATTTTTGTATTAATTCAGTAGTTAATTGTTTAGGTATTCTATCTATAATTGCAATAAATTGAGTACGTAAAGGTATTGAAGTAATCCATGACTCCATTGTAGTTAAGAAATAATCTCTAAAACTTATTAATGGTATACCCGGTACACCTACCCCTAATATACTTGTGCTCGGAGCAGCTAAAGTCTTATTAGTACCTAAACTTTGAAATGTAGCTACTCCTGCTGCTACATTAGTGACTGCATTTAAAATACCTGGCATACAAATATTTAATGAAAAAAATACCGCACAGAGTGCGGTATGTGGAATATTATATATCTCTTAAATTAAACTTTACGCCAATAATGGTAAGCTAAACCAACGTCAAAACTTTGTATCTCACCAGCGGCTGTCATATCATACTCTAAAGCAGATACGTCTCTAATACTAACACCTACTAATTGATATTGCGCAACTTTATTCATCTGTTTATTAAGTTGTACTAAATCAATAACTGCTGTTTGTTTGGGTGTAAAATAATTACCTGTGCTTGTTGCATCATTAAACGTATCAGATATAACGTTTAAAAATTTCTCTCTTAATTTTTGCGATTCGTCTGAATAAAAACTAATTTTATACGCCTCACTTCCTGGATATGTAACAACCCCTGGTATATTAAAATTCAAACCCATGTACGGTACTGGTAAATTACCAATAGCTTTACTAGGTAAACTAGCTGTTTTTGCATAAACAAGATCGCTTTCTGTTACAACTTGTGAGCTACCATCGCCAAAATTAATATTAATAACTCTAAATAAATTGTTACGGGCAAAATCCTTAGCTTGTGCTTGTGTGTAGAAATCTCCAATTGTCTGTTTTACGTCTGCCATATGTATTATTATTTAATTGTTAAACGTTTTTTTCTGGTGGGTTTTATTAAACTAGCCTAATATTAACTTGCTATTATTTTCTACAGATTTACTATCTAGTAGTATGTTTTTAACATTAATGTCGTTTTTACCATACCAAACACTATTTATAAGGTAACCTACTGAAGTTACTTCTTGAATAACTCCGGAACGTTCATTACTATCAAACGATGTTGTAAAAAACACTGTATTGCCTTTATTCATTGTAATATTTAATCTAATTATTATAGGTTATAGTAAGTTATAGCCGGTATAGGTTATAACTTACCCAACTAACTCATTAAAGTTAGTGCCTGTACGTGTTGCGTAGAAATTAACGAGAATAAACTCTGCTGTTCTTACTGGTTTAAGGTATATATCAACAACTAGTTCATTTTGATCGATAATATCAGGTGTGTTATTTCTTTCATCACATACTATCAAGTAATCATATAACCCTTCAGTGTTCTTTGCATTTTCAAAGATAGGTCTTAAGGTGTTTATAACTCTCGTTCTTGTTAAAAGAGTGTTTGGCTCAAATACAAAGAACTTCGAAGTGCTTGCAGTTGCTTTTTCAAGATTTAAGAAGAGTCTTCTTACATTAATTCTATCAAATGCACTTGGCTTCTTTAATAATGTCTTTTGACCGTATATTACAAACCCTTCATTTGGAAAGAACGTGACTGGGTTAGTAGAAATCTTATAAAGTTGATCTCTTTGTTTCTGTTTTGGATATATCGCTATATCTGCAACCCCATTTACAACGCCCCTTGTAAACCCTGCTGGTGCAAACCATGGTTGAAAGTTAGTATCTGTATTAGCCATTGCTGCAGCTGCAAAACCAGAGAATGGTACCCAACATATATCATCGAGATTATTGTCGAATACCTTTACCCAATTAGCATACACTGTCGAATAGCTTGAGTTAAGCGATGACGTGACGTTCTTAATAGGACTAAACATGTTTAACGAGAAGTTCTTAGTTGTGTCATCTAATACTTTAAAGTTATTACCTTGAACAAATATATGTCTAGGTAAATCGCCAACGAATAGATGATCTTTTCTCTTTAACCCTGCAAAATCTTGGAATCTATTGAATACTGTAACGTAATTATCTTTAAATAACTGACCTGCTGCTGTTACATTTTCTGGATTGGTTACATATAACCCATCAATTGCTGTAACTGTGATTGCATCGTTAAATGAATCGCCGCCTTGGAACTCTTTAACTGCATGGATTGTTGTTAACCCGCCGTCTAATGTAATATCTATATTATAAAGCTCGTCGTTGCCTGCAATACTAAATAATCTGTCTAATTTAGTAGGTATCGAACCGAGATTTTTATTCTGTAAATTGCCATCTGCATATGCACCTACTGGGAATAACGAATCAGCTGGCCCGAATGAATTATATACACCAACCATACCTGCAGTTAACAATGGTATTTGAGATGTGTTTGTAATACCGAAACTAGCTGAAGCTGCAATAAAGTTAGACGTAATAGATGCCAAGCTAGCAAAGCTATTAGTAATCATTCTTACTTTCTTTGAAGGATCACCAGCTGTAGTTAACCAAGACTTTCCATTTTTATTAGAAATATATGGGTTAATTAATAATTGTATATTAGGTGAAGTGTCTTCAGCTGTTTCGAGGAAATAACTGACTGGCATCCCACCGTTTTGCGAATTAATCTGTCTCCAATAATCGAAAGACCCAATATATTTTTCACTAAACACATAATCAAGCTTGATTGTATCTGGTGAAAATACTGATTGGCGTAATTTAAATAACCCGACCGTTAAAGTGTCATCATATTGTGATGTTGCAATAGTGAATGGACTTGCGTCTTCCATTATCTGGGAAACACTTGTTCCTTCACTGCCATAAGTAATGCTTGATTGGTTATCAGATAATGATGAGAGACTGAAATTTAGTCTCGTAGATGGTAATAAGGTGTAATTACTAGTTGCAACACCTGATTGAGATACTGATACGACGTTTAACAACCCATCATAATTAGTTGCTGGGTTAAGGTTAGTGTTGTCGATAGCTCCAATATAAAATCCTTGAAATTTTTCATCTATTGTGGTTTGGCCTTTATTTAAAACAATAAATCCAGCTTTACCTAAATCTGAAAACGCTGCAATACTATTGCTGCCTGTGTCGCTCCATGTAAAGTTTTTACCTTGCTGGATATCATCGTATTGGGTCTGCGTTAATTCAAAATGTATTGGCTTACCTATAAAATACATTACATTAGCAGATTGTGTTGAGAAATTGCTAAGACCTTTACCGAAATTATTAGCCAATCCACTAGGATCAATACTAACTGCAGAGCAAGGATAAACTAATGCGCCGTAATTTGCTCCGAAACCTGTGCCATTAGATGCACCGTATGGTAATCTATAAACATTTACATTAGCAGCTGTATTAAACAACGGGGCTGCTGTATGATAAAAATATCTTTCTGCAGGAGTTTGTGGGGTCCCGTAAACTTGTTCGAATTCACTCAAGCTTGTAACTTGAAGAATTTCATCGGTCGGCCCCTGAGGAGCAAACCCTGTCACTAAGACATTCGTACCTATAGGTAAGATAGGTCTTAGACTTAAATCTACTTCTGAAATTTGTACACCGGGTGATTCAATTGTGCGCGCCATATACTATTATTTATAGTTTACGCGACAAAAATTACATTAATTCAACAAAGAATTGAGAAAAGGCGAACTCAAAGGTAGTTGCCAGTTCTGTTTCTTCTCTATAACTATAATCTATACTACCTAAATTAACAGGAAAAGCTTTTGTGTATGTAAATTTAATTATATTTTTATCAAATTCATCTTTACCAAATAATGTAAAATCTGTCTGATACTGCTCAGGCGCTATTTTTTTATCTGTGTTTAATTGCTGATCTGGACTATAGCCTTGGCCTTTAGGATCATTTAATAATGCTAACCATTTAAATATAACCCAGTAGTTATTAAATCTATTATCTATAGTAAAGTTAACAGATACATTATCATAGCCTGTATTATTATTAGAAGATAGTTTATATGATTGGCCGCCATATCCTGCGGTAACTGCTGGTACAGATACGACTGGCACAACAGAACCGTATACTGAAAATTGTAATGCATCTTGTTGTAATAAGTTATTGCTTCTAACACTATTAGATTGAATATTTCTTAGTATTGGTGGTAAATTTAAAACTAATAAAAATTTATCGCTCCTACTCTTATTAAGTTGAGATTGTAAAATAGGGTCTGGTGATGGTGTTGGGTCAATCATTATAATAATTTATAGCCTTGTTGTGTAAGAGTATTTATATCATCATTACTCTGGTCCATTGTACCTATAATAGACGGCATAGCTGAATTACCTTCATTTTGGTTATACATAGAGCTCGGTGATGTAAAGTATTTAGTGCCAAAATCTAATTGTTTTAGAATTAACGGTCTTTTATTATTATCAAATTTAGATACTTCAAAATGTTTCGAAACTAATGACTCGTCTAATATAATAAGAGCCCATACTAATGCCATAACCTTATCATCATGGAAACCTGCACCTCTTCTAGCATTCCATACCCCATTTACATTACGAATAAAATTCCTTAATTCTTTTAAAGTGCCTGTATCTCTAAGTTGTACAACTTCTAATTGATTGACCCAATATCTCATATTAGTAACCCCGGTAAATTTTGTATTCGAATGGTTAATAATACCTAATTGTAAGGTTTTTCTACTCGCAGCTGCACTACCCCACGAAACTATATTATCGTAATTGTATATATTACGTAAATTGTCCACCACTTGGCCACCGCAATTATTTCTTTCAATACTTACAAGAGGCTGTCCCCATTGAATTAAAATTTCATATAATTTTTCTGTAAAATGATATGGTGATATACCATTATTGGCATATACAGCAACTTGTTTAATTGATGTTAAATCTGTTATATCTAATATTTGTATTACTGAAAAGTCTTTATCTACGCCTTCACTTATATCTACTCCTACGGTATATATTTTATTATCAGATGGCTCATCAAATATTTGGTAATGGCCATCTTCCATCACGTATTTTGCATCTGTTATATTGTTCTTTAACCGGTCATACAATTCTTCATTTACAGAACTTTCACCAGAATCTAAAAAATTACAATTAAACTCTTGTTCAAACGCGTCCATACTACCTATAGTTGCAATGGTTTCTTTTTTCCATTTTTCATCTCTGCCAGGAATTTCATTCCATAAAATTTTATCACTACCCCAACCATTTCTACCAGTTTCTGCTCCAGTATATAACTTGTAAAATAAATTGCCTGTACCGTTTGCTGTGGATGCAATAAAAATTTTAGATTTTTTAGATGATGAAACGATAGGGTATACTGATTTCCAAAATTCATCTACTAAATGTTCTTCTATAAATGCTAATTCATCTAATAAAAGTAAGTTGATAGATTGGCCACGAGCTGCTGTACCAGTTGTTGTTGATATGCCTATTCTTGACCCGTTAGCCAGTGACATGGACGTTTTGCCGTATTCTTTAACCCCAGGCTTTAGCCAGTTAGGCAATTCTTCATATGCCATTCTTATACGTCTAAATATTTCTATTGCCGTTCCTTCTTTATTAGCTACAATTAATATACTTTGATCTTTTTCGAAACAAGCTACCCATAAAGCATATATGGTAAACAAAGTAGTTTTGCCGATCTGTCGGCTGGCTAACAATATAAAGAACCTATTATCTCTCATTTTTCTCAATACTCTTTTTTGACACAAGTGCAAATCTATTGTTTGTTTACCTTCATCTAAAGAAACTATATTAAAAAAGCTTTCTGCAAAAAAAAGTATGTTTAAAGAACACTTTGTAATGTCTTTAACCATTTCTGGCGTATATTCAAATTCCGAGTCAGTTGCAGGTAGATTAGGGTTATTTAAATATGTTTGTCTTTTTTTAACCATGGTAGATATAAATATTTACATGTCAACTTCTAAGAACCTAGTAGATATCTGGGAATTATACTCTAATCAAGTATTGAATGAAAAAGCGCCAGCTGCAAAAGCTGCTAAATTTGGTAAAAAGCCCGGGCCAGGTGCTAAGGAGCTTAATAGTAAACAAGCTACTGAAATAGCTAATAAAGAAACAACCGGTCCTGGTGAAGCAGAAGGTGTAACAACCGATATAGTAGATATCAAGGGAATGACACCTGAACAGATAAAGAAAAATGAATATAATATCGGTAAATTTAGTTTTAGTGAAAATTTTGATAAAAATATGGAAAAAACGTCAGTAGGTAAGATAAATAATAATATGAAATCTATTTTTGATAAATTGTTTGAAGAAGTTATGGGTAGTGATGATGCTGCAGATTTGCAAGCACTCGGTGTCAATGCTGATGCTAAAATGGGCGAAGGCGATGATATGGGTGAAGGCGATGATATGGGTGAAGGCGACGTTACCGTCACTTTAACAGCAGATCAAGTTGAATGTTTAAGAGCAATTTTATCTCAAGTAGATGATACGGGCGAAGAAAGTACAGATGATGAAACATTAGGCAGTGAAGAAGATGCAGCTGCTGATATGAGTGAAGAAGATGCAGAAGAAAATGCTGAAGAAAATGCTGAAGAAGAAGGCATGAAAGAAGCAACAGAAATGAAAGAAATGCCAGCATCAGCAGGCGCTAGCTTAATGAAGCATAGTAACAATAAACCATCTAGCAAGGTTAAGCCTAAAGGTGCTAGCCATGGTAACGGTGCTGTAGCATCGACAGTTGATGGTAAGGGCAAGCCATTACCTGATGCAGTAAGTAAGATGACAAGTAAGGATAATAAAGTGAATGCGCCTGGTTATAAAGTTGGCGATTTTTTCAAGTAATAAGTTTTAAAAAATAGATTAAAATTAAGCCTGCAGTAATGCAGGCTTTTTTTTTATAAATAATATTGTGAACTTGTATGAAAGACATTTAAGAGCTGCTTTAAGTATCCGCGGCAATGGAGAAACTCCACATAGACATTTAAAGCCTTTAGCAAATACTGATGTAGATAAGCATTATAGGCGTAAGAGTTTAAACATAGTTCCTAAGTATGTTAAACCGCTACAGGATAGCAATCATAAAATCGAGACGTTAAAAACTCATCCAGGTAGGTTTGTATGTGATTCAAATGATGTTAAATTTATAGTTCGTAAGTACTTAAAAGGGGTAACTCCTAATAATCACGAGTTAAAAATGCTTGGCGGTAAAATGGGTATAAAATTTTACCGTGATAAGAATCTAAATAAATGGGTTGTTGAAAAAACTTAATATGGTAAACTATAACAATAATTGTTTTCCAGGCGTTGTAGACTCTGATGGATTTTGTTTCAGATATACTGATAAACAAGTTACGGATAATGAGCAGTATTTGTTTAGTAATTACTGGAGAGAGCAAATTAACACATACGGTACTAAAGTTAAGTATTTTGCTAATATGTATGATGTGTTAAAAGCTGATAATTTTTATGGTGAAGATCCGCCTAGAAAGTTTCTTGAAGGAGTAGATTTAATACTATCAATTGATTTAGCTGAAAATGCTAATACATTGTCAAAATTCGGATTCCAATCAGATGATGAAGTTACAGCATATATTCACTTATCATCGTTTCAAGATGCATTATATGGGGTAGGTATCGAGTTTATTACATCAGAAATAGAAAAACAAAAACTCGATACTGAGAATGGGTTTGACTTAAGAACAGAAAAACCTGTAGGTTTCGAAACTCAATTTAACCAAATTCAACCAAAAGCAGGAGACGTATTTATTATGTCAGAATATGGTGAAGGCCGGCCTGGTGAAAGAAGCGGTAAGCAATTTGAAGTTACGGAAGTTTTAGATCAAGATATAGCTAGAATTAATCAATTAGGCGGCCATTATGTTTGGTTAATTAAAGCTAAAAGATTTGATTATAGCTTTGAACCTGGTCTATCTGCTGAAAAGGGAAGCCAACAAGTATATGAGAATGCATTTAATGGTATTTTATCAGGCGGTGTGCAGGATGTTTCTGAAACTAAGAAATATGACGAAAAATACCCATTAAAGTCAATTAATGAAGTAAGTGCAGCAACTGTCTTCGATATGCCTAAGAATGATAATACTGATGTATACGGCGGCTACTAAGTAACGAGATAATCAATCATTTTTTCTGCTTCATTAATATTGTCAAAAGCTAATTCAAATTTGTTAGTACCGTCTGTAAACATGTATTGGCATTTACTATCCCTAAAGGTTACATTATAGATTTCATATATTACACCTGGGTTGAAGTAGTTCTTAATACTTCCTGTTACCTTTAGTTTTTTAATTACAATAGTATACCCGGGTATGTACTTCATTTAATAGGCGTAACTGCAACTATACCAGACTTTACAGGTAAATCGTTACTATTTTTAGACATTTGCACATATATGGTGGTGAAACTGGATACTATGGCAAGGATTACTGCTGTTTTAAATTGCCAAGCTGATTTTTCATGATCAGAAACTAATTTACGTATGTAGCTTATATCATCTGTCATCGCACTCATACCTTTACGTAGATCATCTTGCATAACACTCATTTCTATATTTAATGTAGTTACTTGTTGAATTAAACTAGGCGTGCCATTCCCGTCTCTTATTAATTTACTTAAAACTTCAATATCCTTTTTAACTGAAACGATATCTCTATTAACATAATCTATAGCTGTGTTACGTGACATTTATTATTTAATCATCTATATTAATACCATTCATCCAATTATTAATCTGATACTTCATATCCTTTTCTCTATCTGTAATATATTTCTGAAAAGCTAAAGGCTTAATCCAGTCAGAATTTTTAATTGTATTAATGCCTAGTTGTTCTGCTTTATCACATGCTATATTTACCCCTTCATATAGGCATGCAAATCTTGCTAAAAAATCTACATTATTTTTATAATCGATTTCCTCAAGGATACCGATTTCATTTACCACTGCATCGTCTGTAATATTATTTACTATCATACAATGATTGTATAATCTTTCCTAATAAAATTATTTTAACTTCTCTATCGTTACTATTATAATTTTTTAATAAATTAAAATTATTAACAGCCATATCTTTGATAATTTTTTTATTTTGAATGTATACTGCTTCGGTATTAATGTCTGATATTTCTTTTTTATCTTTTTCTAAAATATTCAATATTATTTCTTGAAAGATTCGTAAACTGTCTGTTCTTTTATTTTTTTCAGTGTTAATTCCTTGCTTAAGTAAAAAAGCTTCTTCGGGAGTTAACTTAAACATCTCTTTTATATCTTGCTGTAGCTGGTCATACGAAACAGCAGTTTTAACTAGTTTAATATCCGTTAAAGTAGGTGCAACACTTACTGTCCTATCATCTAATTCACTCATTAAAATATATTGGCTCTGTTGTTACAGCTGGCTTAATGTCTATATTTGCTTTAATATTTTTATTACATTTGTTACATTTGTAAATATTGTCTTGATCAAACCTTATCACTACATCTTGTAATGTTTTATCGCCGCATGGACATTCTATAGTAACTATCTGTTTGGATGCTTCTTTTAACTGGTCTAAACGGATAAGTTCAGCTTTTTCAACCAATCTATTATTATAAATTGTATTGCCTATGTAAAATGATACAAATTGTAATATTAATATCAATAAAAACACTGATACAGCATGAGAGCTAAATATGATTGCAAATAATAAACTGACAGCTATGGTTATTGATAGCGATACTAATATTTTTTTAATCATTACTAATATTATCTAAACTTTTACTAATATCAACTAGAGTTACCCCTATTTTTTTAAGCTGCACTTCTATAATACTATCTATTATTTGTTTTTGTTTAGGGTTACTTGCTGCATTATCTCTAGCTTGAAATAAAAGGTTCCTTAAATTAGTAGTATGTAAATACATATCTGCAAGTATTTCATCGCACTTGCCTATCGGGTTAATTTTCAAAGACGGGGCTTCATAATTACCATCTTTATTGTTTGCGTTTAAGAAATTTCTAACTTGATTAGGTTGAACGTTAGCGTCGCCGCTATTATTTTTGCCAACAGTCATTCCACGCTGTTGTCTATTAATGTTAGGAATGGAAGAATCTTCAAAAATCCGCTTTTTCATTTAAATATTTAAGTTAAACCCATAAATAATACTATATGAGCGTGTATGAAAATAGATTTAAAAAGCTTTTGATTGAAAAAGATGAAGAAATGTCAGATGATCAAACAGCTATGGCTCAGACATTAGATAAAGGCACGGAAGTGTCAGATTTTATGTGCAAGCCCCAGAAGCGGGTGCGCAAGCTCAGCCAACTATGAGCGCCATACAAAAAGTAATGTATGATGAGTTAAATACTTGGATTCTTAGACTTGATGAATTTAAAGAATTTTTAAACGGTACCGGCCAAGAGAGTGTGCAGAGTCGTTTAAATTCAGCTGAACCAGAAACTTTATTTGCTAAAATTAGTACAGCAGAAACAAAGAAGATTGCAAGAGTTGCTGTTGAAGTAACTTCGCTAAATGAGATGTTAAAGGGTTATGTTGCTACTGCAAATGATCCTAAGTACAGATATAACTAATTTTAATTAGTTTCGTTTATTCTTTATATTAGTTAGTATAATCTTGGCTTTTAATTTATTAAAAGTGTTTTGTATAATAAATTGCGGGTCAATTTGATTTAAGTTATTAATAATACAATATTCATTAATATCTTTTACATTCTTTAGCTCTTCTGGCCATATAAAAACACTTTCATCGTTGTTTACTAAAGATGTGCTCTTCTTTAAAGATGCATTATCTATCCATTGGTTATCTAAACACCAAATTTTCTTGAATGTTGATAAAGATGACATTTGTTGACGTTGTAGGTCATTAAATTCTCTATTACTATCTTCAGTAATACCACAAACGGCTAACCCATTCTTCACAAAATATGAATCTATCGGGCCTTCAAATATAAAAACATGTTCTAATAAAGGGTCAATATTATGCACCCCGTATAAACTCCGTGGACTGCCTACTTTACTAAGATATTTTGGTCTGTTCCGCTGATCTGCTTGCAATAACGTCCTGGTTTGATAAAATATTATATCACCATTACTGTCATAAAAGGGTAATACTAGTCTATTTTTATGAACTTTATCTGTTAACGACAGATAAAACGTTTTGGGTTTATTAATAGCATATAATAATCGTCTATTTTTTAAAACCTCTAAACATATATTGACAACCGTGTTGTCTTCATAAAACTTTAACTGGTTTGCATCAGTTAAATTAATGCAATCTTCTGGTAACGATTTTGTTACTGGAACGACTTCAGGTATTTTTAATTTATCCGGAACTACTTCAAATTCTCCTTTCTTAATTTCATTTATAATTTCAATAAATGGTTTACCTGTTACATCTATTATAAAATTGAATACTTTCTTACTGTATCCGCAATTATGACAGTATGTGAGTTCTTTATCAGGTATATAAAAGAAGCGGGTCTTAGTTCCAAATGAACTACCTTCTTTACAAAACGGGCAACTACCGTTATATGTCTTATTAAACTTATTATATGAAGCATGGCTTATGCATTCATAAAATTTTTGAACTACATATCGTTCAGGTACTGATATCACCCAGATATTATGATCTGTATGACTTATTATTCAAGGAATTTAATTGGTTATTTTGAATATCTTGTAAAAGTTTGCCTGTTTCTGCATCTTTCACGCTAACCATTCCGCGTTTTATAAAAGAACCAGTTATTGGGTCGTTATAAACTGCTTGTTCATATGTTTTACCGTCTCGTGTAAATGTGTTAATTGTAGGAAAACATGCTTGGCCTGAAAAAGGCGATATAATCTTTGTAGGAGTAATGAACATATATCTATTTAGTGTTTAATTTTGCTGTTCCACCATTTTGGACGTTGTATTTATACTGGGCTATACATATCTTATACACATCGCTTGGTAATCTGTTGACGTATTCCATTATTTTATGGGTTATAGCCCATTCGAACTTGTCAATAGGTACAGATCTATTGATATTCTTTGGCACACTTAAAAAATGGTAACTTTCGTTATCTTTTTTAACATATACAAACATTTCACCGACAAATATACCAGTACCTACAGCATAAACCTGACCAGGTGACATTTTATGTTTACTATTACTTTTTAATAGGTTTTTAAACATCTCAAACTTAGATGTCATTAACGTTTTTACCTTTTGATTCATAAGAGAAATTATATATCCGACGATTCTAATAGTAATATATAATACCTATAAATCAATCCATATTATCATTACTGCGGATATTGTAATGTATAAATTTTTGCAAATAATTACCAATAGCATCAGCTTCTTGCTGGTTATGGCAGTGCACTATAGGTGGTATTTGCTCACCTTCAAGGCTATATCCGAGAATTACAAAACTACCCATGAATTCTTCGCAAGTTGCAACCATAGCTTCGAGTTCATCAACATTTTTTCTACTTTTTTTAGTAATTGATTGTATCTTTACAGCATCTTTTAAGATAGCTAATATATCCGGTATATTAGACGCAGTAACTGGTATTACTGGAGTAGGGGTAACAGTTTTCTTTAAATTTTTTCTAGCACCTTTAACTTTCTTTTTTAGAGGATTAGCTTCGCTTGGTGTTTGATTCGACTGGGTATCATCCATGAAGTTATTTAATTTTACCAAATGGATTTTTTGCAGCATCGTTATTAATTCCTTTTTTAATTAACTCAGTAACGAGGGTTTCGATACTTTCAGTCTTAAAAAATGAATTTTTCTGAAACTTGCAGCCTCCATCATCAAACTCAAACAACACTTCATTATAATTATCTTTATTACTGTAGCATGTTATGTAAACTGATGTAACCCCTGGGTCAACTAACACGGTCCAACGTCTAGGATCTGCATTGTTATATGCATTGAACATTTTAAAGACTACAAACCCGCAATCTTTTAACCTTTTTATAAAATACCCAGCAGTTTTAATCTTATTAGATATTTTTTTATCTCGTTTGCCGTAAAATTCTGTATCCATATTAATTAATTAACGCTGAAACTATATAAATCAAATTAGTATTTCCTTTTGATAACGAAATCTTTACTACACCGAATTGAATGTTTATGGAAAACTTAATATCACTGCATTTATTAAAGTTAATTAGACGGAACGTTTCAAAGTTAATAGGTATTGTTTTAGGCAATGCAGTTCCTTCATACGTTGTTGATAATATCGTTTGAAAGTTATCTGAATTATGTCTATTTCTATCACCTAATTCGCCAAATACTGTATTATTTTCTAAATAAATGTATAATTTATTTGATTCGGTTGTAAATGAGGCTCCTTTAAACAAAGTGTTTAATTTACTTTCTGCAACATCAAATACGGTATCAAACTTTAAGTCATTAATCTTTTTTATATTAATAGAAGGGAGCTTTACGATACCTTCTTCGAGTAAATGATACTTAAACTTAAAAGATGAGCTATTATGTTGAATATTATTCGATAATATTTCAAATTCTACATCATCGCTTTCAACGCACTCTAAAACTCTAATAAACTTCTTTACATCTGGTATGTTTAGATTGCGACTATCATCACATTCACAAATAGACTCTGTATATAAAATTAAAGTCGCATCTTGCGATGCGGTAATATTACTTATAACGTTTTTTTCAACCTTAATAATAGCTGAATCATTAAGATTCGAAATAGGTCCAAGGACATTACTGATAAAATCCTTTCTATTTGAGATTTTTAACTTCATTACTGATTATAATCTGAAGATTCTACTATACCAGGAATTTTTTTTTTATTCTTTAGTAAGGTCGACCCATTTTTAGTTAAATTGTCTAATTTCTCATTGATATTAGATAGCATTATTTCAAGATTATCAATTCTGCGAACAATTCTATCTAAAGACTCGACAATGTCTTCATATCTCGTTGTTTTATTAAGGTCGAATTCTAGTTGACTGTTATCAACTACTGGCGCTTGTGCCGGGGCATGTACAATATACGGTAAATTTACAGCTCCTTCCGGAGGTTTAGGTGCAACTATTTGTACCGGCGCAGGTGCTGGAGCCGGCGCAGGCGGTTGCGGAATACCATTATTAAATACTGCTTCAGACGTATTCATAATTTTCGTTAACTCATCTTTAATAGTTTCACTTCTACGATTTAAAGTGCTGGATGACCCAGTAATGGATGCATCCAGTTGCTTTAATTCGCCGTAGGTACTACCTAACAACCCTATCAACAATTCTTTATGACCCGGTTCCATTATTTATCGAGTTCAAGCTCTTTAAGCAAATCGTTAAGCTCTACGTCGCTCGATTCTGTAGATGCTGTTTGCTTAGCCGAAATAGTTGGCTTAGCGTAAACTACTGGCGTTGCTTCTGGCTCTACAACTTCATCCTTAACTACTGAACAATAAAAATGCTCATTAAGCATAGTCTTGAGCTCATCATACGATTTAAGAGTAAAGACTTTATCAAGTTCATATGCACTGTCGTATATTTTCTTAACTTTATTATCATCCATATCAACAATGGCTGTAGGCATAGAAAACTTAGATGAAACATAGCTAGGAAAATCGCCTTGCTTTTCAACTTTAATTCTCAAATTAACTCCATTAGGACTAAGATCAAAAATACGTGCACCGAGATCTTCTGCATCATCACCCTCGATAGCATCGAGAATAATCTTTTGCAATTGCTTACCATAACGAAGAAGCTTTACTTGACCATTATTATCTGGATTGACTGGGTCATTAATTACTAAAACATTTACGAGCCACTTTTCACTACGGCCGATTGACTTGACCTTTTCTTTTTCAGTCTCAGTACCCGAGCGAAGAATTCGAAAACGTTCTTCAGAAATAGGATCACGCTCACCAAAAGTTTGAGGACTAAGAGCAGCAACATACTGGCCGGTAGCAAAACTAACCCAACCATGAGTAAAAAAGTGGAAGAAGGTCTTTTTCGGGTCTTTCGAAAATGGTAGCAGTCTTACTGTATAAGTATTCCCTACCTCCGTTTTAAGAATGTTACCTGCACCGGTGTTACCGCCGGTCTGCGCTAAAGCACTTTTAATGCTCTGGAATATTGAGTTGTTAATCGTATTGGTCATAAATTATTTTATATTATAGTGTGGGGGTTAATAATGTCAACTTATTATACATTAAAATGCATAATTTTTTAGCTTTCGTGCTACTGTAATACTTCGTGCGATAAAAATTGAGATTATCAAAAGTATTACCAAATACGTAGCTCTTAATTTGTTTATCATATAATTGTAAAGTTTTATCAAACCCTGGCAATGTAAATAAACAATAAATGTTTATATTCCTATCTTTTAAATGTATTAAAAAATCATGCCACTGGCTGTTTAATTGAATGCTAGTAATATAATCTTTTATATTGATATTATTTTTAATACAAAAGTTTTTTATAAAAATATAGCTATCTTTAATTTTAAGTAAAGATTGATTATGGTCAGGGTTGTCTGGTAAAAAATTGTTTTGGTATATTGTATAGGCCTTAATAGCTTTTTGGGTAGTATAAAATTTTAACTCCACATATTTGTCATCGTATACAAAAAAAGGTGCTTCAAAAAAATCTTTTATATTAATATTAGGAAATTTATTAAAAAAAGATTGCAACTTAACTAAAAACGGATACTCTTCTCTTTCTTCAAAATCCTCAAAATCTTTTCTATATTTAAACGGCTTACTATTTAATTTCCGAGTAGTCTCTATATAACAATTATATATATATTTTTCTTTTTCTGTCACACTTAAATTATATGTTAGTTCCTAAAAAATCTTACCGTTATTCTTATTAATAATCTTGGTAATGTATTTGCTTTTCGTTATAGTTGGTTCGAAAATAATAAACTTGCGAAGCGCTTCAAAATCGCTACTTTCCGATATGCTTATCTTATATAACGTTCTTAATTTTTCTTCTTGTAATAGTTTGGTAAAAATAGTTGCAAAATTAATTTTTTTACCATAATATAAAAAGCAAAAGGTGCAAAAACTATAAAACGAATGAGCTAATTCTTCATCTTCGATGCATACATGAGGTGATTTTATTATGCTTGGTTCGCTAATCATATGCTAATTAAGAATATTTAATTAGCTATTTGAATTATCAACTATTGCTGAACATGTTAAGAGATTTAGTTATATTACCTTGATCACCCTGGTTCATTAATGATTCATCCTCAGTAACGGTTAACGTTGAATAGTCTAATTTCATTATAGTTGTGCCATGGTTAGGTCCAAACCGGTTTTTCATCATGCCTAACTTAACACATCCTAGTTCTTTATCTTCTTCGTCCTGAAATATGCTTATAATAACATCTGCTGTAGCAGCCAATCCGATACTTTCACCGATTGTTTCGATGCCAGGGTTTTTAACATCATACCCTTGACGATTCAATTGAGTTGCAGTTATAATAGGGCAATTAAAAATGTACGTTAATGCTCTTATTTGTTCTGTAGCATATTTTACACGCTCGTAACTATTAATACCTATAGGACTCTTTAACAAATTAATATAATCTAAAATTATAGCATCTATCTTAATACCTTTACTTGTAATAGTTTTAATAAAACCTTGTATTTGATGAGATGTTACCGTACTAGGCGGAAATTCCTTAATAATTATCTTACATTCTGGATTTGATTTACTAATCTCATCAATTTGTTGTTTAAGGGTTAGCACTTCTGATTTTAAAGATTTAAGAGGTATTTTTGTAATGTTAGATGATAATCTCTTAGCATATATCATTTCACTCATCTCTAATGATATAACTAATACTGTTTTACCTTGGCTAGCAATATTAGAAGCAATATTGCCTAGGAAAATGCTTTTACCTACATTAGTCTCGCCTGCAAAAACATATAATGCTCTACCATTTTGTAGAAACCCACCATCAAGTTTATCATCTAACCATTTCCATCTAGAAGATATTACCGGATGCTCTGTGTTTAAATCATCAACAACTGCATCGAAGTTCATAAACAAGTCTAACCCTATATCTCTTTTTAAATCAATATTGCAACTTTTTTCAAATTTATCTAAAATAAACCCTGTATCAATCTTACCGGAACTGATATCTTCAGCAACGTCTAACATCGTATTGTATATCGCCCTTTCTTTTATATATCTTTCTGTGCTGTGAAGTAACTCGTCTTCATTTAAGTTTTTATCTATATTAGAGAAACCTCTTACAACATTTTTAAATGCATCTCTCGTTTCGTCTGAGTTAATATATGTTTTTAACTCTGTGATAGTAGGTACTGTACTGTTTTTAGTATAAAAAGCTTTTATAATCTCAAATATCTTCTTAATATTTTTATCTTTAAAGAAATTACCATTAATATGTTCAATAATATTTGATAAGTATTTTTCATCTGTTAAGGATTTATATACGATGATGTTCTCATACTCATCTAAATTGAGTTTTAGCTCTGATTTTTCCATTTATCTACGTATTATAGTTTATTTCCATTAAACTGTCAATGTTTTATTTAAAAAAAGATTGTATTTATTTAAAAAATATTTTTGTCCTTGCTTCCAATCATCAGTCATTTCTTTTAAACCTGGTGATTCATGAATAATAGGAACGTCTCCAACCCCAACATCTATTTTTTTAATAGAACAGTCGAGAGAAAATATTAAATCATAAAAATGGAAACCAGATGGGCAATTTTCGTCAAACCTCATATTGTCTGGTAATTTCTTAATATTAATACATATGAATACACCATCTATCATTACGACTTTACTTGGAAGAGGCCCAAACGATGTATAAGCATATGCTGTTTTAGTGCCATGCGCAACACATCCTCGTAAATTGCTTCTATCTGACATTAAATGCCATAGTACTGGTTCTTTAACTGTTATTGCTTTAGTACCTGCAAGTCCAAATACAGTAAATTGCTCACCATACTTAGAAACCCGTTCTAATAAATCACTGCAATTAATATGCACATCATCATGTACTAGTACAAGATAATCTACAGAATCTTTTATGGCTTTATCTATCTGTTCATTATATAGTTTCGGTAAAAACGTTTTGTTTGAACACTTCCACTTTAAAATATTATGATATTTGTTTAATATACTCGAGTATAAATTAGTTTCTTTAATATCATCTTTTTGAGTTGCGGTAAATATTCTAATATTACTCATGATTTGAGTTGGTAAGAGATTTAACTGATGCTTCAAAATAGTAATCGATAGTTCCAAATTCATTACCATGCAACGTAAATGAATCTTTAAATAACTTTTTATAAAAATTTACACCACTACTTTTTTCTTCTGAATTTACAAAAAACTTTTTATCTGTGTCTTTAAATTGATTTAGAACTTCCATAGTTAATTTTTTAGCAATGCCTTTATTTCTATATTTTACTCCAGTAATTATGTAGTATGTTTTAATTGTATCAGGAGCTTTAGTATCAACTGTAAATGCATGCATACCTGCTATATTATCATCTACCATATATAAATGTATTGGAAATTTATCCCACCAATTTCTACTTTCCCATAAATATCCAAAGGTATTAAGTATAAATGAGTCTGTATTATCGTATACAAACTTCATTAATTTTAGTTTATCATTAACAGATGTTGGGATGTGTTGTTGGATACTCATAATTCTAAAAATGGTGATTGAGATTTAAATTCTTTAACTGATTTTATACCTTTACTATTGAATCTATATAATTGGCCTTCTTTAATATCTGTCTGTTTGTCGCCTTTAATAGATGAAAAACTATTTTTATCGTAAAATAGAGTACTGCCTTGTCTAGCAATATATGTATTTAGCGTATCAATATTAACGATCCATACACCATACGTCCCTTGCAATATTTTTAACGTTTCAGTTATTATTATAGCTTCTTTTTCTGGGGTATTAGCTTTACCATACTTGTCTTCAAAATATTTGAGCAATGCTGGTATAATACTACTATCTACTAAGTTATCATGCGTTGGTATATATGTATTTTTTAATTCTTTAAAATTAGTTAATACCCCATTATGAGCTACTACCCAATTCATAATAACAAATGGATGCGATTGATGTTCTCTCCATACTCTTGCAGAAGAAGTAGGTGCTTGGTTATGGCCTAAATATAAAAACCCATCAGGTAATTTAATATTATCCCAGTTAAACACGCCTTCAGTCTTCTGGTAATCATAATTATCTCCATCATGATAAAATATGCCAGATGCAAAGTTGCCTCTCTGTCTATTAACACTATCTAGTATTTCAAACTTAGAGGTATTATAGCTTCCGTAGATTCCACACATAATATATCTATTATACAGTATAATAACTATAATTCAAATAAATATTGTTGTATGAACAAACTTTATAGCTGTAGCTGGGTGCAAAACACTAACTTAATTAATGAATCTTATCAAGAAAAGGTAAATCTCGTTAATGAAAGCATATCCACTATACTTGGAAGCGTTATGAAAAAAATGAAAGCAGCTAACGTTGGTATACCTTATAGAGATGCACGTTTATATTTCTACCAGTTTTTAAAAGATAAGCATGAAAATGTAATACCTGGTGAATTTAAAGATAAATTTTCAAGATCAAAGCCACAAGGTAAAGATATTAATGATTTGATGGGTAAGTTAATAATGGATGAAAAAACTCCTAAAGGGTTTTTCGATAAGTTAACTCAAGAATTTGATGACTATTCTTCTGAAAAGCATAAAATTGGTGATAAAGAAATTGATAGTGTTACAGCGTTTTTAAACACTACAGCTGGTTCAAGAGAATATAGAGGTGTAAAGATAGGTGGTGAAAAGAAACAAAAATACGGTGATGTAGATACTATACAAGCAGCGGTTCAAAGTGGTGTAGCAGCAGAAAAACGATTAAAGAAAGGCGCTACCGGGTTTGAAACACTACAGTTAAATCTTTCACCTGAAACAGAATTTACGTTTGATCAAGAAACGCCTATGGGGTTTGATTTATATACTACTGTTAAAGATGGGTTAAAGTTTAGAGTTACTTTAAAACAATCTAATGGTAAGCCATTTCAATTAGGTCAATTAACTCCTGACATTATAAAGAGTGTAGTAGTTACAGAGCCTACCACAGCTAACAAACAAGGTGAAAAAGCAGTTGTCGATTTTCCAAGCGGTGGTGAGGGAGATTTCTCTGGACCAGACCCAGAAGATGCAGCCTATGGTAAAAAAGAAGAACAAGAAGAAGGGGATGATGAAGGGGATGATGATTTAGGAGAATTCTCAGAACTTGGTGAAATAGAATCTGACCCGGGCGAGGGTGATGAAAGTGAAGAAAATTCACTTTCGGCTAAACTTAATAAAAACACTATGAATAATAAACCATAAATGCAGAATGGTAATACCGTTCCGGATGAAGATTGTGAAATGATAATTATACGTAACCCTTCACCTGAACATGTTGCTGCTTTAACACGCGCGCAAGTTGATCGTAAATTACGTGAAGATTATCAAAAACGTATGCGTAATTACCATGAGACAGAAAGACGCCATACTTTAGGTTATTGAAAAGCAATTAAACTTTTTATATAACAATAGAATTTTATCTTGTTGTACGTATTCAATAGGGTCGATATAACCAGCATCTAAAAACCCGCGTAGTCTTAAACTACTAGATGGGGTATTAGCATCAGCTAACCCATCAGCTCTATCAGAGTAACAAGTCCATGTATTTGCAAAGTTCACTTTTAATTCAACGCCATCTTTAATAATTTGCATTTTACTTTTGTTTATTAACGGCGCAACTAACTTTATCTTAGTCTTTCTATTAAGACTTAATATATTATTCATTGAATCAAGCCATTCAGGTGATGAATCCCAGTAACCTGCAAGAGAGTCTGCTTCTGCAGAACCATACCATATTTCATTACATCCTAATGATTCTGCATACGATGCAGCTATAGAAACGAACATATTATTTCTAAACGGTACATATGATATTGGTTGCGCATCACCAGCCATTTCTTTAATATTAGGATTATCGATATTATTATTAGTTAGGGATGATACGGGAGATATATCCTTTATATATTTCACATCAATAATTTTATTTGTAACCTTTACACCATGTTTTGTAACAACATCGTTAATTTGTAAAGATATACAATTTAACTCTCTTTTATGTCTTTGTCCGTAATCAAAAGAAATAGTATGTATTTCTTTAAATTTTTTAGCTGCCATAAAAAGCAGTACAGAACTATCCATACCACCAGATAATGTAAGTACTACTTTTTCTGACAACATATACTATTATAATTTATTAGTCTTAATTGCGTTAACCATTTTTACAGTAGTTTTACGCCCAATTGCTTCAACGTATACTAATGGACCTTTACTACGGCCCATGACTTTACCAACACCTTTATTTTTTGTTTTATTTTTTTGTAATGTTTTACCCATAAAATATTAATTAAACTTTTGCCTCATCAACTTCATCTGGTACATCATCATTACCAGTATTATTACCATACACCCATTCAGTCTTTATTTTAGCTTCGATGCCTGGTACGATATACTTATCCCATAATTCGGTATTATCTTTCCAACGACCATATTGGCCAATTTTTTCACCGTCTGCTTTAGTATATGTGCTTCCAGATTGAACCAAAACACCAAACCCTACAGCTAAATCTAAAAGACCATAATATTTGGCTAATCCACTTTCGAAACTCAAATACATTTCGCCTTCTAAGTACTGTTTAACGAATCTATTTTTAGCAGTCAATGCTCGTAAGATAACTCCTGGGTAACTCTTTTGACCAACTGCTAATTTAGAATTAATATGGTCATCTACCTTCATAGGCTTTCTTGCTAATTGAATAGTTACAGAAGGTAAAAACACTGCAGCTCTACCACCTGGCATATCCTTTACTAAAGAAGGAAACATCGCGCTAGGATCATCAAATATATGGTTAGTACAAATTATTGTCGTCTTAGTTACTGCACTTAATTGCGTGCAAGTTCTTAATAAAGACTTTACTGCTTTTGCTCTACTACCCATATCTGCGCTTGTGCTACTCTTCTCCATTCTATTAATTTGCAATTCACTTTCCATGTTGCCAAGCGAATCGATAGCAATAATAAACTTACCAATTTGACCCTTTTCTTTAGCTTTTGTTAAAAAGCTATATATTGAATTCCTGCACTCTTCAATACTAAAAGTCGGCACATATTTTACTTTGCTAGTATCTAAGCCTAGAGCTTCAGCACCGGCCTTATCAATTGCATTTTCGCTATCAAAAATAATAGGAACTAATCCTTCTTTTTGAGCACTTGCTAGAATCTTTTGTACAATATATGACTTACCCGTCATCGATGGGCCTGCTAACATCGTTAACCTATTACGAGGTATACCACCATGTAAAGATCCGCTAACTAAACCGTTTAAAACCATTGAGCCGGTATCAATCCAACCATCTACGGTTGATAACGCATTTGAATCTAAAAAAGACGCATATGGGTTTAACTTATCTATTTCACTTAGTGTATCGAAAATATCTTTATCCATACACTAGTATAGAATATAAAAACTAAAAATCAATTACTAACTTTAATATCCATTAATTTTTTTGTATTGACAAGAGTGTCGGTAATTTTCTTTGAAAGATAATTATTCTTATCCATGTTTTCAATCATGAAATCTCTCCAACTTAAAAGAACACGGCGAATTTTTTCTAATTCTTTATCTGCTACTCTACCTTCACCATGGTCTGTACCATCAATAACTTTGGTAATAACGTATTTTACGCCAGTTACGCCATCTAATTGACCTTTACGGAATTCTGCTGTTGTCATATAATTTATATATCTTACTGTTTTATATAATCAACCAAAAAAAAAGCCCTTTCGGGCTTTTTAAATTATACACTGTTTGCGTAACTTATAACTGCTCTCGTTAAACTTTCATTATTCCATTGAGGGTTGTCGTAGTTAGCATCACTTAAATCATTTAACTTTACTAATCCTATAGAACTGATAAAAACTTCAACTGTCTTATGTTCAGGACTATCGATAATTTTTTCAACTACAAGTTCGTTAAACTCTCTCGTAATTGCTGGTCTAACAACAATATTTTTATTAGTTTCTAATGGGATTACAAAGCTCATACAATTATTTATGAAATAATTGATTAATCTTCAAATAATTTAATTATTTCAGGCTCAACTGCAGCCGGCTTAGCTGTAGTATTGGTTGCTTCAATAATCTTATCATATTGAATAGTAATCTTATCATCAACCGAAAAGCCTACCCCTATTGCAATATTAGACTTATTAAATGTAAAGTTGAAATTTCTACTTGTATCTGGGTCATTCTTAATGAATTCAGCTAAAAATAAAGGTATAAGCTGAACTTGAAATTGACCGTTTTGAGGTTGAACTAATACCATTACAGGGTTTGCAATAGTTAGTTCTGTGGTAGTTTCAGAGCTTAAAACTCCAAGAATATTTCTACCAGTAGTATCTATAATTGTTACGTATTTTTTGTCCATACATTATTTTAAGTTACTCGTGTAACTAATCAAGATAGTAAATCAAAAAGATTTGTTTGTACCAAATTACCTGGCTTTTGCGATGACCATCTAACGTTTTCATAAAACCTATTAATTACAGAAAATATATGGTTTTCAAACATAGCATCATAATCAGGTTCAAATATATTTTTAAATTCATCCGGGTAATAGTATTTGTAAGCCACTGCATCTACGTTAAATTTATTAGACTTAACATAAAAATATCTTACCTTGTCTCCTGAACCTATTTTTTCATATTTTGTAGTTAATTTAAACCTGTCAATTAATAAATTATGTATATATGCTGCCTTTACGTGCGCAGGCATACCTTTAGCTAGAGAAAAACCGTTACATTGGCCTGCATATTTTTCATACCCTTTAATACCTGAAACGAATGTAATATCTTCCGGTGGTAACTTTTTAAATATTTCATACGTCTCATTTAATACTAAATTGGTATCATTAATACTCTGAGTTAGCATCATAGTCTCAATAATTTTCTTAACATATGGTTTAATTGCACCAGGCATTGTACTTCTAACAACTTCAACTCCAGTATACTTAAATTTATTACAAGCAATACCTTCATCATCTAATACATGCAAAACATATCTTTTCTTTTGCAAAAAGATGCCAACATCTGCTATAGATTCTCTTTTAAAAATAAACCTACTATCTTTTGAATTAAATTCTTTAGCTCCCCATTTTTTAATCTCTACATTTAAAAAGTCTTCAATTTCTTGCACTATACCTAAAGTTTCTTTTGTAATTTTATTATTAACACTAAACCGGGTACTACCGTCTGCAAATAACGGCTCAATAGATACATAACTTGAATCCGTATCATTATAAATGATACATTTATTTAAAATTTCCTCATCAATATGTTTAACTTTATTTTTTATAAACTGTTTAAGTAATTCGTTTGAATATTTGATAACAGCTTGCCCAGATAATGTAATAGAAGATGCAATATCATCATCACCAAAAGGTGCATTTTTATTACCAAAATATCCGTAAATTGAATTAATAAAAACTTTAATGCATAGTTGCTTTGCGTCAAGTTGATCTATTTCAAGCTTAATACTAATACCTTCTTTGCTACTCTTATCGCAATCTGAATATTCTTTTTTAAGTTTTTTTAATAACTTTTTAATAACTTGACGTTTATCGTAATAATAATCTAGAATTTCAGGCATAATGCCTTTCTTTTTTTGCGAAAATAAAACATTAGCTTTACTGATAGCTATCGATTCTTTTTCTTTAAATAACTCAAACTTTTCTTTTGTTAATTTAAATATTTTACCACTGGTATGTCTAATAGATAATACCCCGTCTATTTCGTTCTCAATAACACCTATTTTTGTCTCAGGCGACATATTCAAGCTAATCATCACGTTAGGGTATAGAGAGTTAGCGTCAAATGATATAACTTTTTGTTGAAACCCGCTTAATGGTTCACCTACGTAAGCTCCCGGGTTTTTACTACCATCATCTTCGCCTCTTATAAACGAAGGCATCTTTTGATTATGGTATCTTGCTCTAATAGCAGTCGCACCATTTATAACTGAAAGTGATCCCATAGCTGCTTCAAACGTAGTCAATCCCACGTAAGCTAACATTCGAATTAGTTCACTATATTTTAATTTTTCTTCAAGCTTAACTAACAACCTAACGTCTTGAATATTATAATCAATAAATGTCTTCCAATCAGTATCAGCTAATGTTGCAAGATTAATAGATCCGAAATCTACTTTACCTTCTCCTAGTTCAGCTTCTGCAATCAAAGCTAATTTATAACTTTCGCGCAAACCAATACAAAAACGTTTATAAACATCCAAATAATCAATTAAAGATATTCCTTCTACATACCATCTAATTTGTTCTTGACCAAACTTACCTTTAATTGATCTGCTATATACTCTACCTGCGGGAGATAATCTAAATGTATATTCCTCGCCTAGTATCTTAGTACATCTATTAATAATATAAGGAATATCGAAAAACTCGCTATTCCATCCTGATAGTATGTCAGGATAATCACTTTCAAAGTACTCTATAAATTTAATAAAAATATCTTTTTCGTCAACGCATTGAATATATGTAACGTCTTTACTTGTTGATGTATACGGGTTAATACCCCACGTAATAAAACTATTTGTTAACGAATCATGGATAGTTATTACATTTACCGGTGCTTTAGCTTCATTAGCATGAGGAAATTCATCAGGTGCATACACCTCGATGTCTACAAACATAACCTTAATAGGATGTTGACTAAATTCTGGAGTTTCGTTTTGCTTCCAAAACATATCAACTAGATATTGCTGAGTAGCTGGTAAATTTTCAAATACCCGCTTAATATTTGTATCTTTTATGTATTTGAATCGTTCATATTGCGATCTAAACGTCTTTTTACTTAACTTAGTACCGTAGATTGACTGCGCATCTCCATGGGTACTTTCAATATACATGTATGGGTCATATGACGATTGAACTTTAATGCGTTTACCGTCTTTATCCCATGTAAAAAGGTTAACACACCTTTCTCTCCCGTCATAATATATATTACGATAGCTCAATATTCAATTATAATGTACTTCCTGTACTAAATCAAATTAATACTTGTTATACCTTGATAGATTCTTTCTAGACTTGTCGCCAAATGGCGTGGTATATAACTCCATATAACAATCAATATTACTATCTGTTTCTAACCAACGAGTATCAGCATATTGTCTGGCTTTTTTGCAAATACTCTTATATTTATCGCTATCTTTTAATGTAGCTACTATTTGATCAACCATTTCACTACCAGTGTTAAATTTAATAGGCGCATTTGCGTAAGTGCATAGGTCTTGGCATGCAATTGGTAAGCCAAACGCGCTTGACTCGATATATTTTAAATCACTCTTAGCTTTATTGAAATTATTATTCTGTAAAGGTGCTACCATCATATTAATATTAAGACCAGATATACATTCACCATACTCGAACAACCTTTTCCATTGATGGAATTCAATTTTTCCAGATTTAACCAAATCCATAAGAGGTAATGGAAAAGCGCCAAGGAACACCCACTGGAACTTATCTACTGTAGCCCGAATAATATTATTGACATGCTGGAAATCATCATTGTGATTAACTCTATTATCAACATCGAAGTGCGCACCCGAACCTGCGTATAAAATACGAGGCTTTTTCTTATACTTGTCTAAGTTATTCATGTTCTTAGTCAGATCATAATGGTTACCTAACCAAAACTTAGGCATAAAATTAGGAATAACTGTAATATTTTTATTACCTGTCTTATCCATATAGTAATCCTTCATGAAGTCACACGTAACTGTAATTTCATCACATAAAGACATGATAGCTTGAGCTGATTCTCTTATTTCAGGGTTTTCAAATGCAGGTTTGTACTTATTATACTCTGGAATATCTTCCTTAAAACAGATATCGTCAATTTCGTACATTATTTTCATACCGTTTTGCTTTTTAACTTCGGTTAAAAGCTTAACAAACTCAAGCTGCTGTTTTGTTGCTTGTCTTTGCACTCTAACCCCTTTTGCCATAACATAATATCTAGGGTCTAAATTCATAACAGTCGTGCCATGGCAGACTGCTTTCATATGGGCGTTCATTACTTGTTCCGGCCATATCATTCTCCAGTGTCCGCAGCCACTATAATCTGCATAGTAACTTAAAAACCTAGGTAAGTCTAACTCTTTAGGTCTTTCTGCTTCACGTGTCGATGGTGTGGCAGTTGTTTGAGCTGTTTTCGGTGTAAAAGGTTGAGTTAAAGCCTTAACTTGAAAGGGTATATTATTATTTGAGCCGAACGGTGCGTTATTTGCAAACATATATGAATTTATATTATATTTCAGGTTAATCAACAAAGTTTATACGACGGGTTATTCCGTTATGCTTTTCTAAAAATATAATATTTCCTGTTGCTAATTTAGTGCTTTCCTTTCTATGACTTATAATAAATATTCCTTCATTAAATTTTTCGCTACGTTCCTTTAGTATATCTAAAACTATTTCCACCCCTTTTTCATCCAAACTACTATCAAATAATTCATCATATATACTGATATTATAATGAACATCGCCTTGAGATTTTCTCATATCCATAAATGAAAATAAACAAGCCAAATCTATAGCCTTTCGTTCAGCTCCTGAAAAATTATTATAGGAACAAACCTTTCCCTTTTCATTTACAATTTCTTCTTCAAAATATTCATTAAAAACACATATACTATTACTATCTAATTTCTTAAGATAGTATGCTAACTTGCTGTTAAAGTTATGTAAAATCTTTTTAACAATAAAACTTTTTACTCCTTCTTCGCTAACTACAAATTTAACAACATCTAACAAGTTAATTGTCTTTTTAACTACCTCTATTTCTGTTTTTACATCTTCTAATCTACTCTTGGATTCATTTAAAACACTATTAAATGAATCACTATGTTCATTTAAATGTAAAATATTATCATTAATTTGTTTATTTAGTTCTTGTAAATCTTGAACTCTTTTTATCATACTCTTAACATTTTCAATTTTTATTTTTAATCGATTTAACTCATCGTTTATTTTAGTTATATGACTTTTAATTTTAAAGTTTTTATTTTTAAACGATTCAATTTCATTTTTGTATTTAACTGATGTATTAATACTTTCATCAATATCTATTCGTAAGTTATTTTTAGCTGACTCAAAATGAGACCTATCTAACTCCTCAATAGGCCTTAAGCATGTAGGGCATACATCTGCAGATGTTCCTATATTGTTTAATTGTAATTGTTTATGCTTTATCTGACCATTTAATTCAGCATTCTCACCAATTAACTTCTTAATCTTTTCATCAACAACATCATACCCTTTGTTTAAAGTTATTAATTCATTAGTTTTAATAGTTAAATCTATCTTTTCACTATGTGATATGTCAATATTAACTTTACTAATTTCATTATCGTTAGCTTTAATTTTATCATTAAAATGGTTAATCTTAAGCTCTCTTTCTTTTACTCTAATTTCTTTTTGTTTCTCATGAGTAAAAATAGTGTTATTAATTTCATTATATTTCACCATTTCGATATCATAATTACGTTTAACATCATTATATTCTTCTCTCAGCTTTGTTAACATTTGAGAGAATATTTGCAAGTTAAATACTTGCTCAATAAATTTACGTTTTTCAATTTTACCTTTTCCCATGAACGGTGTAGCGTTATTAAGAGTCATTATAACACAATTCTGAAAAACTTCTGATGATGATGATAACACCGCTTCTATATACTCGTTAGTGTTTATGATACTGTCTCGGGTTTTATCATTACCGTTTTTGTATATATGTAATTTTGACGGGTTTAAAGTTCTTACTATAACAAAATCATCATTACCTTTTGTAGAATTTACGTTAAACGATAGCTGCACTTCGCATATACCATCAGTTAAGTTATTAACTATGAAATCTTTTTTTATTTCTCTAATAGTAGTTCCGAAGATAGCAAAATATAAAGCATCAGCTATTGTAGATTTACCAACTCCATTTCTCCTATCTTCTTTGTCGCGATTAATACCGGTAATAATATGTACTCCTTTAGTAAATTCTACCTTTACTTCGTCTTCGCCTATTGACAAAAAGTTTTTAATTTTTAATGTATTAAATGTTACGTTTTTCATAGTTTTGATCTGTTGTACAACCCTACAGTATAGTCAATTACTTCTTTTTTATTAGTAATATCTAATAGATTAATAAATTCTTCAATTGCTTGCTCTATAATAACTCCTGATAAATCTAAACTTTCATTAGCGTCAATTTTAATTTTATTATAATTTACATCATAATCAATCCTAATATCAGAAGGTTTAAACCCGGTAATTTTAGCAACTAAAATATCTAAATGTTCAGTGCTTATATTTTTATCAATAACTAGTTTAATTATATTATTATATATAATTTTACGGAATAACTCATCAGCATCTTTAGTTGTTATTAAATTTGATAATAATAATTTAATATGTTTAGGAGTAAAATTACTTTCTACAAAAGTATATTTGCTAGCTGATATATCTAATATATGGTATCCTTTTATTTGTTCAGAATCACCAAAATCCATTTCAAATGGGTTACCGACATATACTATAGTACTATTATTAAATATTTTTTCATCTCTTAAATGAAAATGTCCTGAAAATATTAAAGGAGCTTTGGTTGATAACACGCCTGGGTCATCACCATCACCGCATATTTTAAATGCGTTCATTTTGAAGTTTTGTAATTCAAAATGGCCAAATATAATATCTGATACTGGCAATGTTGCAATTTTTGCACCCCAAGGACAAAATAACATTTGTTTTCCATGTATATTAAATGAGGTAATACTATCAAACACTTTAATATTGTTCCTACCTTTAAATACCGATAAACTATTAATTTCAGATGTTTCCTTATAATAACAGTCATGATTACCTGTTATCATATATACATTTAAATCTTTTAATATATCCAATATTTTATTACCAGCATCTAATGATATTAAGCTAACTTCATCACGATAATGGAAAAAATCGCCACAAAAAATAACATCCTTAATACCTTTTGAAACTATATCATCTTTAAACCATTTAACCCAACTTATAGAAATATCTAACCAAAAACTTGAATTTTGGTGAACACCTAAATGTAAATCTGAAAATATAGCTACTTTATTATTCATTACTTGACCCGCTATCATCTGAAGCTTCGTCATCTCCATGACCGTCTGGTTTTACATATATGTTAATGTCTGTTTGAGCATTTAAATCTTGCTCATAAAATCTACTCCTATATTCATTTAAAGCCTCGTTGTGCTTTTTTTCCTTTTTAATTCTATTAATAAATGCATGGAAAGCAATTGTAGTAAAATATGAGAATGGATTATATTCTGAATCAACATTAAACTTACGATTTTTTACTGCTGTATACATTTTTACTAATGCATCGCCAATCATTTCATCTTTATATGTGTAATTAATAAAGTTAGATGAACAACTCAATCCATTAGCAATTTTTGTAATATATAAAGCTAACGTATCTTCCCCTTTACCAGATATATAATATTCTTTTAATAGAAGTTTAAAAAGTTCAGGGTCGACGTAATTTTCAGTTTTTTTAGGTTTCGGACCTCTTTTAGCCATATGTAATTGATTATAATTACCTACCCTTATTTTTCAACTATATTATTTTCAGTAAAATTTATCTTTTCTAGAGTGTATATTTCTTTACGTTTTTGGGAGTGAGATAAACTATACTTTAATTTATCCGTTATATCATAAATTGTTAATTTTTGTTTATTAACGTTTAAGCGTAATCCTCTACCTATCGATTGTATTATTCTGATAAAACTCTTACCTCCAGAACCGAACACAATATTATGTAAGTTTTTAATATTAACTCCTGTTGAAAATATTGCACTTATTGCAATACATACAATATTATCATTGGCTTCCATTTCAGATATAACTTTAGCTCTATCTTCAACATCTACTTCGCCGCGTATAAAATATATTTTTTTACCAGGTAATAATAATGTAAGTTGGTTATATAGCTCTAACCCATGCGCAATATGATTAACTAATATTAGTGTATTGTAATTGTTCATTTTACATAAAGCAGATATTATCTTGTTTCTAAAGCTGCTTGCGTATGTAAAGTCTAACTCAGATTTAAATTTATTCGTTCCTTGTACATAATTAACTTTATCTTTATATTCTATATTAATAATTTTTATTTCTGCATTAGTTAGATAATTTTCTATTCTAAGATCGTAACTACTTTTTTCATAAAAAACTGACCCGAGCTTACCTATAATGTTCCATTCATCTGGTTTAAAATCAGGCAACGTTCCAGTTAACCCAAATTTATGGTTTGTTTTAATATTGGTTATAAGTTTATTAACTTTATTAGCCTTACGAAGCTTATGGCATTCGTCAACAATTAACATATCAACATCAACTAACCATGGAAAATCCTCAAATCTACTTTGTAGTATTCCTATATTAGCAATAAAAACGTTACTAGTTAAATCTGGCTCAATACTACCTGTCCATCTAGTAATTTTAAATGGTACGTTATAGTTATTAAAATCTTTAAACGTTTGATCTACCAATGTTAAATCAGGTACAATTAACAGTATTTTCATCTTATCGTTCAATACATGGTATGTGGATATTAAAGATGCAATAGTTAAAGTTTTACCTCCACCTGTTCCAACTTTTATAATTCCTCTGCCGAACTGTAAAGCCTGGGTCACGGTTTCAAGTTGATAATCTCGTAATTTAAGAGTTAATGAATCGTAAGGTGTAGCATCATTAGGTAATGATGGCTTTATTGCAATTTTTATTTTATCATCATAAACTATTTCTTCGCCTGGGTAACTAGACTTAATATATCTTAGAAGTTCATAAAACATTCCAGTATCAAACAACCCAGTAGGGGTTATACAGTATATTCTGTTACTTGCAAATTTATTACCAAATCTCTTTAAGAAAAACGCGTTCGGGTTTTTAACGCTAAAATGCTCTCTTATTTCATCAAATTTATCGCCTATAATTCTACATATCCTACGATTAGGTAAATATTCAAACTTAATCATAATTACATTTGTTCCATTTGCATAATAGATACAATATTTTTTATGTCATATGTTAGAGATGAAAATGTTTTTTCTGTTTTTTCTAAAAATTCTATAATTATTTTTTCTTCCGAAATTTTAAGTATTAATTCTTTTATCAAATCAGTATCTTCAGATGATTTTTCAAGAACTATATTTGAAAGTCTTACTACAGACTGGTGTTGTAGTTCTTTTGTTATTTTTTTAATCATATTAGACTTTTCTATTTCTAATTTCATTAAATTTCTTTTATGATTAATTAATTTGCTAACCCAAAAATGTTTACGCCCTGGAGACTTTAACGATGCTTCTTTTATATTAAATTCGTCTATCTTAAGGTCTTCTGTTATGTCTTGTATGTACCTATCTAGTAAATCCATTATTTATTATAAATATAAATATATAAAAATCAATGAGTGTTTATAGTGACATCTTCAGAAAAGTATTAAAAGAGGACGGCGCAGGTTATATTCCTTCAAATCCTAATACTGCTGGTAACGGCGGGGCATTAGGTGATGCTGCTTCTATAGGTGCGCCTGGATATGCTTCAGGTACACCCGGCACTGATACATACGCTACAGGAGATGCTAGAATACCGATGTCTATATTTGGTGGAACGTTAACCAGAAACGGTATTAAAAAGAAAAAACGTAAAAAGAAAAAATGAACGCTCTGGGTCATTGGTGCACTACTTGTAGTATAGATTTAAATGCATTACCTTATGGATTTATATATGTTATAACTAATTTAACCAATAATAAAAAATATATTGGTAAAAAACAAATGAAATCGGTTAAAAAACTTAAGCCATTAAAAGGTAAAAAAAATAAAAGACACTTTGATATCGAAACTGACTGGAAAACATACACATCATCATCAAATGATCTCAATATTGATATACAAGCTTTAGGTATGGATAAATTTAAGTTTGAAATAATTAAATTATGCGACAGTAAATTTGAACTTAGCTATTATGAAGCTAAATTACAGTTTGACAATGACGTGTTAATAAAAGATGGGTTTTACAATGGGATTATTAATTGTAGGATAGGAACTGCTCCTAGATCTTTATTGGAAAAACTCTATAATGTGAAATGATAGTTAATTTGCCTTACCATAATTTAACAGTTATAGATTTTAATGATTTATTTGTTGAAGAGTACCAGTTAAATATACTAGACCATTTACATAAGTTTAATTTATTGGGTAAGCCTTTAACCAATCCAGATGTAAAAAAGATTTTTTACCATAATTTAATTTATAGTATTTGTAAAGTTTTAACAAAAGAATATAATAGTAAGCCAGTATTGGTGTTTAATAATACTAGTATATGTAACTGCAGTATTATTGAGTATTATAATTGTGATGATGTTTTGGCGTTTTTAACCAAATTTATACGGCAGTTGCAAAGTATGTTGCCAGTTAAAATGTATGTAAGCGCAATAGATGTTAATAATCTTAATATTTTGCTATCTAAAAAAGACGGTAAGACTTTATTACAGGTAAATCAGTTAATTGAAGAGATTAACACTAGTAAGTTTAAGGTATATACGTTTGAAAAAATTAAGAAATTTACTGTAAAGTATCAGTTAACATTTTTAACTGATAACTATTTTAACAAGCTTCAAACTAAAATTATACTAGTATAATAAATATTAACATGGACGAGTATACTATGAACGTGAATAAACTGTTAAAAACAGTTTTGCCAGGTATTAATGAAGGGTATGAACATAATGCGCCTGACAATATTTCAGCAGATCAAAATAGAGCAATAGATGCATTAGCTCAACTCGGGTATACGTTTAACGGTTGGTCAGCATCAAGTAACCCGGAACATGAAGGGAAGAGTATGGCAGCAGCTATTATGTCTAAAAAAGATAGCAGCACTACATTGTATGCTGAGATAGAACCAGACGGTAGTATTAATAACGAACCATTAGATGAATGGATCGAAAAATATTTTGTTAAAAATTCTAGAGAAGAAGCAGCTGAAGATAAATTAGCATTAGACGCTTCAACTATACAAGCTATATCAGTAGCTCAGCAATTAGCAACAAAACCAGGCAGACTTAATTTGCCGTTTATAGGAGCACAAGCTCAAATGAACGGAGCATATGGCAAGTTAATGAAAGGTATAGCAAATAAGATAAACGGCATTGCCGCAAAAATTAAATAATAACATGAAGTTTTTAGATATAATTAGTAATTACAAGATTAAAAATTTAATTCTTGAGCAAGATGTGCCACCAGCCCCTGCCGCAGAAGTTCCAGTCGACCCAGCTGCAGCGGCTCCAGTTGAAGAACCAGCTGCGCCGGTGCAGCCAGATGTGCCTGCTAGTATTGCAACCATGGGGCAGTTACTTAAAAAAGCTTTAACTTTACCTTTAACAGATGAAGATAGAGCAAAAATTGCCACACAAATTCCTGACGTTACCGAAGAAAATGCTAATGAAATTATACAACAAATCATAGTATTGATGGGTACGTATACAGATGATATTGATATGAAGGTGCCGGGGTCAGATGATGTAACCTCTTTAAAATAACTTAAATGTATACATCATTAGATAATGTATATTTAGAAAAAGTCAAAAAGATTGGGGTACGCGCGCCATGGATAAATGTTATATCCGAAGCTGATGTAGAGCAAGTGGAGCCAGAAAGTTTACCAGTTAAGGATATAAAACCAAAAAAATCTTCTGGTCCTGCTATATCATATGACGCTATTTGTGATAAAGTTATTAATAGTAACCCTCAGCTTAAAAAATTAGCTGATGAATGGGTAGCTAAACAAATTCCTTTGCTACCAACTACAACTGAAAAGAATTCAATACCGCAACATTACCAGCCGTTATGGAAAGAGCTATACAGTGTATCGCCTCCTAAAGCAGGGGAAACTGAAGGTGGTTCTAAAGGGTCAGGTAACGGTGAATTAGCTTTATATTGGTTTTTAAAACCAACTAACCTTTCGATACAAGATAATAGAACTGCAGAGGCAGGAGCTGCTGATTTAATAATTAAAGGGGATGGTAAAGATATTGGTATAGAAGTTAAATCATACACTACAAGTAGAATATTAAAAATAGGTAAATTTAGCAAAAACGACACACCTGATCAAAAAAATAATAATTTGTGTTTAGATACCATATTTGGATTAGATACGCTTTTTAGTACAAGTAACGCAAAATCTAATGCAATAAAATCTGGCAATTTATCAAATTTTAATTTTAAAAATACTAAGAATGCGTGTTTAAGTTTATTAAAAATTACAGAACTAATAACAGATACAGCGTTAGCTAATTATAATATCTTTTAAAATATCAAAGATAAAATTAAACAAGTTTTTGAATACTTAAATTTTAAAACTGTTAAAGCATCTGAAGAAAATGCAGGTATATTAGCTAACAGGTTATTATATAGGTTGTTAATTGAAAAACTTACAGTAAAGCCTGGTGATGGTGGATTTTTTGTTAATGTAGATAATATGGGTAACATACAGTGGCTTAAAGTAGATTTTGAAAAAATAGAAAACAAGTTTAATAAAACTGATAATGAATATGTACATGCACGTTACTCAGAGTTATATCTAGATAAAGCTTTGCTATCTGACTAAATACTGTACGCACTTTAATTATGAAACCTTTTAATTATTTTTTTAGTAACAATATAATACTCGAATCCAATGAAGGAGCCGCGGGTGAAGCTGAATCACATTTAACACATTTAGAAGATTTAGCTATAGAAGAAGGTAAAAAAGGGTTTATAAAATTTATAGATCAAGTTGATAACTTTACCGCATTTCTTGAAGGTTTAGACAGTAAAACAAATGTAAATTTAAAGATAGATGGTTCACCTGCGCTATTTTTTGGTATAGACCCGAGAAAAGAATATAAAAATGCTTTTTTTATATCTACTAAATCAGTTTTTTCTAAAAACCCTAATTTAATTCATGATATAACTGAAGTAGATATATTATATAAAGACGCTCCGCAAGGGTTAAAAGATGTATTGAAGTCTGTGTTTCCTCTTTTTAAAGCCGGTTATGACAATTCAGGGTATATGTATCAAGGAGATCTGTTATATACTCCTTCAAGGCCGCCTATCGAAAAAAATATTGACGGGGTAAATTATTTAACTTTCCAACCTAATCTTATAACATACGCAGTTCCAGTAGATTCTAAATCAAAAATATATAATAATGTATTAAAATCAAAGGCTGGTATTATAATACATGCTAAATTTGACATTACACCGTCTGCAGATGGTATTATAACAAAAATGGCTGGTAGAGATGTTTCAAACGTTGTTAATAGTTTACAAAAAGCTGGAGTTTTTACAGAAAGCGGTAACTATAAAACATTAAATGTTAAATTAGACCCTGCAACTAAAAATAAATTAAACAATTTATTAAATGATGCAAAAAATAAAATATTACAAATTGATGATGCTTTTGATAAGCAATATTTAAGTCAGCCTACAGAGGTTAATGCTGCGGGTAAACTTGTATCTAAACCAAATACTATATCCAAAAATTATTTGCTTCAACAGTATCTTAATTATATGGTACGTGAGGGTGGAGGCATATTTAAAGCAGCTGCTAATAATGAAAAATTTAATCCTGAGAAATTTCAGAAAGGGTTTGTAGCGTTTTATAATTCAAAAGTTGATAAAGCTGCGGAAGGTAAAGGTGAACGAGCTCGCCAAAATTCAATAACTAAAAAACAGTCTTTAATATCGTTTTTAAATGAAAATGAAAATTCTTTTAATAGCTTGTTGGAAGTTACATATATTATGTATGTAACAAAATCGTTATTTTTAAATTTATTAAAACAGGCTACTCATCAACTGGATAGTATGAAAGGTTTTATACCGGTCGGTGACAAATATATAACACAAGGGGAAGGACATGTATTATATGTAGGTAATACTAGTAATCAGGTAAAAATTGTCGATCGATTAAGTTTTAGTGCAAATAATTTTCTGTTTAGTGGTAACCGTGGTCGGGCTGGCACAGCTCCTCCAAAAGAAGATGAAGAAAACCAAATATATACTATAGGGTTCTTCGGTGGTGGGTTTAACCCGCCGCATATAGGTCATTATGAAGCTGCAAAAATTGCCGCAAAAGTTAATGACGATGTATACATTATAATATCGCAGGAAATAAGAGAGGATAGTGGTATCACCCCAGACATTAAACAAAATATCTGGAACATATATAAGCCTCAATTAGAAAAATTTAAAGCTAAAATACATATTATATTAGCTGATGTCTCTCCGGTTCGAACAGTATATGAGTATGTGTCTCAATTAAATGATTCACCTGATGCATCCCATATATCTGTTAACCTATACACTGATATAGATGACGTTAACAGATATGATAGAATGGACAAATACTCAAATAATTTACATTCATTAAATATAAAGCATACACCGCGAATTGGTTCAGGTACAACATTACGCGCTGATATAAAGTCTAGAAATAAACAACGTGTTTATAATTCTTTACCGACTGATGTGGATAAAGATGCGGTTTGGAATATTTTAACTAGTATATAGCTTAAACATCTAAATCTTCCATGGAGTCGATATGCTTAACCTCCACACTAGTTGTTTGATTATCTGAACTCTTATATTTCATATAATCATAAACCGTATTAATATAATCTTCTGCTAAAGTAATTTTCGAAGCAGCCCATGCTTCAATCCCATGATGTTCATTATGGATCATATCAAATAGTTCAATCGATTTATCTGCAGTGCTTATTAATTGACTCTTAGCCATTTCTAATGATTCGCCTTGACATTCTTCTTCATTATTCTCAGGGGATGGTGATGAAGTTAATGGTACTTCACCTTTTAATGCAGCTATAGGGGATTTAGGTATAACTGGTCCAGACGATCCGACATTAATTTGATTAGCTGTTGACCCTGGAGCTCCTCTACCCATATTAGCTACTGGGCCGGATTCATATAATTTATGATAACTGTTAAATATATTCTTTTCATCATTATTGGTCATACGCATATGAATATTTATGCAAAGCGTTAGTTGATTACTTGATATTATGTTATAAAATAAAAAGCATGAACGATAATATTACATCATTACAAACAAACTTTGCGGATTTTCAAGAAAATGTTGCAAAGTTTATGGAAAAAGATAACGCATCTGCTGCAGCACGTGCACGTAAAGCTTTACTGGAAATCGGTAAGCTTACACGTACACTGCGTAAGCAAATACAAGAGCGTAAGAAAGAGTTAAAAGCAAAACCAGTAACTGAATAAGGTTTTTATAAATAATTGAGTGATACCATTCAGTTTATTTTTTGAAAATGCATTAGGTCTTATAGAGACAGTTACATTTAGTGAAATAGGCCCCGTTGAAGCTAAAGTAGATAGCGGCAACGGGGCTTATAATGTCTTACACGGTACAAATATAGACGAATATGCTGATTACGTTAAATTTACCACAGTTAATGACAAAGTTATAACTAAAAAATTACAAGAGTATATCAAGATCAATATTGGATCTGGTAATATAGAAAATAGACCAGTTGTACTTTTTGATATAAAGTTAGGTGACAAATCATATCCCAATACTGCTTTTTCTATAGCAAATAGAGAACAAAACGAAGAAAAGGTTTTATTAGGTAAAACCTTTATAGAGAAAATGGGCGGTATTATTGACGTTACTAAAAATAATAACGTAAGTTAATTACTGCTTATCTCGTTCAGCTGAAGCTATAAAGTCGTAGAACTCTTTACGACATTCTGATTCTTTAAAAAAGTCACCTGAAAGCTTAGAAGTAATCATAACAGCACCGTGATGTTTAACCCCTCTATGACATGCACAAGTATGAGAACATTTTACTACTACAGCTACTCCTTTATTCTTCTCACATACTTGATCAATAGCTGAATGAATCTGCATTGTCATCCCCTCCTGAATTTGAGGGCGTCGAGCATAAAACTCTACAATTCTATTAAGTTTAGATAACCCAATAACTCTACCCTCTAAACTTGGAATATAAGCAACATGTACTACACCTGTAAATGCTAGATGATGATGCGAACACATTGAAACAATTGGTATATTACACTGACTAACAATACCATCATAACCATCTGCTGGAAATGTAGTAATTTTAGGAGGTTGATCATAACATCCTTTTATTAAGTCACATACATAAGACTTAGCTACCCGTCTAGGGGTACCATCACTATTAGGATCATTACGACAATCAATGCATAATGCATCTAAAAAACCTTCATATGCTTTCGTAGCATTATTAATAATTTCTACCTTTTCTTCATCAGATCTAGGTATATTACTATTTGCAGTTGGTAGCGTAGGGTGTTTAACTCTTGGTATCATCTGTATATAATATGTACAATACTTTTAAAATCAATAAATAATGTTATGCAGTTAAGTAAAATATTCGAAAATGAATATAAACAGTTAAAACTTACGCGAGTCAGGTTAAAATGTGATCCTGCTAATCGTAAATATCCGTATGAAGGGTATGTGTTATATGAAAATGATGATGGTTCATTGGAAATGTTTGTAGTGGCAGGCGCACCTACCCAAAAAATGATTACTATTAGACCTCGTGACGTCGATACTAATAATTGCATTACAAATATTGAAAAATTAAAAAATATTATAATTGGTAGTATGACTGATGAATTATTATCAAATCAAATATCAGGTTTAAATTGTTTAGCTGATATAGAAGGAATGTTGCTTTCAAACGAATACACCCTTGAAGATTTATATAAATTTTATAAAACGTATTTTTTAACTAGCGACAATGGCGTAGATTTAAAAGAAGCTAGTGTTCCAGGGACTACTTTAAGGACAAAAGCTGGGGCATTAGCAACTAAAATAGGTAGTGATTATAGTAAACTTAATGCCGCTGTACAAGGTTTTGATAAATTTAGTAAAGGAGATTTATCAACGTTATCAACTGTAGGTGACAAATTACTTGGTAAACAAAAAGATTTAGATACGAATAAAGTAAGTATGTTCGGTAAAAAAGGGTATCAAAGCTTTATAATAACTGATACATCTGTCATATCAACATTTTACAGTGCCGCGATCGCTGCCCAAGAGCTAGTTAAAGATGAATACACAATTAATGATATAGATAATTTGATAGATTTATACGAAGCGGGTAAAACCGGTAACAGACAGAGCAAGAAAAGAGCTTCAGGTAAAGAGATTGTAAGACCTGGGAGGTCTCGCGATATAGGTAGAGAACAAAATGTTCCAGATCCAGGTGAAGAGTTTGTACCGGTATCCCAGTCCAGATCAGTTAAAACTGGACGGTATGCACCTGCGCAGGAAGTAAAACCAGCTCCTAAACCTGAGGAATTAAAACCAGCTCCTAAACCTGAGGAATTAAAACCAGCTCCTAAACCTGATCAGGTTAAACCGGTTCCTAAACCTGAGGAGGTTAAACCACTACCTAAGCCGCGACCAGACCCTAACCTACCAGAGCGGGTACAGTTAAAACAATTAAAATTTAAAATAATTAAAAAAGATAACATTGTGCAGAAAGGTATACCGTACGTGTTAATGCCGGCCGACAAAGATACGGTAAATCTTTTACGTGAGCATAAAATAGCATATGCTAAATTTGTTATAAGTAGTGATTTATCTGCGCAAGGTGCTTTATATTTTTATAAGGATGATGGGGTATATATGCCTGCTTATACAAAATTATATATGCCTTTTGTATATCAAAAACCTGATTATATTGCTGATCTAGCTTATAAGCCTAAGGTAACGCGTTCTGAAAGAGATAGAGCCGAGGCAGATGCAAAACGACAACGCTCTATAGAAAAAAATAAGGCAAGTGTCTCGACTAGTTGATCAATGGTTGACGGTTTAAGGAACTTTGATATAATAAGACATATAATATATATTATCTGGTTGAGATATGATAAACCTGATATAATATCTATCTTATGTCATCGATGTACAGTTCAACTAAAATTATAGATCTCGGTTCTTGCGCTTTTCGCCAACCTTTTGCTAGCAGTCATTGCAAGTATTTACACGGATATAAATTAACGTCAAAATTTTGGTTTTCATGTAATACTGTTGATGAAAATAACTGGGTTGTAGATTTCGGTTCACTTAAGCCTCTCAAGAGTATGCTAGCTCAAATGTTTGACCATACGGTAGTTGTTTGGGATAAAGATCCAGCTTTACAAACATTTAAAGAGTTAAATAATAAAAGTCTTATTGATATTCGGATAATGACAGATGGTGTCGGAATTGAAAAATTTGCACAATATTGTTTTGAAGTTGGAGATAAATTTATTAGAGAATTTACAAATGAAAGATGTTGGGTGTCAAAGGTTGAAGTCTGGGAGCATCCAGAAAATTCAGCAATTTACGAAAAAGAAAAAAGTATAACAACATCAACATTTAATACTTTTGTAACTCAAGAATATATAGCTTCAGAAGTTATAGCTACATCTCCATATGATATGGAAAAGATAGAAGATCAACCACAACAACCTATAACAGCTGCGGTACCAGCGCCTCAATCAGCTAGCATGTCAGATGATAATGTACAAGCAAATTTAATTTCAAAAGCTGTAATTAATACATTTATAAAACCTAACTCGCCTCCTTTATATGGTACTAAATCACAAGGATATAGTGATTTATTTAAAGGCACGTCATGGGGTAATAACGCAGGGCCTAGAAAATGAAATTAAAAGATATATACAATAATCAAGTAGCTGGCGCCGGTCCGGTTGGTCCAGCGCAGACTAATAGTAACCCGTATATGCCAATTAAAGAACGTGATCCGAAGAGTATTGAATTAGAAAATAAAATTTCTGAAAAAATGAACCAAGCAATTGTAGGACAGCAACCTAAAACAAATAATCAAAAACCTTTACAACCTATAAATGCAGTCGCGGAGGTTAGTTTTGAACAAGCGTTGAAAGAATTATCAGATTTAACTAAAAATAAAACTTAATATTTTATTTGATATATATCGGGTTGGTAATATAATAAACATATGAATATCGACCCTAATAAGACTCTCTTTTTGAGTGATGACTTTGTTTTTTATACATTAGAGGGTGAAGGTAGATATGTTGGTTACCCTTCAGTCTTTATGAGACTATCAATGTGTAACTTAACGTGTATCGGCTTTAAGAGCGAAGCAGCTCCTTTCGGATGTGATAGTTATGTAAGTTGGTCAAAGAAAAACAAGATGACCTTCGAAGAGATTGCTGAATTGTTTGAAAAGCACGGTTATCATGATAGGTTACGTGAAGGTGCTCTGCTTAAGATTACCGGTGGTGAGCCTTTTATTCAGCAGAAAAACCTTATTGAGTTCGTAAAATTTATTCACGAGCGCTGGGGATTTGCAAATTGGAATATACGTATTACTACTGAGGAGCTTGCAAAGCCGGAGCTCTTTATTGACTTTGAAACAAACGGTACTATTATGCCTGATAAAGAGTGGGAAGATTTGCAATGCTCTATAACATATACCACCTCACCTAAACTAGCTAGCAATGGCGACCCTGCTGATAAGAGATATAAACCGGAAGTACTCAAATATCTTGTAGATAATGATGCATGTTTTAAGTTCGTTGCAAAAGAAGAATCAGACCTCAAAGAAGTATTTGAAAAGTATATCAATGAGCCGAGTATTAAAGTACTAGCTCAAAACGTTTGGATTATGCCTATGTGTGGGTCTAGAGAAGAGTTACTTAAAGTAGGACCTATAGTTGCAGATCTTTGTAAGAAGTATAACTTTAAATTCTCTAATAGACTACATTTACAGCTGTGGAATTTAGCTCTGAAAGTTTAAAATGTCTTTTTTATTAGACACCCCATACACCCCTTGTTTTGTAAGAAATGAATTCTTGTTTGATGAACAAGAAGGTCATGGTGAATTTACACATGGTTTTGTGTTCGGATTTAGAGCTGAACCGCATCGAGTACCAATGTTTCAAGTTATGCTTGAAAATGGAGCACAGTGGGCTAGGGTGCCAGTACATATGATCTGTAGTAAACCTTGCGAACCGTTACCAATAGATATATGCGTGTGGTGGGACGGTTTTAGTAGATATAGCACTGTTCACGAATTTAATTTTTTAAAAAATAGACCTGTTGAGTGTTATGGTAGAGATAAAATAACCCGTAAAGGTAATTATATATTTACGATTGACTGGGCAGTAGGTGGTTGGTCTGAAATACCGGATCAACATAAAAATCACCATATTATTAGTCTAAATACTGGCCAATGGGTAGCTTACCCTAATAATAAAACAGTTTGGCCTGATGAAAGTTGGATTAAATCAAACGTTAGCTTTACTTGGAAGAGTCCAAGTAAACATTATAGTGTTGAGATTTAACTGATGAATTAACTCTCTGGTGGAGGGGCTTTTAATATGCCAGCTTTATGTTTAACAGCGCCTGTAATATTTTTTGAGTGTGCGCTCCATACTATAATTAATACCATCAAACCTACTATAGAGGATATAACCCACATTGGTACTGTAGCAGCGGTATATGCTAAAGCTAATGATGATATCGATACTATACCCATACTAATACTACGAAGCAATCCTCCAAGTATTAAAAATAATATTCCTACCCCTACCAAAGCTTTAATTATATATCCAAGCATTTCTTGTCTTTGAGCTTCTCGAGCTAACTTAACTTTATCAGCAGTATCTTTAGCGATACGCTCAATCTCAGCTTTCCTGTCAGCTTCTAATCTTTCAATCGTTTGTTTATTAGCTACTCTTAGAGCATCTTTTTCTTTCTCTTTAATTAAGATAAGAGCTTCAGCTGCATCTAAAGCGGCTTTCTGTTTAATTGCTAAATCAATATTTGCTTTG
>Ga0114969_10000196_pt1 | contig 51209 bp, 26 predicted proteins | sample M_130807_MF_Meta_FD_87316 | JGI IMG/M metagenome (GOLD analysis project Ga0114969, IMG submission 87316) | Freshwater microbial communities from Lake Montjoie, Canada to study carbon cycling - M_130807_MF_MetaG | ecosystem: Environmental > Aquatic > Freshwater > Lake | place: Lake Montjoie... | reverse complement strand
TTAACAGTTACTAAAATTGTTTTTGTATTCACACATCCTGCTGCACTTGTGCCAGTTACTGTATAAGTTGTTGTTACGATCGGATTTGCAATTACTACTGCTGTGGTAGTTCCACTCAAACCTGTTGCAGGTGACCATACATATGAAGATGCACCTGATGCTGTTAATGTAACTGATGACCCAATACATATTGATGATGATATAGGAGCAATTAATACTGTTGGTTTTGCTATTTCTGATACAACAAAAGCAGCCGATGTACCTGTACATCCATTAGCATTTGTAACTGTAACATTATAAGATCCACCTGTTGAAACAGTATTTGTTTGTGTTGTTACTCCATTGCTCCATAAGTAAGAAGAAAAACCTGCTCCCGCATCTAAAGTGGTTGTAGTTCCAGCGCAAAAAGTACTTGTTCCTGTAATTACAGTTGTTGGTGCTGTTAGCTCTGTTAATGTTACTGTTGAAGATCCAGTACATCCTGCTGCATTTGTTACAGTAACTGTATATGCTCCAGGACCAGCACTAGATGCTGTTTGTGGATAAGTTAAACTTGCGATTGATTTTTCATTTCCAGTTGGATTCTTAGCAACGTATTGCTCAGTTCCACCAGTAGGTGTACCAACTTGTATATTTAATTCAAATGAGAAAGTTCCTTCAGTAGTAAATTGACCAATCAATACTCTGTTGGATGCTAATGGACCTGTTGATCCAGTTAACGATGCCCATGATCCATTAAACGTTGATAATAAATTTCCTTGTTGACTTGTAGCATCAAAAATATCTCCAGTGATTCCCACTAATGTTACTGCTTGAGGAGATCCTGCAAGTAAACCATCTTGTGATGTTAACGGGATACCTGCAGCTATATTTGCATTAGCTAAAATTGAATTTACGTTTACTACATTATTAACACCATCATCTTCTGATTTTAAAACACCAAAATTTCCTGCACATCCAGCTCCCACAGATAACCAAGAATCAAGCATAACAGTATTTGTTCCTGCTTGTACTTTAGTATAAGTTGGAGAAATTTTTCCACGATCTTCGTTATTAAAAAATGAAGTAGAAGTGGCAATTCTTAATTCGTGTGTTGGTACTCCATAAGCTGCTTGGAATTTATATCCAGTACGTAAATCAGCATATACTCTATAAGTTGTAGAACCTGTTGGTAATGTTCCAATACTTCCAGCAGCATCTGCTGCATTTGCTACATAATATTTCTCTACAATAATACTATCAAGACCATTTAAAGGATTTGAAGTAGAAACATTTAATGATTGCGTTGTTGCTCCACTTGGAGACCATAAATAAGAACTAAATCCAGCACCCGCATTAATAGTAGTTGATGTTCCAGGACAATAGGATAATGAACCTGTAATTGTAGGTGAAGGATTTGCAAAAGTTGCATCTGACGATAATAAGACAGTTGCTGTTGTTCCAGTTAATGGACTAGCTGTATTTGTTCCACTCGGCCAAACTCCATCCGCATCAATAGCTGTACATCCAATTGTTGCAGCTCCAATTGCTGAAGCAAATTGTTGAATTCTTCTAACACCATTTGTATTAGTATTTGGAATAATTGTATTGTATGATCCAGCTGTAGTTGAATATCCTGTAACCAAAGATGCTATAGTAACTCCAAGACTCTCAACACAAGAAACACTTAAAGGACGACCAGTTCCTGCAACATTATCATAAAGTGCAACGAAATTTTTTGCTGATGCATTACTTCCTAGACATTGAAAGAATGATCCATTATTTACACCTAGTGATGTACTATATGCCAAAACAGTAATCCCTAAATCTAACGCTCTTCTTGAAAGAATGGTTCCTGCAGTAGAAGCAATAACTATGGAAGGATAAACAGTATTACCAGCAGTAAATCGAGCATTTCCGGTATTTACAAAACCAAACCAACCAGTATAATTTCCGCTTACATCAGTTGTAAATGTTTCATGGTTACCAAGAGTACCAACGTTAGGGCCTGATGTATAAGCAAACGATGTTCCCGCCGTATTTGGTAATAAAGGATTACCTGCTCCTGAATTTGTAGTACCAAAATCAACAGTTCCTCCACCAAGTGTGGAGTTTGTACAACCTTGTGTATAATATCTATAGGTAGTACTCGCTGTTAAACCTGTAACAGTTGCTCTAAAGATAACTGGTATTCGTGTTGCAGTTCCAGAGCCCATAAATTGAGGCACTATTACTCCAGTAAACCCAGATTGCGTTAGCGTTTGTGCTCTACTTATTTGCGACATGCACAAGATTGCAATAAGCAAAATAAGTATTCGATTTAGTGTAAAATTTTTCTTCATAATAGTATGATGGTTTCGTAATTTACATGTTTAGGTTTGAAAATAATTTTAACTCAATAAAGCTTTCATACGTTTTAAAGGCTATAATTATTTACGATGCAAATTTTAAATAATCATATTAAGTGAACCTTAATACCATAATAAGTTTAAATGAGTTTAATGTAAACTGAACTTAACTCAATTATTTAAAAAAATAAAGAAAATAAGAGTGAAAAATCTATTTTAAAAATGAATTCCATTATTAATAAATAGTAAATTATTTATTAATAAAACTGTTTTGATTTTATATTATTCTAATTTTTAAAATTGATTTTATTTCAAAATAAAAAAGCCATTGACTTATAAATTATGAAGTCAATGGCCTTTTTAAAACTAAAAAATTTAATGTGTCAAATCAAAACTTGTGATTGATGTTAATGTTATTGGATCTTTACTCCAAGTGGTTAGAGAATTACGATGTTTAATAACAATATAATAACATCCTCCTAACACTGTTGAAGTAAAATTCAATTGAATGTTGCCATCAATATGCAATAGTTTAGTATCAGTTCCAGAAATAGTATTAGGCGATAATGAATTATGAAGCTCAACTGTTACCCAATCTACCATTTGGGGATCGATAGTCATTCCTGAATTTAATAAAACAGGTTTCATTAATCCAGAACCAATATAATATCCTTGGATAAACATTTTTAAATTTAAAGTAACATTTGTTGCAACAGTGTAATTACCTATTGATACTCCACTACAAATTCCACGTTGAACGGTTACCAATCCTGTTGTTGAACCTAATGGAACAATTGCTGTAATTTGAGAAATACTATTCACAGTAAATGTTGAGCAAAAAACTCCATTAAAAAGTACTGCGGTAACTCCAGTAAAATTATTCCCAGTAATTACAACTGTTGAACCGATTGCACCTGTTAAAGGAGCGAAGCCCGAAACAGAAATTGTAGGAATGACGACTACCGTTACATTAATAGAATCTTTACAACCTCCATTTGTTCCAACCACTTTATAAGTAGTAGTTACAGAAGGATTTGCAGTTACACTTGCTACTGTAGTTGCACTCAACCCAGTTGATGGACTCCATACATAAGTTGAACCACCACTAGCTATTAATGTAGTACTTGATCCAACACAAATTGCACTAGGTGTATTTGCCGTTACGTGTGTAGTATTAACAACAGAGATTGGAACTATTTTAGATCCTGTGCAACCTGTGATACTTTCTGTTACGTTTACAGTATAGGAAGTTGGCACCAATGGATTAACAAGAACATTTGTACCTGTAGCTGAAAGGCCTACGGGGTTAGATGTCCATGCATAAGAAAGTGTTGTTGGTAACGTTTGCTTTAGCGTTAAAGTCCAGTTATTTATTGTTCCAACATCAGTTCTTGCAGCATCTACCACTTTTAATTTCCAATTCCCATTCATGTTTCCAGTAAGTGAACTAAATGCTGCTTCTGGTAAATAAGTTCCGGTAAAGGGTGCGGCTCCTGTTGAGATTGAAGAAGATGCACTTGCACTAAAAATAGTATTCACAAAATTATCGCCACTTCCTCCACGCTTATTCGATAGATTAATTGTATTTCCTGAAGGAGATATTAATGATATGACCAGCTCCGAATCATACGTATGTGTAATATTAATTTTTACAGAAACAATAGAAGTTGTTGTTAATGTTGTTGGACTTAAACCACTAACAGCTATGGTTGATGTTACTCCGGTTGTATTGTTATCAGGAATAGAATAGACTGTAGAATTTGTAAAATTTACAGATTGATTTACAACTCCCGTTGATGTTCCACTTGCCGTTAATTGAACAGTTTGTCCTGGACAAACTGTAGTAGGTGTGCCAGATGCAGTAACTGCAATTGGTGTAACTGTAACAACTGTTGCTGCAGATGTTGCCGAACAGGCTGTAGTTGTATTTACCGCCACTGTATAACTACCACTTTGTGTAACAATGATTGATTGTGTAGTTGCTCCATTCGACCATAAATAATTTGAAGCAACTGAAGCTGTTAACGTAACACTTCCTCCTTGACAAAACGTTGTTGTTCCGGAAGCAGTGATTACAGCTGCTACTCCACTTTGTTGAGTTAAAGTTATTGGAACTGCAATAGTATTGTTGTTTTCATTACTCTCCAAAAAATAATTATGTGGATCTAAATGAACAACAATCCAATATTGCCCATTACACAATCCAGGAGGTAAATTTATCCACATCCCATCTAAATGTTGATAATAAATATCTGTATATCCCGAAGATATTCCTTGAATCGTTGGTGAACATCCATACGCACCACCGCCTAATCCGTAATTTGGAAAGTTAGCATTTAATAAGGTATTGTTTGCAGCATCAACGCAATGTCCGGCATAAGTTGAGCAACTACCATAATCCATTAAGCAGAAAGCTAATTTGGCTCCATTTGCAATTATTGGCCATGTTAGTGGATCTGGATTTGACGTTGCTGTTCGCAGCGAATAAGTTCCCCAATCATCAACATGCATATGTCCATGAGAGGGATGATAAGTCATACTACCAGCAGGGCGATCATAATAGGTCATTACATTGCCATTTTTATGATATATACGTTGATTTACCAATTGTTTTAATGGATCTCCATTAGGACAAACAAAGCCAGATGCAGGATTTACAAAAGTATCCGTGCCGCAAATAATTGTGTTTATTGCTCGAACTTCAAGTGGTCCGAAACCGATATTTGGACTAGAAACAGAAATTCTTAACCGCCCATCATTACCACTACATCCACCTGGACAAACTTGTGGATATTCAATATTCCCACTTGTTCCACTTACGGTAAGTGGTGGACGACCAACAATAATGTCGGGTAATATATCACAATTTGTTGTTCCATCTTTACAAGCGCATGAAGTAGCATTGTTAGTGGTGCACTGAGCTTGAATGAAAAATGGAATAAGAATTGAGAATAATAAAAGTAGTAATTTTTTCATGTTTTTGCTCCTATTTATTTCAACCACAATACAATTTTTATTCTCCTATTTTTAGATTTTTAAATTTACCAATAAATACCTTTCAAACGACGTTTTTATGAAAAAGTATTGATATTTAATCAGCTGTTTTACGATTGATTTGGCGATTTAGTTTCCAAGTTAAGGATTTTTAATCATTAACTAGCTTAAAATGAAAAAGAGTTGCTGTTTTCTTTCGAAAACAGCAACTCTTTTTAAAATATTACTTTCTATTAATGTGCGAAATCGAAAGTTGTAATTGAACTAAACGTTACAGGATTTTTACTCCATGTTTCCATTGAATTACGATGCTTTACAACGATATAATAACTTCCACCTAAAATTGCAGCGCTAAAATGCAACTGAATTGTTCCATCAACTTTTAATACTTGTGCATCGCTTTCTACGAAATTAAAAGGAGATAACGCATCATGCAATTCAACAACTACTGTATCTACTTCTGACATTAAAGGATCAGTGCTCACTCCAGTATTTACTAATGCTGGTGTCATTGTATTTCCACTTAAATAGAATCCTTGAATAAACATGGTAAGGTTTAAGGTAACATTTGTAGGACATAATTCATCGATTAAAGTATTACAATTGTCATCAATACCATTACCACAAACTTCGCTCACACCAGGATTAATTGCAAAAACTGCATCATTACAATCAGTATTGTTTAAAGAAGTTAAAGGCGGTGCAACACAATATAAGGTTCCTGCATCTAAATTTGATCCGTAAGTATCATTATCTAAATCGGCATAATATAAAATTGCAGTAGTTGTAAACCCAACTGTAAATGTTGATTGTGCTGTACAACCATTTGCATCCGTTACTATAACAGTAAAATTACCTGGTAAAAGGCTACTAATACTTGAAGTAACTGATCCATTATTCCACAGATAAGTATAGCCTGGAGTTCCGCCAGCAACACTTACAGCAAGCGCGCCTGTAGCAGTGTTTGAACAACCTGCAGGAGTATTCGTTAACTGTGAAATTGCTATAGCAGTAGGAGCAGCATTAATTGTAGCAGAAGCTGATGCTGAACAAGAATTTGCATCTGTTACGGTGTAATTATAAGTTCCAGCAGTTAACCCCGTTGTTGCTGATCCTCCGTAAGTATAAGGTGTTGTTCCGCCTGATGAACTTAATGAAACACTTCCAGTACCGCCATTACAAAGTATTTGTGTTGGAGTTGCTGTAAGGGTTGGGTTTGGATTTACTGTAACACTTAAACTTGAGCTACATCCTGAAGGTAAAGTATAATTGATAACTGTTGTACCAGCAGCTAAAGCAGATACCACTCCGGTTAGGTTAATTGATGCAAACAGAGGACTACCACTACTCCAAACACCACCAACTGTTGCGTCTGACAAAGTAATTGTTGAACCAACACATACAGAAGAAGATCCTGTAATTGGAGCAACAAATAATGGTGCATCTGTATTTGTAATTATAATTGAAGTAGTTCCTGTTGTTGGAGCACCTAGCGTAGGATTAACTGTATTCGCTCCACTTGGCCAGATTCCATCTGCATCAGTTGCAGCGCAACCCAAAAGATTTGCTCCAATCAAAGTGCGTTGTTCGATTCTTCTAACTCCATTTGAATTATTATTTGGAATGATTACACCATATGAACCCGCAACTCCATCTACACTCGCATAAAATGCAGCATAACTTGCTGAATTTGTACTTCCATCTGATTCAATAAATGACGCTGACAATGGACGACCTGTTCCAGATATATTATCATAAAGAACTGCAAAGTTTTTAGCTGTTGCGAAGGATGCACCACGTAATGCCGTTCCTTGCGTTGTTGCTGCCCCAGGACTAAGAACTCGAACACCACTAGTTGTTGTTAAAAAAGTTACAGCCGTTATACCACCTGCGCCATCATTTAATCTAACTCTGAAATTAACATCAGCGCCAGGTGTAAATCGAGCATTACCAGTTGGCTCTGTAATAAACCATCCTGAGTACGTTCCAGTACCATTAGTAACAAAAGTTCCAAAAGGACCTGTGGATAAGCTAGGACTACCTGTACTAACAAACGATCCGGAAGTAGAAACGGAAATACAATTTCCAGCTCCAGAAGCAGTGGCTAAATCAGCTGCATTTACTACCTGATTAATGTAGCGATATGTAGCGTTTGCATTAAGTCCACTTAAAGTAAGATAATATGCACAAGGAATTCTAGTTGCATTAGTAGATGTATTTCCTTCCATGAATTTTGGTAGAATTACTTCAGTAAGTGTCGGAGCAATATTGGGCGTTGCGGTTACATCAGTTGTACCAACCGACCAAACAGAACCTTTGCGAGTAAATATTTTAAAGAAGTACTGGGTTCCATTCGATAAGCCAGTAACAATTTGAGGAGAGGTTATTCCTTTATAAACGATATACCCGTTACCTAAATTAGTTCCTGTACCATATGTTAAACTTGATGTATAAGCAGTTCCGTCACCAACTGGAATTCCGGTATTAGCAGCAGTAGAAGCAAGAATTAAAACTTCATCAAAACAAGATGTTGGATTAACCCAGGTTACATTTACAGATCCTGTAAATCCTGTTGAAGCAGCAGTTACTGATGTTGGATTTACAATAGCAGTAATTGAAATAATAGAAGAAGAGGATGCGGTACATCCGTTAATATCTGTTCCGATTACGGAATAAGTTGTTTGTGAAGTTGGTGTTGCTGTAACTGGGTTACCTGTTGTAGCACTTAACGTTAAGGATGGAGACCACGAATATGTAGAAGCTCCACTTCCAGTAAGTGAAATAGATCCTCCATTACAAATTGTAGCAGAAGATGGACTTATAGAAACTGTTGGTGATGTGAATAAACTTACTGTTACAGAAGCTGAAGAAGTACATCCACTTAATTCAGTAGCGACCACTTGATAAGTAGTATTTACAAGTGGTGTTGCAATAACTGATGTTCCAGTATTAGTATTTAAAGTTCCTGTTGGGGACCATGCATAAGTAGCTCCACTTGCTCCATCAATTACATTTAGTGTTGAACTTGATCCTAGACAAACAGAAGTTGGAGTTGCACTTACTGTAAAGGTTGATGCTGCGTTCTGGCTGCCAATTGTAAATGTAGTTGGTGTTCCAATACATGCAATAGCATCTGTTACAGTTACAGTGTAATTTCCTACCCCTAACCCACTTATATCCTCAGTTGTTGCTCCATTGCTCCAATTAAAAGTGTAAGGTGCAATACCTCCTGTTGGTGTTATATCAATTGCCCCATTATTTCCTCCCGAACAATTCGTATTAGTAATAACTCCTGTTACAGTACTATTCGATACGGTAACATTCACTGTTTGACTTCCTGTACAACCGTCTCCATCAAAAACAGTTACAACATAATTACCTCCATTAGTAATTCCTGCTAAAGTAATTGTTGGGTTTTGATCTGTACTTGTAAATAGTAGAGGACCAGTCCAAGAATAGGAGCTAAACAAAAAGTTAGGATCAGAGAACAACGTTATATCACCACCTGGGCAAATTGTCCCTCCAGAAGATGCATCAGGGAATGGCGCATCATTAACAGTAACCGTAATTAAAGAACGTGGGCTTTCACATGCTGTTGCAACATTGAAAGAAGTTGATGGCAACCCTGTTGTTATATCTGCAGCTAGTTTCGTATAATTACTTTCTGTTTTTAAATATGAATACCATTGATCACTTGTGCGGTATTGTCCATCATTGATTAATGAATAATACGTTCCTTGTCCCGTAAGTGCAGGAGGTATAATAGTAGTAAAGCCCTGAAAGGTGATTGCTGTTCCATCTAATTGTGATAACCCTGGTGGAACTCCACCGTCGTTTGTACTAATAGCCGACTCAAATCCATTGGTAATATCAAAAACAAAAAGATGTCGAGCGATATTTCCGATCGGGCTAGCTGGTACATTACTCATGAAGGCGTAAATCTGATCGCCAGTTTGTGAGAATGATAATTGAGAAAAGCTATTTGCAGTACCTGTTGCAGCGCCAATTAATCCACTCGTTACCCAAGAATAATTTGCGCTCGTTGAGTAGCTTACAATATTGGTTCCTGCTGGGATAAGATTGTTTGCAACCAACTTACATAAACCTTCACTTCCAGCAAGACCTGTTGTTGGGAACCCTCTAAAAGTTGTTCCGGTCCAACCGTTATCAGTAAAATAAATCACAGTTCCAGCTGGAATAGCTGATAATGCTAAGACGCTGAATAAATCTGGTGTGCGGTTATCCACAAATCCGTTAATTGCGATTTTTACATCACTTCCTGGAACTTGAGAAACATAATAATTTGTAATGCCAGGTGTACTTGTATTCGGAATTGGCGCACTGGTGCTTCCTATTCCGCCTGTAGCAGAAGTATACCATAATAAACTTGCAGAAGCAGGATTTGGAGTTGCTGTCAATGCACTTGCTGAAGAATTCAAACAAAGATTAGAAGGGTTTGTAACCGTTGGCGCTGGTGATGCGGGTACTACAACAACATTTGAAGTTGCAGTATTAATACATCCGTTTCCATCCGTGCCAGTAACTGTGTAGGTAATAGTTGATGAAGGAGAATTAGAAGTTACAGTTGCACCAGTAGTAGTATTTAAATATGTAGCTGGCGCCCAGCCATAAGAGGTTGCTCCGCTTGCTGTTAACGTTGCAGAACTACCTGAACAGATCACTGAATTCAAGAAATCAACTGTTACTACTGGTAATTGATTAATTGATACAGTAACTGATGAAGTATTGCTACATCCGTTAACATCTGTTGCGGATACAGTATATGTTGTAGTGTTATTTGGTGTTGCGGAAACGGCAGCTCCTGTTGTTAAATTTAAACCAGTCGAAGGGCTCCATGCATATGCTGCAGGATCTCCGCTTGCAGTTAAACTTAGTGGTATTCCTTTACAAACTGCAGCAGGTGAAGATGGCGATATGCTTACTGATGGTAATGCATTAACCGTTACAAATACTCCTGCCGATGTTCCATTACAAGATCCATCTGATACAGCAACTGTATAAGTTCCTTGGGAAGTTGCTGTATAGGTATTACTTGTTGCAAGATTGATTGGTGTTCCATTTAATGCCCACTGATAAGAAACATATCCTGGCGGAGTAGATAAGACTGTATTAGTTCCTGTGCAAAAAGATAAGGTTCCACTGATCACAGGATTTAAACCTGCTGAAACTGTAACAGTAACAGGAGTACTTATTGTGGTACAACCATTCGAATTAGATACGGTAACTGTATACGTTCCCGATGTAGTAACATTAATTGTTGATGCACTTTGTCCACTGCTCCAAGAATAAGAACTGAATCCTGCTCCTGCATCTAATGTAGTGGAACCTCCTGCACAAAAACTAAGGTTACCCGATATACTTACCGATGGGGTTGGGAATTGTACTACACTAACTGTTGCTGATCCTGTACAGCCATTAGTATTTGTAACCGTTACTGTATGAGAAGCTGCTGTATTTACGCTGTTTGTTTGACTTGTTTGACCATTACTCCAACTATAAGAGGTATAGCTTCCACTTGCATCACTAGTTCCAGCATTTAATGTCGTTGAAAATCCTGCACAGAATCCTAACGTTCCTGTAATTGTTGGAGTTGGTGCTGCAGATTGTGTTACTGTTGAAGTAGAAGTTGCATAACAACGACCTAAAGCATCTGTTACTTTTACCGTGTATGAACCTGCGCCAACGCCCGTAAGGTTTTGGGTGGTTTGACATACCGTACCTGCAGCATTACTCCACGCATAACTATATGGTGTTGTTCCTCCACTTACAGTAATGTTAACTGATCCAGTATTAGACCCACAGCTATTTGTTACTGTTGGTGTAATAGTAATTGTACTAGCACAATTGTTAACCGGCGCAAAACTTATTCCACGGAAAATTGTGGTTGCAGGAGCGGTAGCCAAAGTTGTTGCTGTTGATCCACTTCCTGTATCAGTAATTTTTATTAATCTATTAAATGTAGCTTCTGCTGAAGTAGCATAGATGATTGGATTTGCTCCTGAAAAATCTACCACAACTCCTCGAGCTCCGATATTTGAAACTCCAGTACCTAATGTATAAGCTAACGACCATACACTTCCGTTAAAGGTCCATTTTTGAATACCACCTGCCACTGTCGCACGATCATCAGCAACATAACAAACAGTTCCAGTAGAATTAAATTGAAATCCATAAGGACTTGAACCAGCCCCAGTAGAAATCAATAAAGTAGCAGTATTTCCTGAAGTAGTTGGAGTTCCACTTGTTCCAACTTGGTTAATTCCAACATTGGACCCTGAAGAAGAAGAGAAATATAAATTGCCATTATTTACTTGAACCGAACGCGTATTCGTAACTCCACTATTCACCGTTACAGCAGCGGAATTGGTTCCAAAATAATAAATACCAGATGTTGCTCCACTTCCCCAGAAGTTATTATTCCCATCAGATGCTGCACCACGGATATTATTTGCTGAAAAAGCAGTTGCAGTTCTTGTTGGTAAAGTAAAGTTACCAGATGCATCCACACGACCAACTCCTCTGTTAACAGTGGCAGATGTAGTCGTTGCTAAACTTGTTGCTCCACCTACTGGAGTAACGTATCCTGGAATCATAATAAAACTATTATCCGCCGAGCGCGAAATTGCCCCTTCTGATGTTGCAGTAGCTCCTAGAATTAAAGGAGTACAACCTGAGTTAGGTATTGTAACAGTACTAACAGCAGCTCCACTCGGAGTAAATTGTTTTAAAAAAAGCGAATTACCATTTGCTGATAAGGTTTCTGTTCCGTTACCAATTTGTAATACAACAATGTTTTGTGCTTGCACCGTAAAACTTAATAAAGCCATTAAAACTAGCAGGCTTCTTTTCAACGTAATTAATCCTTTCATATAGCAATAATTTTTATTTTTTAATGTTTAGGCACTAGATAAAAAGCAAGTTCAATATTCTAGGCCTCCTTACTATAAATATGGCAACCTAAAAAAAATACCTCGTAAAGTTATGGCAACAGTTTGAATGCTGCAAGTATTAATTAACCTATTAATAAAGGATAACATATAAATATTGTATCCTTTAAATGACACATTAAAGGACTTCGTTTCCAATATATTAACCCTTATTTTAGTGTTATCATTATGTTAATTTTTTATAATAAATAGCCTCTTTTTACTTGTCAAGTGATTATTCCTTTCAATTTCTGAAATTTTTAAATGAGATTATCATATTCAAAGAATACAAATTGGTCTTGTAATGATTATTTTAAATATTCTTTGATCAATTTGCGATTATTAGAATTCTCCAAGACTAATTTCCCATCCCTAACTAGAAGATTTTGGCCTAAAATCGCATTTTATTTTTTTACAAAGGTTAGATGAACAGCCTGTAAATTATCTCCAAAAATCAATGCCCTGTACATCCCTGAAGGGAGGGTATTAATAGGAACGGTATAATTTGATTCATTAGAAATATTCAATTTTTCATGTATCAATAATTGTCCAACTGTGTTGTAAATTTCTAAAATTGAATTGTCAAAAGAAACATTTTCTAAACTTGAAAAGTGCAGCATATCATCAACAGGGTTTGGAAAAACGAGAATGTTAGATTTTCTATTTAAGTTTATTGCAATAATTTTACTGTAAGTAGCGCTTCCATCATAGTCAACTTGCTTTAGCCTGTAATAGGATAATCCACTGTATGGTTTATTATCAACATCTGAATATTTGTTAATGATATAACTTGTTCCGGCGCCTGATTTTTTAAAAACGCTTTCAAAATCATATCCATTATTACTTCTTTCAACAACAAAATAATCATTATTTTTTTCAGAAGAAGTAACCCAATTTAAAATTACCTTTTGATCATGCGCATTCGCGGTAAAAGAAAGCAATTCGATTGGTAAAGGATTTTGAGGATCCGAACTTGAAAGAGTAAAGGGGATTGCTGCAACTGGGCTAGTAGAAACAAAGCCAATTGGAGCCCCTGTTGTTATCGTTCCACTTGAAGTAGATCCGGTAGTTGAACTATTGCCTTGATCATTCCATTTCCCAATAAAATTTCCTGTTCCGGATACTGCAGAAGAATTTGCAACTGAAAGTGTAAGCGTCAATCCTGCAATATTAGTAATTATTGCACCTGCACCAATACCAGTTCCAATAACATACATTCCAATTACTAATCCAGTTGTTGAACTAACATTTACTGTAAATGCTCCAGAAAGTCCGATTGTAAAATTTTGTCCAATGGAAGTAGCAGAGGTCACTCGCAATGTTGGTAAATTTGTTACTCCTAAAGGGCATGCACTGTAAGTATCCCAAGATGGTATAATTGAAAAATTTTGTGCAGCACCAGCTCCTTGTTGTCGCAATTTCCAATACTCACAACGACTTATATGATCGAGTGTTACTGCTTTGTTGGTTAGGTCGGAAGGGATTAAAGCAGGATCAGATTTAAAATACTCAGCAAACATAAAACATGTGGTTGTTGGAGTTCCAGAAATTGTGATTGGCCGATACTTAGCAATTTTACCCACAGGAAACGTAAAAGTAATAGGTGTTGCCAACAATACTTGCTTTGCACAATTTCCTTCTACAAAACTAACATCAGAAACATTAGAAACAGTGGCTGCACTTGATAGCTGTACATAATAACTTATAATTGATGTTGTAACGGATGTTACAATATTCCCAGCTGTCAAATCAAGATTATTTATAATATTAGCAATTGTAGCGGGAGAGCTAGAAAGAAAAACTTTACCAGCTGTTTTATTGATTTTTAAATTATAAAAATCTTCATTTCCAGAAGGATTGATAATTATATTTTGATTTACGGTTCCATTTAAAACCACCGTACTTAACGTTTCAAAAAAATTAACTTTATTCGTACTTAACCAATCACCACCAACAAATACTGTAGGAATTGTAACGTTTGGATAAAATACGGATCCAGTCATGGTAAAATTCCCTAAAATTGTTGTGGCTCCAACAGAAGCTTTTTTATCACTTGTAAACGTTGCTGGGCCAGAAGGAACTCCTGTATTAGGGAAGGATAAATATATAGTTGTTCCAGAAACTGCTGTTACCGCTGCGCCAGGAGCAATGCCAGTTCCTGTTAGTGTCATCCCCACTTGAATTCCACCAGCAGAACCAACGGTTATCGTATTGGCAACAAAAGTTCCTGTTCCCGAAACAACAGAAAAATTATTTACCGATAATGTAATTGTAGTTCCAGAAATTCCAATTATTAAAGCTCCAGCATTTATTCCAGTACCAGAAACTAGCATTCCCAAATTAAGACCAATATTTGATGCCACCGTAATAGTATTAGCACTTGATGAGCCAGTAATAGCAGTTGATATTATGGAAGAAGATCCAGTAACACCACTAATTGTTGCTGGCCAATTTGCGGGGCCGCTTATTTTTAAATTAGCATAAGTTAATAAACTCTCCACTGTTTGTGGTCCGGTTGCACTGTATTCGATAGTACTTCCTGGGCTTAATATGTAGTTATTATTTACAAACGAAAAAGAGTTGGTAAACGGTGTTCCTGTAATCTGAAAAAGACTTCCACTTACCATGGTTAAATTATGCGTTGCTAAACCACTTGCTACTGGGCGAGGGGATCCTGCACGTAGAATTCCAGTTGGGCCAATATAAATTCCACAAGCATAAATAGGGTTTGTATTATTGGTTGCCATGTAAAACGTTCCAGGCACAACCATCGTTCCATAGATGTAATAAAATCCACCTCGCTCATCCAAAAAATTCCCGTCAATCCCGTCCATTGAGGCATTTCCGGCACCAGTTAACGTTAAAGTAGAACCAGTACTTACTGTAATATTAAAAATTGTATTTCCGGTATTGTTATAAATCTGAGTTGAAGAACTGGCATCAAAACGTAAGGTGATGTTCATGCTAATTACCAAATTCGTTGTTGAGTTGTTCGAACTACTTTTCCGCATTCTGGAACAGTCAAAAACTCCAATACCTGAAATAGTATCATTTACCCCTTCAATATTAAAACAAATATTATCGAAAGTCGTTCCATTACCTATGTTACCATCACAAACTATATTTCCATAAAGGCTTATATATCTGTTACTTGCAGGCACATTTAAATTAGTGTAAAGTCGAGTTGTTCCTGATTCAACTGTTAAATTTTTACAATATTTAGCACTCGCTTCAATAAAGCAGGTATTTCCAGATAAAATAAAAACATTATCACTAGTACCTGGTACTGCTAAAGGGTTGGTATTCCATCCAATTCCATCCCATTGTTTCCAGTTAGTTAAGATTCCCCAATTACCTGATATGCTCGTAAACCCGTAATCGCCAATTTGATAGGTATAAGCTTCTACTTTGTTTAAGCAACCGCTTAACAATAAAAAACCCAAGGTGAGCTTTAACAAAAAATATTTAGCGCTCTTTACCATTGGGCGGCAAAATTAGAAGATAATATTGAGACAAAGGTTAAGGTAATATTAAGCATACTTTGGTTTGCGACAGAGTATTATACTGAGAATGAAGTGAAACAACTCAATTTTTATAACTATAATGTTGTCATTTAAAGAGATGCAAGATACTGCAACAGGCACAAAGACGCAAATTTATTATGCCAAACAGGCTATACAGTAAGCGAAAAGGAATTAATAACAACCTTCATTCACTATTCTGCGTTTATAAGTACTGAAGATTTTAACTATCCTTTAAACAAATTTAGTATTTTCGAAGTTTATATCTCTCCGATTTTAAACTGATTACCATGAATACTCCAGAAACAGAACCCAAAGATCAAGACTCAAAAAAGGTAATTGTAATAATCGTTATCTCTATTTTACTAGGGGTAAATGGCCTTTTGTTGTGGCAATTTTTCGATAAAAAAACGCATTTAGAGCAAGTAAGCCGTGATTTAGATACTACGATGGCTGAAAAAGAGTCATTATCAGCCGAACTTCAACGGGTAAAAACTGAATATGAAAAGCTGAACCAGGAAAATGCAAGTATTCAAAATCAACTCTCCTCGAAAGATGAAGAAATCCGTCAAAAGATCGCTCAAATTCAAAAGCTTATTAATTCGGGAGATGCTGTTCAGTTGAAAAAAGCGCGCGAAGAAATGGCGTCACTAAAAAATCTTAATGTTAGTTATATAGGTCAAGTTGATTCACTAAAGATAGTAACCAAGCAATTAAATGATCAAAATTTAACACTTACCGAAAATCTAAATACAGAAGCAACTAAAACGAAAGCATTAGTTGAACAAAATTCAGTTTTATCAAACAAAGTTGCCATCGCTTCTGTTCTGAAATCAGTAAACATTAAAGCACTTGGCATTCGTTATAAAGGAAGTGGAAAAGAACTTGAAACTAGTAGCGCTAAAAAAGCTGGTCGTATCAAAACTTGTTTTACCATTATCGAAAACTTAGTTGTAGAAAAAGGTCCTAAAGATATTTTTATTCGTGTACTTAGTCCTGATGGCGCTGTAATGTCAACATCAAGTGAAACATTTATGTTTAACAATCAAGCAACACTCTACACTACAAAAGAGTCGATCATGTACGAAAATCGTAACACTGATCTTTGTGTTTATTGGGAGAAGGGAAGCTCATACAATCCGGGAAAATATACTATCGAACTTTACTGCGAAGGAAATCAAATTGGGATTACGAGCCTGGAGTTGAAATAAATTAAGGATTAAGAATTAAAAGTAAGCTCTTACTTGTGCGCCACCAGTATGAATTACGTTAACGCCCGAGGGCTTACGTCCATCGTAAGTTATATTAAGTTGTAAGCTGTTTCCTAAGTTGCGTTGAACAGAAAATCCCCAGGTTAAATTTGTTCCTGCTTTTAATCCTTCTAGCATTTCATAAGCGATGGATGAATTTAAATTGGAGTTATATTTTATCTCCACCAAATTAAATTTAGCACTAATAATACCTCGTTTTACAGTACTATATCGCCATTCAAAACCTCCATCTTGTACAGTTGCTTTTTCACCTAATCCTTCTGCAATAATATTATTTTTAACCTCATTACGATAACTAAAAGAGATTCGATAAGCAACTCCCGACTGTATATTTATTTTCTCGCTGATATTATGTCTTTCGATTTCATAATCTCTTGCTTTAAAGGCCTCTGATTTACTTTCTTTAGTTCCTGATTCAATTGATGTTTGCGAACCAACCCATTGTGTTAAATTCCATCTTAAAACTCCAATATACGTTTTGTTATTTCTTAACTCAATTCCATTACTAAGCAATTGTCGTGATTGTTGATCTTGATAGGTAATATCTGCACCCAAAAAAGGACTGCTTCTATTAAAATATAAAGTATGACGACTATTAGATTGCGTTGTAAGCAAAAGTGTATCAGGAATAGTTCGCGGAAAAGGATTCCAACCATCTACTCCTTTTGCATTTGAAATGCGATTATCAAATCTTACGGAAGTAAGCAGCGAAAATTTAGAAAGCAAATTATACTTTTTTTCGTTTTGAAATAAAGAAGCTGGAGATAAATTTACAACTGCATTTAACTGATTAAAAAACACTTTTACATATTCTTCAGTAGGAGTAAATATGCGAATATAATTTGCTTGATCTTGAAAAGAAGCTATTTCAAATTCATTAAGCTGAGGAATACCGTCTGCATTGTAATCATTCCATGAATACGTTCCACTACCCGGCGATACTGCAATATATGAATATAATTTCTTTGGTTCACGGCCAGTTCCTCCTTCGTAAAAAATATTAAATTGCAATGCGCCCTTCCAGGTATTTAAATTATAATCAGCTCTTCCTCCAATACTTTCCTCAGCACGAGCAGTTGTAATAGTTGAATCAATTATTTGCAAATTTCTATAATTAATTTGAGTTGAAAGTTTTTGCTTTTCATTGGCAAGCGATGTTGAAACAGAAACCATATCAGCACTACTCGCCTCTGCAAATTTATTTAACTTAATTCCGTCATCAATACGTTTACTTGCCGAAATTTTCATTGGTATTTTCGCTGTATCAGATCTTTGAAGATAAACTTCAGCAATTCGAAAACTAAATGCTCCTGCTATTATACTATCTGTTCCTGGTGATTTAATTTCATTCTTTTCTTGTTCGTAATGAAGTCCTGGGATCCAGTTTCCAAAACGCTTATTTACTTCTTCACGATGACGAAGAAAAGTGCTTTGTACAACAGTGCCAGATGTATTTAGCAAACTTGCATCCGCCTTAGCAAAGAGCCCTTTATTGCTCCATTGGCCTCCGAATGAATTCATCACCCCCCGAAATTGAACGCCTTTTAAATATGATCTTAAACTATAATGAACATCACCCTTTAATGAATTACTGATTGCACAATTAAATGCAGAAACAAATTCATTATCAGGTTGTGTAAGTAATGATGTATTCCAATCACGAACAAATTCTATCGGTCGATAATTTTCTACAGGCTTAAAGTTTTTATCAATAACTTCAGATTGAACACTACTTGAAAGCATCCAACCATTAGTAGCATTCTTTTTTAATGGTTGATTATGATTAAACGAAAATCTCGCTGCGGCACCTTTATCATTTCCCTTATCCAAATTAGAAAAACGATTTATATCCTCTTTGGTTCCTACAACTTCAATACTTGCATTTGTTTGCTTTGAAAAATCATAACTCCCATTTACAGAAATCATCTGTCGTTGCTTAGGACTTATCAATTGAATTTGTGGCGCGTAGGCGCCTTGACGTATTCCATTTATTGGAGCAACCCATTGGTAAACTTTACCATTAGCAAGACCATTATCTGGAATATAATCTCCGTTATTAATCCCAACATTTGTAAATCCAACTCTAAATTTTGCACTATCTGCATTAGTTGAATAAACATAAATTGTATTATACAAAATACTATTAACGATTGTATCCTTTTTTAAATAAAGAATTTCATTTGCATTAAATGGAACACTATCCACATTGGGTGCAAATGCTTGAGAAAGGCTGTCGCCTACATTCGCTAAAATTAATTTATCAGCATTAGAAAGATCCTGTTGTAAAGGCTGATTCTTACTGTCTTGCTCTGTATATATGTTAATTCCTGTTCTCCATTTTTTTTGTTTCCACGCTGCAGAACTTGTTAAGATAGTTCGTACATACGACTTATCGGAATATTGAAATTCAACTACAATTCGTGAATCTTTAGTAATTATTCTTTTAGTTGTAAACGTTATTTCAGCTGTATTATAATCGATAATATAATCACGATCTTGACCTCTGTCTAATTGTAAACCATCTAAGTAAATTTTCTCTGTTCCTGAAAGGATGACAATAAAATTTTCATTTTCAGCACCACGTAAACGATAAGGCCCTTGATTAGATTCAATACCGTTGAACGTATTTCTAGCAAATTTACCTTTCGATACTGCGGCACCAATGTTAACATCAAGCAATGCGGAATTTTGTTGTAATGAATTTGTGAGTCCTGAAAAGCTATACATAGCACCTTGACCTTTTTTAAAATAACGCATAAAATAACCTTGAGGATTTTTTAATTCAAAATCTCCAGCAATTAATTTATGATGTGAATTATTTAACTGGATAAACACTTTATCAAATTCCTGAAGTTGTTGCGTATTTCCTTCTGCTTGAATTGGAACATTATCATCAGTGATAGCGGCAAGAATCTCGATATCATTAGAAATCTTTCCTGCTAGTTGCAAATTAAAACTAGAATTTACAACTGCATCCTGATTATTTCCAACTGTAACTCCTCTCGAAATGCTTCCAGATTTTGATAACCCTTGTCCGAAAATATTTTGTTGAGTATATCCTGGCTGTTCAACAAGAAATGGGTTTTTCTTACTGGTACTATTTTGATCCATTAATCGCCGATCACGAAGCTGATGATTTGCTCCCAATAATAATGGAAAAACACGATAATACAGCGAAACAGTATCTGTAAGGAGCACCACTTTTTTCTTCCATACTAAAATAGCCTTCATAGGATTAATAGAATACCAACTACTATCCAATGATTCTCCTTTATAAATTAATTGAATGGTTTCAGGAACAATACTCAGTGTATCAAGTGTTATAGTGTCTTTTTCGAATGTAATTGTGCTTGCACGCAAGTTTCCCTTTGTTTGTGATAAAACAAATTTTGCTGAAACGAGCAAAAAAAACAGAAAGAGAAGTATGGATTTTTTCAAGCGCTATACAGAAAGGCTAAATTATACCAATTGACAATATATTTTAGTCCAAAGATGCAAAGTAATTTTTTATCAAGACGATTTAAAAAATCGGTGCCCTCGCCTACGGTACTAATTTTAAAAGAAGTATTATTGAAAAACGACAAGTATATTGGATTAAAACATAATGGCTTTGTTATTTAAATTGCAAGCGCACAAACCTTCAGTTAAACGTAAAGGGTTACAGGAAATTGTTGAATAGTAAATGTTGCAAATTATTATCTAATTTTTAGTGGTAAATTAATACAATTGTTCAATTTATAGAGCCTATTTAATCTGGTTATATATCTTTACGGCAAAGAATAATACGGTGAAAAAAATTATTACCTACAATGTAAATGGCATCCGAGCTGCGATGACAAAAGGATGGATTGATTGGTTGAGAACTGTAAATCCTGACATTGTTTTATTGCAAGAAATTAAAGCCGAACCAGCGCAATTAGACACCTCTTTATTTGAAAATGAGGGGTATAATCATTATTGGCATCCCGCTGAAAAAAAAGGATATAGTGGTGTAGCGCTCTTCAGTAAAAACGAACCTGATAACGTTGAAATTGGATCGGGCAATGCTGATATTGATCGTGAAGGAAGAATAATTCGAGCAGATTATGGCGACGTTTCGGTAATGAGTGTTTATATTCCATCAGGTTCCAGCGGCGAAGAACGACAAGGTTATAAAATGGAATGGCTTGAATGGTTTGATGATTATATAAAGCAACTAAAGAAAAAACGTAAACAATTAATTATTGGGGGTGATGTAAATATTTGTCATAAATCAATCGACATTCACAATCCAATTAGTAATGCAAAGTCATCGGGTTTTTTACCAGAAGAACGTGCATGGGTAGATGCTTTTTTAAAGAGTGGTTTTATTGATAGCTTTCGATATTTTAATCAAGAGCCACATAATTATACTTGGTGGACATACCGCCAAAATGCAAGAGAAAGAAATTTAGGATGGCGTATAGATTATATTTTGGCGACAAGCAATTTAGAAAGTAAAATGAAAAATTCAACAATTTTATCTGATGCCAAACATTCAGATCATTGTCCGGTGATGATGGAAATTGATTTTTAACAATTAATAGTGATTTATTCTTTGATATTATAAAGCTTTATAGGCTAACTTGTTTAAGAAAAGCTAATTTGTTACCTTTTAATTTCTCCCACCTATTTTTAAGGTGCGTTTTCTGAAATAGCTAAAAATATTTTATTAACTTTACGAAAAATTTATAAACTATTAAACAAACATGAAGAAACTATTACTTTTATCAATTTGCTTATTTACGGCAATGCACTTTGGGTTTTCGCAGGAATCCCGAATAACAAAAGGAACTGGGAAAAATAAGCACCCTATGTCTTCAAATCGTGGTCACATAAAAAAACCAAATATTCAGGCGGCATTTTGGAGTGACGATTTCTCTAACGCTGGAAACTGGATTCCTTCTAACCAAGTTGGAAATAGTGATGACTGGGTTATCGGTACAGGAATCCCTTCAGGACCATTCGCAATTCCTGCGATAGCATCTACAACAGCAGCTAACGGTTATGCATTATTTGATTCGGATCTATTATGTTCAGGAGATCAAATTGCTGACATTGAAAATCTTAATGCGATTGATTGTTCAACGCATGGTGCTGTATCTCTCTCTTTCGAACAAACTTACGAACGTTATAACGATAGTACTTTTGTTTATGTAAGTACAAATGGTAGTACTTGGACTAAATTTTCTGTAAATGAAACTGCCACAAATAATGTTATCAGTCTTAATCCAGAAATAGTACAAGTTGACATTTCTTCTGTTGCAGCCAATCAAGCTACTGTTTTTATTCGTTTCGAATTTTGGAGTCCTACAACATATGTTGGACCAGGAGCTAGTGGACCAGGATGTGCATATTCTTGGATGATTGATGATGTTAGCTTAAGTGAGCCTTCATCGTTAGATGGTGGTGTAACTGCTATATTATCACCCGTAAGTGGTTGTTTATTATCAACAACTTCACAAGTTACAGCTACAATCACAAATTTTGGTATTGCAACAATTAGCAACTTCCCAATCAGTATGACATTAAATGGAGGTACTGCTATAACTGAAACGGTAGCTGCATCAATCCCTTATTTAGGTACCTATGATTATACATTCACAGCAACCTTAAATTTATCAACTGCTACAACTTATGCTATCAATGTTTATACTGCTCTTGTTGGTGATGTAGATCCTACTAACGATTTAGCAACTGTTAATATTACTTCATCAGCACCAAATAATTTAACTACTCCATTAACTATGGGTTTTGAGCCATTAGAGGACTTGTCATCGTGGGCGGTACAAGATGTAAATGGAGATGCTACAACTTGGGCAATTGTGAACACGAATGTTCAAAGTGGAACACAAGCAATCCGTAAAGCTGGATCAGCAGTTGAAGATGATGATTGGTTGTTTACACCATGTTTACAATTAACTGCAGGTGTAAATTATTCATTAAGCTATTGGTTCAAAAACTTTGAATTAGTAACTCCTTGTAAATTCGAAGTTTCAGTTGGTGCTGGTCAAGATGCTTTATTAATGACTCAAAGTATTATTCAACACACTATTCCTGCTGATACAACTTACTCACATGGAACTCCTACTTTTTCGGTAGCAACAACTGGAAATTATAATATCGGATTCCATGCATATATGGCTCCTGGAGCTGGTGGATCTTCTTCTCTTCGTCTTGACAACATTGCAATAACTGTTGTTACAGGATTAAATGAAACACACAATGATGGTGGTGTTAATGTTTATCCAAATCCATCAAATGGTTTATTAAATTTATCAGTAAAGAAATATAACAACGCAACATTACATTTATATAATGCAGTTGGTAAAGAAGTATTAAACCAAAAATTAAATTCTTTGGATAGTAAAATTGACATGACAAATTTTGCTAATGGATTTTATGTGCTTCATGTAACATCACCTGACTTTACTTATTCAGAAAAAATAACTTTGAATAAATAATATTTGTTTAATTTTTTTAGTTGAATTAATCAAACAAATTAATTTAAAAAACCCCAATAGAACTTAATAATTCTATTGGGGTTTTTTAATAACTGGATTTATTGATCGCGAGCATTTTGAGGGGATGTCCACTAAGTATAATTATGTGGCTCTTGATTAAAATGACGAAAGCAAAAGAAATTTAGGATGACGTATAGATTATATTTTAGCGACAAGCAATTTAGAAAGTAAAATGAAAAATTGAACAGTTTTATCTGATGCTAAACAATCGGATATTGTGTAATGACATTAAATAGCTTTTAAAAACCTCTCTCGATCCTATTTTCTAATTTTTTTTAGGTGTTGTGATATAATTTAAATAAAAATAGTTAAAAAACTATATTCACTTTCATTTCATTCTTATCGCGAACAACAGTTACTTCTGCTTTTTCTCCCTTATTAAATTTGCCGAGAGCTTTCATGTAACTCATCATATCCACCACTTTATTTTCGCCTATAGCAATTACAATATCGCCTGAAATTAATCCAGCTTTCTGAGCTGGCTTCCCTTCACTAATTCCGTCGATACGCATTCCTTGCCCTTCAAAAGCATAGTCAGGAATTACACCTAAAGTAACTTTAAAACGGGGAGCATCTTGACTTGATTCTTCCTTTGTTTTGATAAAATCAATTTTCCCCTTATCATCAAGTTTAGCAATTAATTGCGTCATATAATTTAAGATTCGGTATTCACCAGGATAATTAATTAATGGTTCGTCATCACTTGGTTTATGATAATCACTATGAGTTCCACTAAAAAAATGCAAAACAGGAATATTCTTTAGATAGAAAGAAGTATGATCAGAAGGACCAACACCGGATTCAGTAGTTTTGATTTTTAGACTATCAACTTTTAAATAATCCATTGAAATTTTCCATGCACTTGACGTTCCCACACCATTTACTAATAATGTTGGATCTTCCGTTTTTAGTCGGCCTACCATATCCATATTGAACATATAATTTATTGATTCAAGAGGTATCGTTGGATGCTTTACAAAATAATTAGATCCTAATAATCCTTTTTCTTCTCCACTAAATGCAATAAATAAATAATTATTATTTTTATAATCTGCGCTCTTTAAATATCGAGCAATTTCAATTAACGCTGCAGTTCCACTTGCATTATCATCCGCGCCATTATGAATTTTCGGCTCCCCGCGATAAAGTGATTCATCACCACCATAACCTAAATGATCATAATGTGCGCCAATAACGATAGTATTCGCTGCATTGTTACTTATATATCCAATTACATTATGTCCAATTCCTTCTTGCTTTTCTATTTGAGTCGTTAATTCAACATTACACCTTTTGCTTTGCAAAAACTTATCGCTTAGCTTGCTAGTAACAAAAACAACAGGAATAATTGATGGCGTAATGCGATTTGTATTTTCTAATTTAGGATCGGGGAAATCATTATCAGAATTAATAAATATTATTCCCTTAGCTCCTTTTGAAATTGCGGTATCTATCCGTGTGCGTAAATCTGCAAACTCATCATACTTACTGTGTGGACCAGCATGATCAGGAGTAGATATTTCCATAACGAAGATTTTTCCTTCTAAATTTGCAATTCCCTTATAGTCGTTATAATCCAACTTCGAGGCTATAATCCCATATCCTACTTTTACTGCTTCTCCTTTAGCATAACCGTTAGATGAATAAGCTAATGGGAAAAAATCTGCAATCTCTACATACTTTTTTTTATCAATAACAATTTTCGAAAGTGGCCCTGATATTGTGCTTAAAGTGAAATTAAAACTTTGCAAATTCGCTTTCTCCCCCTTATATTCAAGTCCAATATCTTTAAACTGTTGGATAATATAATTATATGCTAACTCTTCACCTTTTTTACCTGTTTCTCGTCCTTCAAATTTGTCAGAGGCAAGTGATTGAATATGCTTTTTAAGATTGGGAATTACGATTTCAGAATTTAACTGCGCTGTTGCATTTTTAAACATCAGTGTTAACAATATCCATAAGAATATTCGAATTGTTAAGCGATTCATGATCAGTTATTTTTATTTAAATTAAAGTAGCAATATTAATAAAGGCAACAGATAATAATTTTAAAAAATGAAACTTAAACTAAATCAGTTTATCATTTAGATTACAATACCCAAACTTTTACTTCTTCAAGAGTTGGTAAAGGTGCATCTAATTTGAATTTTTTTCTCATTCCACCAAGGTCATTAAAGAGTTTGTTGGGATTAATAGTTTTTAGTTGTGCATTACTTGTGATCCCCATTTTTTTCAAAACATCATCCCATGGTGTTGGAACTCCTTCCAATTTAATTTCTTCACGCTCGGATGATGACACAGCTAACTCAGGTCGCATCTGAGGGAAGAACAAAACATCCTGAATAGAAGGAGAGTTTGTCATAATCATTGATAAACGATCAATACCAATTCCTAATCCTGCGGTTGGTGGCATTCCATATTCAATAGCACGCAAAAAGTCTTCATCAAGTTGCATTGCTTCTTCATCACCACGTTTTCCTAATTCTAATTGTTCTTCAAAACGAGTACGTTGATCAATAGGATCATTTAATTCTGAAAACGCATTACAAATTTCTTTGCCATTACAAATTGCTTCGAAGCGCTCAACGAGTCCCGGCTTGGAGCGATGTTTCTTTGCAAGAGGACTCATCTCAACAGGATAATCAATAATAAAAGTTGGTTGAATTAATTTTCCTTCGCAAGTTTCGCCAAATATTTCATCAATAATTTTTCCTCTTCCCATACTTTCATTCAACTCGATACCCATTCCCTTTGCTGCAACGCGCATAGCAGTTTCGTCCATATCTGTAATGTCAACTCCAGTAAAATGTGCAATTGCTTCATACATTGTAAATCGCTTCCAAGGGCGTTTGAAATTAATAATATTATCCCCAACTTGTACTTCTGTAGATCCATGCAAATCCATTGCAACTTTTTCTACCATCTCCTCCACTAATTCCATCATCCAATAATAATCTTTGTAAGCAACGTATAATTCTACTTGCGTAAATTCTGGATTATGAAACCGTGACATTCCTTCATTGCGAAAATCTTTTGCAAATTCAAAAACACCATCGTAACCACCAACAATAAGTCGTTTGAGATAAAGCTCATTCGCTATGCGAAGATAAAGCGTCATGTCAAGTGTATTGTGATGTGTTTTAAATGGTCGTGCGGCTGCTCCTCCGTAAAGTGGTTGTAAAATTGGAGTTTCAACTTCAAGATAACCGTTTCCGCCTAAGTATTGACGAATGCTATTAACTAACTTAGAGCGTTTCACAAATGTTTCGCGAACATGGGAATTCACAATTAAATCAACGTATCGTTGGCGATATCGCATTTCAGGATCACTAAATGCATCATAAGTAACTCCATCTTTTTCTTTTACTGAAGGCAATGGTCTTAACGACTTTGTTAGTATAGAAAATTCTTGAACGTGAATAGAAATTTCGCCCGTTTGTGTACGGAACACATATCCTTTAATACCAATTATATCGCCTACATCAGTAAGCTTTTTGAAAACAATATTATACAATGTCTTATCCTCATCGGGGCATAAATCATCTCTACGAAAGTATGCTTGAATTCGCCCAGAAGAATCTTGGATTTCTGCAAAAGAAGCATTTCCCATAATTCGGCGGCTCATAATTCGTCCAGCCAATACAACTTCCTCATAGGCTTCAGGAGACGAATCGAATCCTTTTAAAATTGCTTCAGAAGATGAATTTACGGGATAAAGTTCGGCGGGATAAGGATTAATCCCTAGTTTTTCAAGTTCTTGAAGACTTTGACGGCGGATAACCTCCTGTTCTGTAAGGTGTTGTGACATGAAATAGTTAAATAATGTAGGAGAACAAAGTTAGTTTTTCCAAGGATAAAAACTAAACAAAAATATCATTGCCTTTTAATGTCGGAAGGATCGAATTTAGTTCTCTTTTAAGTGAACTCCTTAAAGGAAAAGTATTCATTGATTTTTTATTTTGGTAGGACCTTATTATCACCAACAAAAATAACATACTCGCAAATATTATTGAGAGACGCAGTACTTGAATCTTGGAATTCTGACTCTTTATCTTTTGTTGTAATTCAATCAACTGTTGCTATGAAATTTTTAAATCTTCTTGTAATACTTTTACCCTTTTTTCGGACTGCAATTGATTATAGTTTGAATTTGTTTTCTAAAATCCTTTAAAATCGAATTGACAATTTAGTATTTGAATTAATCCATTATCAAGCATTCTTAATATCAAATTTAGTTTTCATACCGAAAATACAACTAGCATCCTCTAACAGTTGAGCGTACGTAGAGTATTTTCTTTACGATCATTAAGGATTTGTAAAATCAATTCATGATCATTTGATGGAGTAACGGTGGAAGCAAATACGTTTTCAATAATTACTGATGACAACATAAATATCAGTAAAAAAATACATACATTTTCTTTCATAAAATATATGTTTAAGATAAAATAGAACTTTAGAAAAATCTTAATAACTACTAAAATCTCCCGATTATAACAATCTACTATTTTATACAGTTGTATTTTAATATTAGAGTCTAAAAAATGTCAATCTTAAAAATATTTTGCCCCTAAAGTATTTGAGAAATATAAAATTATTACTTTTCTTCGTTTCCCTTTATATTTTTAATTTTTTGATGTGCTAATAAAATTTCCAATCGTTGTTGTTGAACACGAGTAACTACAGGATTATTTATTAGTTCTATTTGATTTAATGCATCTTCATAACCATTAAGTGCAACCTTCTCACCAACCTCGCAGGAATTTAAAATGGCATTTCTATCCTTTGTTAAAATTACTGATCGCACTTCAGCCCATGCATCGAAATTATTTCCTGAGGTGCTTAAGTTATCTAGTGCTTCTCCCTTTAACTTTTCAACTTCATTTCTTAAATCATGACACAGTTTAAATCCTGAAGCAGTCATATCGCTAAACAAACTCTTCAAATCAGAGTCTTCGGCATTTTTTGTTGCTAATTCATATCCACTAATCCGGTCATTATTAATTTCTAATAAATTATTTAATACAGCTATAATTGTTTTGTTATTCTCCATAATTTTTGCCAGAAATATTCCACTTCTTTTAATAAATAATTGAATAGTTAATTGTCAATAAACTTGTCACTAAATAACGGTTTTTAATTTACATGAGCAATAGGTTATAGGAAATTTTATTAATACCAATAATTAGGCTCGAACAGGTTTAAAAGATTCTACCCTTTAAATAATTGATTTATTTATAATCTACGAATTCTGGTTTATCGATATTTATATCACGTAAATCAAAATGCACTGTTCTAAAGGCATTTACTTTATAATCATTAGTAACAGTAGGAATATATGAATAGAATGCAATGGATACATCAAAGGCATTTAACGTTAAATATTCGTTTTTAAACACTACTCCAAAACCAACAGCCGCAAATAATCGATTGTTGAAAAGTTGGGGATTATTGTCAGATACAACACCTCCATTAAAGAATAATGCGGGACCAAAACGAAATCCGAAGACGCTATATGGAGAATATGCTTGGGTTTGAAGATAGAAAGTAGCTCTTTTTGCTCCAAAAATATTTTCATTACTGAACCCTTGAATTCCTTCATTACTCGATAGTATTAATGCCTTGTTTATGTTTTGATCCCATCCTAAGGTAATTCGGGGTTTAACAAATTGTCGAAAATTCCATTTTCCAATCGAAAATAGGGGACTATAATAGGTTGCTTCCAAATTCAACACTGCTGAATTTGAATATGGGTTACCTGCATATTTTCCTGCTTCAGCAAAAAATGAAAAATATCCTCTTGGTGTCAATTTTGCAGAACCTAATCTAAACCCGATATAATTACTTTCATTTAGGTAATCATAGCCAGCAATAAATCCATAAAAATTTCCGACAGGAATATCCTCATTTACCCCAAATTTAAAAATGTAACTATCAGTATTGTACCCTACATAAGATATTGCAACCATTCCTAAAAGATAATTTCTATTTTTATAAAGCCCAAGTGAATCACCTAATGATCCGTTCGACAATACTTGATTTGAAAGTGATCGGACTGAAAAAATAAGATTTTGATTTGGAGCAAATTTTTTAACGTTAATTCCTTGTTGTTTTAGATTAATACTTCGTGAGATGAAAAAATCAAGAATATTAGATTTTATAGAGAAGCTATTTATTATCGTATCCGTAAGGTACCATTTGTCATTATTAACAGATTGATCCAATAAAAATCCCACTGCCCAATGTGTTATTGGAGAAAAAAATGGTCGTACTATTTCAAATGCTTTTTGTGATGTATGGTCACTCTTATCAACATAAACTATATTGGCACTTGCAAACGTATTTCCAATTCGGTTTATTTTATACCTTCCTTGATACGCATCGAGTCCGAACTGTTTATTGTAATCAAAAGTATTATCTGTTTCATGCCCTAATCCAAGAAAATTCTTTTCTGTTATTGAAAACCTTGCTCGGTCAGGATTTGCACTTAAAGCAAAAAGTAATGACCACTTATCAATTACTTTTATATTCAAATCAACTGAATCAGGATTACCATCAATAGGAATTGTAGTTATCAAAATTTCACGAAACAAATCTGATTGTCGCATCAGACGCTCCGTCTCGCTTAATTTATAAGAATCATATTCATCTCCTCTATGAAAAAGTAAAAAGTTTTTTATTGCAAATCTTGAAGATTTTATGTGAACAATATTTCCTGCATTTTGAAATATACTTAATGGCCTTTTGAGTGTATCTACTATTTCGTGTCCAAAAGGGTCGAAGACTTGGATTTTAACTTGTCTAATGATTTTGCAATTATTTATTGTCAAGGAATCAACGAGTTTTTTTTTGCCGTTAATTTTAACAGTTATCGTATTTGTTTTAAAAAAATTCTTGTAGATGAATTTGGTAAATTTATTTTTTTTTGAATATTGATTGATCTCATTAAATACTTGGATCGAATCCTTTTCATCTCTAGCAACAATTTGTCCAAAGGAATTATTGACTGATAAGATAAAAATAAAAAATAAAAAATGAAACCATTTTTTTATCACTTTAAGAAACTAGTTTTAAATGAATTTAAATTTAAAGATACGATTTTTTTAGACCGAATAAAAAATATATTATTCTACTTTAGTTATTTCATTAAAAACTTAATTTACTAAAAAAAATCGAGAGCTGATTTGACTTTAATTAACAAATAATAATTATCATTTTATCCTTACGATCCAATTAAAATTTCTCTAATAAAAACCCAGATGTATGTGAATTCAATTAAGAAGCCTCCAACAAATCCAACATAAACCTCTGCTGGTGTATGAGCATCTCTTTTTAACCGCGCCCATCCTAAAATTCCTGCCAATACCGAAATTAAAATCAATGTAAATTGCATATTCACATGAAAAAGTAACGCATAGCTGAATAATAATCCCATCAATCCTCCTATACCCATCATATGAATACTAACTTTCCACTTTAAGTTAATAATGAATGCACATGCAATGGCAAGTAATCCTCCACCAACCATGTATGCAAATATTCGTGGGATTGGAAGTCTTAGTAACAAATAAACGGCTGCTAAATAACAAGCGAGTGTTAATACAAAGGGCCAATGTCTCTCTTGGCGATCAGGCATTTCAAGAGAGCTAATTTTTCCATTTTTTAATAATGACCAAGATCCCAATCCAGGAAAGAGTACTGTTGTAACAAATAATACAATGTATATGAAATTTTGTAATGTTGGAGCGATGGAAAAACTAAGGTATGAACCTGTATTTAATAATAACCAAGTAGCGTAGAAGGGCATTAGCAATGGATGTAAAATTATTGCGAAACCCTTCGCAAGTTTGCTGCCTATCATTATTTTATTTAAAAATAGTATTATAATTCTTTTCTTAATCGGGCAACAGGAATATTTAATTGCTCACGATATTTTGCAACAGTTCGTCGTGCGATATTATATCCTAGCTTATTTAAAATTTCCATCAGTTTTTCATCCGGCAAGGGGTGCATTTTTTCTTCAGCAGCAATAGCATCTGATAAAATTCGTTTAATTTCTCTGCTAGAGGCTTCTTCTCCGCTATCGGTAGCTAAGCCTTCTGAGAAAAAATATTTTAATAAAAAAGTACCATAAGGAGTTTCAACATACTTACTATTTGCAACACGCGAAACTGTTGAAATATCAAGACCAACCATTTCAGCAATATCCTTTAGAATCATTGGCCGCAAAAATCGTTCATCACCTTGCTGAAAATATTCATGTTGATAATTTAGAATCGCACTCATCGTAGTTAACAATGTATGTTGACGTTGTTGAATTGCATCAATAAACCATCGCGCAGCGTCAATTTTTTGTTTAATAAAAATAACAGCTTCTTTCGTTGCCTTATTTTTTTTATCCTTTGAGTACGATTGCAACATTTCTTGAAAGGACCGACTAATTCTCAAATCTGGATCATTACGCGAATTCAAGGTTAGCTCTAAAATTCCATCCGATAGGGTAATAATAAAGTCAGGAATAATTTGTTGAGATGTTCTTGTGTCTTCAGCAGAGCCACCACCTGGACGAGGATTTAATGCAAGAATTTCTTCAATAGCTTCTTTCATTTCCTCATCATTCAAATCGAGTGCATGTTGAATTTTTTCATAGTGTTTCTTTGAAAATTCTTCCATGAAATCCTTTAGGATTTGATAAGAAATATCATGAGGATGGTGTTCTTGTTTTTTCCGCTCAAGTTGTAACATTAAACACTCTCTTAAATCGCGTGCTGCAATTCCAGGAGGGTCTAGCGTTTGAATTACTTTTAAAGTTGCTTCGAGCTCTTCTGGATTTGTTATTAGGTTTTGTGTGAATGATAAATCATCTGCAACCGCATCCAAATCACGACGTAAATATCCATCATCATCTAAACTTCCTATGAGATGCTGAGCTAATAAATAATGATGATTATCTAATGGCAACAACCCTAATTGTTCTAACATGATGTCCTGATAAGAAACACTTACTGTAATTGGAGTTTCTGGTCGTTCGTCATCAGCAGAACTATTGTTAGCATTTAACTTATAATAGGGTACATCTTCATCTCCAATATAATCAGCAATATCAATCTCGTCCTCTTTTTTTATACTTTCCTCTTCACGAACATCTTCATAATCATCACGTTCTTCTACCTCTTCTTCATTAGCCTCCGTTTCTTCCCCCTCTTCATTTGCTTCTTCTTCACCAATATCATCTGGAGCACCTTCTTCCAAAGCAGGATTAATTTCAAGCTCTTCCTTTATACGTTGCTCTAACGACGCTGTAGGAACTTGTAATAATTTCATAAGCTGAATCTGCTGAGGAGATAGCTTCTGTAAAAGTTTTTGATGAAGACCTTGTTTTAACATCTACTAAATGAATGATTTTACTTTTTTATTTGACGAAATTAATAAAGTTGTAATAGATTGGGCATAATTTCTTAAATATTCGATTTTAATGTGGAATGATTTTATGAATGACCACTTTTTTGAATTTAGATTTAATATAATAGTTGCAATTTAAGATATTGACTTATACGAACGTAAAAAATAATGTGAAAGTGCTTTTTAAGTATTTGAACAGATGATTTTAAGGTGTTAATGGTTAGTAAATAAGTTTATTTGAATTTTAGGTCTTAGAAAACTATTATAGTATTTATATTTATCAATATTGTTAGGATTTTCATAAGTAAACTTTCAGAAATTTATTTATAGTATATTTACTTGCTGAAATAAATCCTAAATTTTACTAGTTCAAATAATGCCATTTACTTCCTTTGGCTTCGCCCCTTCTTTATTAAAAGAACTTACTGTACAAAATTATTTACTGCCAACTCCAATACAATTGGCTGTAATTCCTGCTGTTTTAAAGAGGAGAGATGTTCTAGGCATCGCAGATACAGGTTCTGGGAAAACAGCAAGTTATGTCTTGCCGATTTTAATGAATCTTCAAAAAAGTACTTTGTCTAAAAACCGACATGTAAATGTATTAGTCCTTGTGCCAACACGAGAACTTGCAAGTCAGGTTAAAGATGTGTTTTTGCTTTTTGGTGCAGCACTACCAATTCACGTTAAAACTATCGCAGTTTTTGGTGGCGTTTCCATTAATCCACAAATGATGGCGCTACAAGGAGTAAATGTTTTAGTTGCAACGCCTGGAAGATTACTAGAATTGGTTGAATCTAACGCTGTTCATTTATCAGAAATTGATACGCTCGTTTTAGATGAGGCGGATAAAATGTTGAATATGGGATTTAAGGATGAAATGACCCGTATCTTTTCACTTTTACCTAAGAAACGACAAAATTTACTCTTCTCAGCAACATTAAGTGACGATTTAAATTCTATTAATCAAGTTCTCTTACATGAACCTTTGGTAATTAAAATTGAAGCGGAAAAGAATAATATTGATTTAATTACTCAATCTGCATATTCAGTAATAGAAGAAAAAAAAGGTCCACTTTTACGTTACCTAATTAACAAAACTAATTTAAAACAAGTTTTAATTTTTACTTCATCCGTTTATAAAGCAGATAATGTTGCGGATAAACTTCGTAAAAATGGAATTGATGCAGAAGCAATTCACAGTAAAAAAAGTCAAGGTGCTCGAACAGATTCTTTAAAGAAATTCAAGGCAGGAACATTACGTGTTCTAGTGGCAACGGATTTGATCTCAAGAGGCATTGATATTAAATCCTTGCCTTTTGTAATCAATTATGAGTTGCCGCGATCTCCAAAAGATTATATTCATAGAATAGGTAGAACAGGTCGTGCAGAAAATCCTGGAGAAGCAATTTCATTTATCACTTCAGAAGATGAACATCATTTTAAAGTGATTCAAAAAAAGATGGGGAAGCAAGTACTAATAATTGACACTATTTCTTTAGATCTTAAATAGTAGATCTATTTCAATTGAATACTGTTGTACGAATTTTTTTTTCATTAAGATTTTATACGACAGTATTGTAGATTAGTAAACTAAGATTTTGGCCTTTTGGTTTTCTGTTTTTACCCTACTAAAAAATTGATTCTTTATACCATTACTTTTAAAACAACTTATTAATTATACCCCATGTAAAATTTTTCGTACTCTCTCTAGGTTTGATCGGAGGAGATATTTCCTGATCCATAGAAGAAGTAAAAACCTAACATCCCTAATACTATAATTGAAAATATAACTTTAGAATAAGCTAATGCGCCAAGATTATTATTTTCAAGAAATACTGCCCCCAATAAAACTGGAATTTGTAACACACCAGACAATCTTGTAAACAATCAACTTGCAATTAACAATCCTCCTGTTTAATGAACCAGTGCAATAAAAAAAATGCAGATACCTTTCTCGATTAGGCAAAGAGTGATTTAAAAAAATGCCACTTCATTTTATGAAATGGCATTTTACTAGTTTTTAAATAAATATTCGATTAGAAGTCAGCATTTTTAGGCGTTCTTGGAAAAGGAATTACATCACGTATATTACTCATTCCTGTTACGAATAAAATTAATCGCTCAAAACCTAACCCGAATCCAGCATGTGGACAAGTTCCAAATTTACGCGTTTCTAAATACCACCACAAATCATGTTCAGGAATATTCATCTCTGTCATTCGTGTAAGTAATTTTTCATGATTCTCTTCACGCTGTGAACCACCAATAATTTCACCAATCCATGGAAATAAAACATCCATTGCACGCACAGTTTTCCCATCATCATTCTGCTTCATGTAAAATGCTTTGATATGCTTTGGATAATCTGTTAAAATTACTGGACCTCCAAAATGACTTACTAAAAAGTTCTCATGTTCCTTTTGCAAATCAGTTCCCCACTCAACAGCAAATTCAAACTTGCTGAGGTTTGGAACGAGTACTTCAATCGCTTCTGTATACGTAATTCGTTTGAATGGATTTGCTAAAACAGATTGTAATCGACCAATTAATTCTTTATCGTAAAGATTGTTTAAGAATTCAATATCATCATAACAATGCTCAAGAGCATATGCAATTAAATACTTTAACATGTCTTCTGCAAGATTCATGTTGTCTTCTAATTCATTAAAAGCTACCTCTGGTTCAATCATCCAAAACTCTGCTAAGTGACGAGGGGTATTTGAATTCTCTGCACGAAATGTTGGTCCGAAAGTGTAAATTTTTCCTAAGGCCATTGCACCTAATTCTCCTTCTAACTGGCCAGATACTGTAAGGTTCGTTTCTTTACCAAAAAAATCTTCTTTGTAATTGATAGTTCCATCTTCGTTAAGAGGCGGATTTTTTGCATTCAATGTACTTACACGAAACATTTCACCAGCACCTTCTGCATCTGATCCTGTAATAATAGGAGTATGCAAATAGAAGAATCCTTGATCATTAAAAAATTTATTAATCGCAAATGCCATATGATGACGCACGCGTAACACTGCACCAAACGTATTTGTACGAGGACGTAAATGCGCTATCTCACGAAGGAATTCTAACGTATGCCCTTTTTTTTGTAATGGATAGGTTTCTGCATCAGCCTCACCATATAATTCTAAGGATGTTACTTGCATTTCAGTTGCTTGGCCTGAGCCTTGAGAAGCGACAATAATTCCAGTAGCACTCATGCATGCACCTGTTCCAATTCTCTTTAAAAATTCTTCATCATACTGCGTAGGATCCACCACACATTGTAAATTATGAATGATGCTTCCATCGTTAATTGCGATAAATGCAACATTTTTATTTCCTCTCTTTGTGCGTACCCAACCTTTTACTGTTGCTGTACTTCCTATCGAAGTAGCTTGTAATAATACCTTTACTGGAGTATGTTTCATAATATAATGTAATGAAATACAATATTTTAGTTATTTATTGGGATAATTTTCAGTTTTGCAAAGGAACGTTTTTTTTGGGCGGGAATCAAGAGGGGAGGTAATATGTGTGATTTTGAAGTGCAATTAGTCCAATAGAACGATATTATTTTTAGATTGTACCTTTCATGAATTAGATAAAAAAAGTAGTTGATTCGACTATTTTTATTAAAAAAATTATTTCTATTTTGAAAAAGAAATTTTTGCAGATAATAAAAGATGAAAAACTGCAATTCCAAAATCCTAAAAAAGTTCACATCAGTACTACAACAAAATAATAATCTGATTTATCAAAGCACATTTTTGGTACGTTTTTTTTGCTTCTAGTTTATAAATTTCACTTTTGTGTTTGTAATTATAAAATTATTTCCAGCGATAGTTTTTCTAAAAAATATGTTGTACTTAATTGTTCCATTTTTAACATATCAACAAGAGCCGGTTCTGTCCATTGTTTTCCAATGGTGCACGATGAATACAAGGTAAGACTTTACTTTCAGGATAATCAACCGCCAATCGCCATAAGTGACCTTGACCTGCACTGATAGGATTTGCATTAAGCTTAGTACGGTAGTGTAGATCAAAGAAATTTTCACTTATAAATGTTTCGAATTCTTCATCTGCGCCGCGATATAATTTTTTGAGCTCCTCACGTATTTCGGGAACAAGTACTTTTTGTTCTGCTTGTGAATTTGGTAATAGTTCACTCGACACGCCATAGTAGGTGCATAAAAAAGTATTGGTTGCTATAGGTGAACGATCCACATGAAACGAATAAACATCGGTTGGGAAAAACGGCCAATTATTATCTCTTTCATAATACTTAATCAAATTTAAAACCGGAGATGCACCTTGAACTTTTAACAGCTCCAAGTCATTTAAAATAATTTCACGAGCAAGATGTCCTTGTTCACTCAAATGAAGTTCTAAAAGATCCTTCTGTTCAATTTCAGTTATATTTTCGATTAACTCTAACTTACTAACAATCTCAGAAAAATCTCCTATTAGTTTCCGTTTCCAGCAAATTGCATTTACTTCATCATGAAAAGGTATAGAAATAAGGTCTTGAAAATTCGTTACACAGTAAATTTTATTCTCATTAAGATAAAAATCTTTCATTTCAGAAATATTAAATATATTGTTCTTCATTCAAGCATAAACGACTTAACAAAACAAATATAATTAAAAGGAGCTTACGATTACTTGGTGCGATACGCTATTTTTTTCCTGATAAGCGAATGAGCTATTTGCATTGGAAACTGAATATTTCCTGTTTTTCATTTTTTTTATAAACACTGACTTTCTACACAATGGCGCGAATATTTACAAAAACGATTATCTAAATTAATGACAATTTTTTTATAATTACTTTATGGAGACGATCGCACTTTGGCGCGAGATTAAAATTGTGACACAACAACTAAAGGCTAAAATCTTCCAAACAGTAGTCCCAAAGAATAATTCAAAATCTATATCCATCGCTAAAATATCCCATTCTTAAATCTTAATTCAATTCAATCCCCCCCCTAAACTTTACTCTTAAATTTTTGTTCTAAGCCTGTGCACACATAATAAGGGTAGAAATTAGACGTTTTCAGCCCTAATACTTACCTTCGCACCACAATAATTAATGCCCATGCAGCAGGTTGAAGCCGGTCCATTGTTAGATAAAATTGATATTCCTTCTGATTTGCGTAAGCTTAATGAGGATCAATTGGTGCAGGTTAGCAATGAACTTCGTCAGTATATCATTGATATCGTGTCGGTTAACGGCGGTCATTTTGGTGCAAGCTTAGGTGTTGTTGAACTTACTGTTGCTCTTCATTATGTTTTCAATACTCCTAACGACCAGTTAGTTTGGGATGTTGGGCATCAGGCTTACGGTCATAAAATTTTAACCGGACGACGAAATGTTTTTCATACCAATAGGATTTATGAGGGGATTTCTGGCTTTCCAAAACGTTCCGAAAGTCCGTATGATACTTTTGGTGTAGGTCACTCTTCAACTTCTATTTCGGCTGCTTTAGGAATGGCTGTTGCCTCGCGCTTGAAGAAAGATAAAAAACGTCAGCATATTGCTATTATTGGTGATGGCGCTATGACCGCAGGACTAGCTTTCGAAGGTCTTAATCACGCAGGTGTTGAAGATTCGAATTTGATTGTTATCCTCAACGATAATTGCATGAGCATCGACCCAAATGTTGGTGCGCTAAAAGAATATTTAACTGATATTACTACCTCTCAAACTTACAACAAAGTAAAAGATGAAGTATGGAAATTATTAGGCGTTATCAGCAAATTTGGACCGAATGCACAAGCGATTGCGCAAAAAGTTGAAGGTGCTGTTAAAAGTGCTTTGCTGAAACAGAGTAATATGTTTGAGTCATTAAGCTTTCGTTACTTCGGACCAATAGATGGCCATGATGTAAAGCATATGGTAAAAGTATTAAATGATTTAAAAAAAATTCCAGGACCAAAAATTTTGCATTGCCTAACTGTAAAAGGAAAAGGTTATGAATTAGCAGAAAAAGATCAAACGAAGTGGCATGCACCGGGCTTATTTGATAAGATTACCGGAGAGATTTATAAACCAATAATTGATAAGCCACAGCCACCAAAATATCAAGATGTTTTCGGGCATACCATCGTTGAGTTAGCAGAAATGAATAATCGCATTGTTGGAATTACTCCTGCGATGCCTTCTGGATGTTCGCTCAATATTATGATGAAAGCCATTCCCGATCGTGCATTTGATGTTGGAATTGCCGAACAACATGCGGTGACCTTTTCAGCAGGACTTGCAACTCAAGGAATGATTCCATATTGCAATATTTATTCTTCGTTCATGCAACGTGCATATGATCAAGTGGTGCATGATGTAGCGTTACAAAATTTAAATGTTGTGTTTTGTTTAGATCGTGGTGGTTTAGCTGGAGCTGATGGCCCAACGCATCACGGTGCTTTTGATTATGCATTTTTTAGATGCATTCCGAATATGATTGTATCTGCTCCTATGAATGAACAAGAGCTGCGTAACTTAATGTACACTGCTCAACATCCTAACATGGGTCCATTTTCTATTAGATACCCACGAGGCAATGGCGTGATGGTAGATTGGAGAAAACCATTTCAAGCTATTCCGGTTGGTACTGGAAGGAAAGTTCGTGGGGGAGAAAAGGTTGCAATACTTTCGATAGGACATCCAGGAAATTTTGTTGTGGATGCTTGTGATCAATTAGCAAAAGAAGGATTGTATCCTGCTCATTACGATATGCGTTTTGTAAAGCCTTTAGATATTGTATTGTTGCATGAAATTTTTGCAGAGTTTAAAATGATTATTACAATTGAAGACGGTTGCATTCAAGGTGGTTTTGGTAGTGCTATAGCAGAATTTATGATCGATAATCATTACGCTGCTCAAATCACCCGCTTAGGCATTCCTGATCGATTTATTGAGCATGGTGAACAGAAAGAGCTTTATCGTGAATGCAATTTTGATGCACAAGCCATCATGGAAACAGTTCGGCAGATAGAAGGGGTAACTACCTCTGCTAAAGTGATTAGCAAATAAGAGAATAATCTCATTCATAATTATTTCTTCCATGAAAATATAGGCGCGTCCATGTATTTTAACTTCTCACTGATACTTTATTAGGAAGAGAGCGAACACCTTGTTCAATGATAATTTATTAGAGTTTGGGTATGACCCAGAAGTAAAGGGAAAGCCAAACTTCTGGGTCATACATACAATAGAACTAAAAAATCCATTTTATAAAAAGCCGATTGAAAAGAATTAGGTCCTCTTCAATCGGCTTTCGTATAAATTATTTAAAAAAAAATTAATTAATTCCTAGCGACTTTAAAAATGCTTCAGAGTTCGGCTCTCTTCCAAGAAAATTACGCAACAAATCTAATTCCTCCTCTGTAGATCCTTTTTCAAGAATTTCTTTTCTATATCGAATACCTGTATTTGAATCCATTACCCCATTTTTTTGAAATACAGAAAACATATCTTGGGCAAAAACTTTCGACCACAAGTAACCATAATAATTTGCGCCATATCCATTCAAATGACCAAAGCTGCAAATAAAATTAGACCCAACAGGGTAAGGGATTTGATTTAAAGAAAACAAATCTTCTTCAACTTTAGTAACCCCTTCTTTTTGTGTTTTAGTGTAATTATCTTCATAGGTAAAATCTAATGTTCCTAAATAAGATTGGCGCATCCAGCTGATTCCAGAATTTACTAATTGCGCTTGTTTCATTTTATTAAATAATGATTCAGGTAAAATTGCGCCCGTTTTATAATTCTTTGCAAATAATTTTAAGGATGCATATTCCCAACACCAGTTTTCAAGAAATTGTGATGGCGCCTCCACGAAATCTCCTTTCACACTAAATGGTCCTTGTGCAGCAAGTACAGAACGACCTAATAAAGAATGTACTAAATGCCCGAATTCATGGAATAATGTGATTACATCACCGTGACTAAGTAAAATCGGACTTCCGACATTCCCCTCTGGGAAATTACAAATTAATGCTGATACTGGCAGCCACTCAACTCCGTTTATAATTCTATACTGACTAATTGGGGAACATTCGAAGTGAGTATATTTATTTTGACGAGGGAATAAATCGAAGTAAAAAGTGCCGATTTTAATATCATCTTTATACATTACAAAGGTTCTTACTTTCGAATACCAAACAGGAATATTTTTTGTTTCTTTAATTTTAATATTAAAAAGTTTTTGATAAACGGTAAACATTCCTTGAATCGTATTACTTAATTCAAAATATTCTTTCACCTCATCTGTATTAAGTTGGTATTTTGAATCCAATAATTTTTTTGTGTAATACCCAATATCCCAAGCAAAAATAGAATCAGTTTGCGATGGATATAATTGCCTTTTAATGTTTTTTAATTCGACTAAATCTTTTGTAACTAATGGAGTAAGTTTGTCTTGCAAATCCTTTTCAAATGCCCATACAGTTGCAGGTGTTTTTGCCATTTTATCAACTAAGGCATACTCGGCATAACTTTTAAATCCTAATTGAATTGCCATTGCATTTCTGTAAAAAAACAAACTATCTAATACAGTAATATTTTGTGGAAATGCTCTATTAAGATAATGATTATACATTGTATGGCGAGTATAATCACTATTTGCATATTGACTAATTTTAGTTGAGTTTGGACCATTAACATAAACCATGTATTTGCCATTCGCCCGTTTCCAGCTAACAATATCTTCAGCTGGTATCCCTGCTAAATCTGCTTCAGTAAACTCAACACTATCTTTACTCTCGGCAATATTTTTACTGAATTCGCTTCCTAATTCAATAAGCTTTTTATTTATTCCTTCTAATTGCTTTCTTCCCTCAGCATTAATCTTCATCCCATTTTTTTCAAAAGTTATAATAAGATCTTTTAAAAATTTCATTTGTTGCGCATCTAATTTAATGGGGTCAACCATTGCAACTTGCTTATTTAAATAATTTGGCTTCTTCTCTCCTGTAGTTTCCAATGTTGATGCGATTGAGAATTTCTTTAATGATTTATAAAGCCTTTCATTTAAAATGATATTGCTAAAATATTCTGATAATTCATTTATTCCATCTTCTGCAGCATTTCGCGTGCTATCATTTTCATAAACTTCTTTTACTGTTCCTAATTTACTCATTAAATCAGATAGCTCATATTGCAAACCATCAAATGCAACAAGTGTATTTGTAATAGTTTTTTTTCCATTAGGAACAGCAATAATTGCTTCAATACTTTGGTTTGATGATAGGATAACTGAACTAACTGCTTCACGAATTATTTTTGCATTTACTTTGTCAAATGCAATTGGCATATTTGAATGAGTAATAAGAATATTTTCTGTAGCATATGATGCATTCAAAAAACAACAAAAAATTAATAGTAATAATAATGTTTTGATAAATCTGTTCATGAAATTTTTTATTTAGTAATTAATATTTTATGTGGCAAAATTAATTAAAAAACTTTAGGGCGAAATGATTCTAATAGCATTACAGTTTATATATCAGTCGTTAATTTGGATTCTTGCTAAAATGAATACTTAATTATTGGCTTGTATTTTCTTTGTTAATTATTTGATTTTAGCCCATTGAACCTTTAAATAGGAGTACAACAAAAGTTGATGTTGATAATTTCAGTTTTATCCGTTATTAGTAGGATTTTGGATCAAATATTAACTACGCTCTTGATATTATTATTACAAGAACTCTTTTTAAAAAATATTTCTCTTGCTTTTTGTGTTTTCCTATAGTAACTTGTATCTTGAAACGAATAATTAAAGATTACCTTTGCATCGGTTTCTTAATTGATGTTCCGCCACCTATATTGTTCACTTAGATATGTCTTCCGTTTGCCCTCAAATACCCCTATTTTCGCAAAAAATTTATCTTAATTAATAACCCTCTTATATACTTTTGCTTTAAAGTCGCATTCAATGTTCAATATTACCTTTGCCTGTATAACAGCTTTTATTATCACTTTTATCGCAATCCCTTCTATTATTAGGGTTTCCGTAATTAAAAATCTATTCGACGAACCCAACGAAAGAAAGTCGCATGTAGCTAGTATTCCAACTCTAGGCGGACTAGCCATTTTTGCAGGAGTTGTTTTCTCCTATACCTTTTGGTCTGCGGGCCTTGAAAATACCTCCACACAATATATCATATCTGCCATTGTAGTTCTCTTTTTTATCGGAATCAAAGATGATATTGTTGAACTTACTGCACATAAAAAATTATATGGTCAAATTATGGCCGCTACAATAATTGTATTGTTTGCAGATATCCGAATTACAAGTCTTTACGGTATTGTTGGTATTTATCAAATTCCATATTGGTTTTCTGTAATTGTCACTATATTCACTATACTAGTGATTATCAATGCCTTTAACCTTATTGATGGAATTGATGGACTTGCTGGAGGAATAGGTGCTATTGCTGCATTTACTTTGGGTTTGTGGTTTTATAACTACAATCAAATTGCCCTTTGTATACTTTCTTTTTCTCTATTTAGCTCATTACTAGCCTTTCTTGTATATAATTTCTCTCCTGCCAACATTTTTATGGGAGATACAGGTTCGTTAATTGTTGGTTTAATTTTATCTATTCTTACTATTAACTTTATAGAATTAAGTTTTGATGCTTTGCCATATGCATTTCCATTCCGTTCAAGTCCAGCTATGGCTATTGCGATTTTAATTATTCCTTTAGCAGATACTTTAAGAATATTTATTGTTCGAATATTGAGTGGGAAGTCCCCATTTCAAGCAGATCGAAATCATATTCATCACCAATTACTGGATTTAGGGCTAAGCCATCGTGAAGCGGCTTTAACATTATACTTAGTAAATATTGGGTTTATTCTTACTGCACTTGGTTTCCGTAACATATCTAGTTTGAGCCTTTTAGTCGTTCTTATTGGCATGGCCATTTTTCTAGGATCCATTCCAATGTTGATACGCTACTTTAATAAAGAGAAGATAGTTGATATTAGAGTAATGAAATAATTAATTTTCTTCACAGTCGATTCATGCAATTTTGATGCTTCTTAGTACCTTTACATTCCTTTAAATGACAATGACCCTACTTATAGGTCTTTTTATTTGAAGTACCTCTGGCTTTTAGCCGAAATTACCCTACTTCTTACAATTAAAATTAATTGTTTTCTTCGTTAAAGATATGATTGAACAATTCTTATGCAACTCAACCGTTCTCAAATACGTAGATAGTAAGTTATAAAATTATTAAGTTAAAAACATTTAACGAGTAGGATCATCAACTTTACTACTTTAACTATTTTTAACCAAAATCTTATTAATTAACGTGTAAACCAGTATTAACAAAGAAAGATGACATTAACACGTAAAATATCTCTGCTCGCAATGTGTGGGTTTCTGGCTGCCACTCCATTGTTAGCCCAACCAATAAATCCACTTATCACTAATACTTCTATTGTTACTGATAGGTATGATCCTATTGTTGCTGCCCTCGACAGTTTAGTTATGTTGAATCACGTAGTACGCTTTAATAACTTAGATGCTAATTGTTTCGATAGCCCAAATGGTAAATGTAGTACTGGTCCGAGTTTTAGCGATGCAGTTTATACTGAACGAATTAATAAAATTAACTCGCCAATTCCACTTTCATATAATCAATATGTGAAGGGGTTTATCGATTTATATGCTAATCGTAAACGTGGGCTAACTCAACGTGCGATGGGCCTTTCAAATCTATATTTTCCTATGTATGAGGAAGTGTTAGATCGTGAAGGTATTCCATTGGAATTTAAATATTTATCAATAGTAGAGTCAGCATTAAATCCAGTTGCAGTTTCTCGAGTAGGAGCTACTGGCCTATGGCAATTTATGTATAATACGGGAGTGATGTATGATTTGAAAGTAAACTCATTTACAGATGATCGTCGTGATCCATATAAAGCAACTGTTGCTGCATGTCAGTATTTTAAGGATATGTACAAAATTTATGGTGATTGGTTATTGGTAATTGCCTCCTACAACTGTGGTGCTGGAAATGTAAACAAGGCAATCCGTAGATCAGGAGGGAAAACGAATTTCTGGGAAATCATGCCGTATTTACCTGCAGAAACTCGTGGTTATGTGCCTGCGTTTATAGCTGTTACCTATGTTATGAATTATTCACGTGAACACAATTTATATCCAATAGCTCCTGCATATTCTTATTTCGAAGTGGATACTATTCATGTAAATGATCAAGTAACCTTTACTGCTTTGTCGAATCAATTAGATCTACCTCAAGATGTTATTTCATTCTTGAATCCTATCTATAAACGAAATCTTATTCCAGCTAATAATTCTTATGCTTTACGATTGCCTTCTCGCTACATTTCTCAATTTATGGCAAAAGAAAGTGAGATTTATGCTCAATCAAATTCAGGGCCTAAGCCTGTTTTTCCAGAGTATGCTAGTCGTAAAGATGCTAATGATGATTTACTAGCTGATACAGATAATGGCGATAGCGGGATTAAGTATGAAACCACTACCAAACGTATTAAGAAAACGCATGTTGTTAAAAGAGGTGAAACATTAGTTTCTATTGCAGATAAATATGATTGTAGTACTAAAGAGTTGAAGAAAGGCAATAAATTACATTCTAATAAATTAAAATCGGGTCAGCGACTTCAGGTTTATGCTTATGTAAAAACCAAAACGGTAATTAAGTCGCCGATTGCTTCAACAACAGTTAAAAAAGATTCGGGGTTAGCTGTTTTATCAGCCAAGAAGGATTCGGGGCAAACAGGGAATTATATTGATGTAAATGCCAAATCGGAATTAACTCAAGATATTGCTAAAAATGAGGGCGATTCATTACAAGAACAATCTGCTTTAGCCACTAAATCAAATAGTAAGGAGAACAGTAAGAAATATATTTATCATTTAGTTCAACCAGGAGATACCCTTTGGAACATTGCTAAACAATATGAAGGACTTACAGTCCAAAAGATAAAAGACATGAACAACCTTCGTAATGCCACTTTAAAACCAGGCACACGATTAAAGGTTGAGGTAAATGGATAATTGAATCGTAGAATATTCGGTTTTTTTTGAAAAAAAACTATCTTTGCACCCGCTCAGAATAATTGACCGATGGTGTAATGGCAACACTACAGATTTTGATTCTGTCATTCAAGGTTCGAATCCTTGTCGGTCAACATAAAAAACCCTGAAGTAGAGTGCGAAGGCACTAGCTTCAGGGTTTTTTATGCCCCATTGGCTTTTGCTTAAGTACTTTTTTATAAATCGGACAATCTTCAACATGAGCACCAGGAAGGTAACCTGTACTCATTAAAAATTCGTTAACGATTTCTCCCCCTGTAAAACGAAATGTTTTTTTAAACACCTTAACCCATTGCTCTTTTGTTAATGGATGATGATGGTCAATCCAATTCTTAAAAGAACCATATTCCTTTTGAAGTAACTTAACCGATTTAGCATTTTCAATTGCTGCATCAACTTTTAATCGGTTACGAATTATTCCAGCATCATTTAGTAATCGTGTTCGGTCTTTTTCTCCATACTTTGCAATTCGATCAATATCAAATTGGTGATATGCATTAAAAAAATTATCTTTCTTATTGAGGATAGTTGTCCATGATAAGCCTGCTTGATTTATCTCCAGTATTAATCTTGCAAAAAGTTGATGATCATCTGATATTGGAAAGCCATATTCCTTATCATGATAATGACGATGTACATTATCTTTTTCTGTACTGGAAGCAAAATCGCAATAAGATTTATAAACTGGTTTCATACTTACTATTTTTAATTACAACATGGGGATTTCAATTATTAAAAGTTTAGAGTTTAACAATGCTTTTATATCAAGATTCATCGTTTCTGAAATAGCAATTGCATCTCTTGTACTTAATCTTTCCCTATCAACTTCAATAGCTCCTTCCAAAACAAATATGTAAACACCATTTGTTTTTAAATGTAACTCATATCGTAAATCTTTTTCAGCATCTATATCTGATAATGTGAGCCAAGCATTTTGATTAATCCAAATTGAATCTGCGTCTTTTACCGGACTAACAACTACTTGAAAGTTATTTTTTCTCTCCGCTATAGCAAATGTTTTCTGCTCGTAACGTGGTTTAATATCATCCACCTTTGAGAAAATCCAGATTTGTAAAAAGTTTACGGGTTCGGTAGTAGAGGCATTCATTTCTGAATGAGTTATTCCGCAACCTGCACTCATAATTTGTACATCACCCGCATTAATAATTTCAGTTCTTCCTGTATCATCACTATGCTTTAAAGCTCCGCTTAACGGAATGGAAATAATTTCCATATTCTCGTGTGGATGTGCTCCAAAACCGCGCCCTGCTGCTACAATATCATCATTTAATACACGTAATACTCCAAAATTATTTCGTGAAGGATTATGGTATCCTGCAAAACTAAACGTGTGAAAACTATTTAACCAACCATGATCAGCATGGCCTCTACTATTTCCTAAATGTACGATTTTTTTCATTTTTTTTCAACAAGAAAATTGGTAATATATTTGAAATTAAAAATAATTTTATCCTCTCATTTTATCTAAAATACGATTTAGTTCTTGTGCCTCACTCTTAGGGATAGTTTTAAATTGTTTAGTCCATTCGTCTGAATGAATATCTATTTCCGCTAAAATATCTAAGCCTTTTGGTGTTATCAAAATATCAACTTGTCGACGATTAGTTTTACAAATATCGCGTTTAAGCAAGCCTTTTTGACGAAGCTTTTCAACTAATCTAGTTGAATTAGAATTTCGATCTATCATCCTTGCGGTGATATCAGTTAGTCGCGTAGGTTCCTTTTGTGCTCCCTTTAGAATTCGTAATACATTAAATTGTTGAGGAGATATTCCAAATGGCTTCAACGTTTGAATATGAATAGCATCAATCCAACTAGCTGTATAAAGAACATTAACTGCTAATTTATCATATTCATTATTGAACTTCTTTTGTTTTAAAGCTTCTTCGATTGTCATACTACAAATCTACAAAATCAATTGTTGTATATACAAATTTAAACTGGCTAATAAATTTCAAGAGTTCGACTTTTTGAAGAAATACGCTTTTGAATGAATTTAAAAAATATCACGTCGAAGCATAAAAAAAAGTTCCAATCGAAAGAAATAAATTTCTGAATGCAGGATTAATTCATAAAATTTAAATTCTTTGATGCTATTACGATTGAAACTATCTTTATACTTTATTAATTTCTTCTATGCCATTATACAACGGAAATATCAAAAGTAAATTACCGAAAGTTGGAACTACCATTTTTGCAATCATGTCGGGACTAGCTACCGAAGTTGGAGCAATAAACTTAAGCCAAGGATTTCCTGGCTTTGATGTTTCGCCGGAGCTTATTAATTTGGTAGATAAATACATGAAAAAAGGATTAAACCAGTATGCGCCGATGCCTGGTGTTCCCATTTTACGAAATCGTTTAGCTGAGAAAATGGAAAAACTGTATTCAATCCAATATAATCCAGAAACCGAAATTACCATTACAGCTGGGGGAACGCAAGCGCTATTTGCTGCGATCACTGCATTTATTCACGAAGGGGATGAAGTGATCATTTTTGAGCCATGTTATGATAGTTATGTGCCAGCAATTGAACTTGCAGGTGGCATACCAATTCATGTACATTTAAACCCACCCACTTATCAAATCGATTGGAGTGAAGTAAAAAAATTAATCAATCATAAAACTAAAATGATCATGATTAATACTCCACAAAATCCCACAGGAACAATTCTCAATGCAAATGATTTAATTCAACTTGAAAAACTAACTTCTGGATCAGATATTATTATTTTGAGCGATGAAGTATACGAACATATAATTTTTGACGGGCATGAGCACCAAAGTGTAGCGCGTTTTCCAAAACTTGCTGAACGAAGTTTAATAGTTTACTCCTTTGGAAAAACTTTTCACGCAACTGGATGGAAAGCAGGTTACTGTATTGGTCCAGAAAATCTAATGAAGGAATTTAGGAAAGTGCATCAATTTATGGTGTTTTCTGTTAACACTCCTTTACAACATGCACTTGCAGAATATTTAGAAAATGAAAGTAATTATTTAGTATTACCTACATTTTATCAAGAGAAAAGAGATTATTTTCAGCAGCTTATTAAAGGTTCGGCATTTAAGATATTGCCATGCTCTGGCTCCTATTTTCAATTATTAGATTACTCTTGTATCACAGACGAAAAAGACACTGAATATGCGATTCGTCTTACAAAAGAACATTCAGTTGCATCGATTCCAGTTTCTGTTTTTTATAACACGCCTATTGATCATAAATTATTACGGTTTTGTTTTGCAAAAGAAAATGATCAATTAGAAAAAGCGGCTGAATACTTACACAAGATTAAGCCATAAAAATAAATTTATATCATGGGAAAGGACTTACGTGTTACAACATTACAAACATCCTTATTTTGGGAAGATGCTGCAAAAAATATTAATTACTTCAATAAACAATTAGAGATTATAAAACGTAATTCCACTGATATTATAGTTTTACCTGAAATGTTCAATACAGGTTTCACTATGAATGCTGAAAAAGTTGCTGAATTAGAAAGTGGTTTTACGATGCAGTGGATGAATGATGTTGCATCGAATTTAAATACTTCAATTTGCGGAAGTTTAATTATTAAAGAAAAAAATAAATTTTACAATCGTTTTATTTGGATGAATCCAGATGGGAGTTACCAAAGCTATGATAAGCGACATCTCTTTAGGATGGGAGGAGAGGATAAAATATTTACTTCTGGTAAAGAAAGTGTAGTAATTGAATGTAAGGGATGGGTAATTTGTCCTCAGGTTTGTTATGACCTGCGTTTCCCTGTCTGGAGTAGAAATAGAATTGAAAAAGAAGGAAAAAATATTGTTTATGATTATGATATTTTACTTTATGTTGCGAGTTGGCCGGCTGCCAGAAAATTTGCATGGCAACAATTATTAATTGCACGCGCAATTGAAAATCAAGCTTATCTAGTAGGAGTAAACAGAATTGGCAAAGATGGATTAGGAACTGCCTATAATGGTGAATCTGTTATTCTCGATCCTCTAGGTCAAAAAATAAATAAATCTAGTACAAAAAAATCAATAGAGACGGTAAGTCTATCCTTAAAAAATTTGCAAGATATCCGTAAAAGATTTCCTGTCTTTTTTGATGCAGATAATTTTAAATTGAATTAAATAGAATAGTTATTTTACGCCATACTGGGCAAGCATCCAAACTAAAGCTGTCATACTTGCTGCACCTAATTCAAGCTCGCGTCTACTTACTCTATCAAATGTATCTAAAGCTGAATGATGAATGTCAAAGTAGCGTTGTGAGTCTGGACTAAATCCAATTAACATTGTTCCTTGATCTCCCAATGGATTAATATCTGAACCACCGTAGCCAGGTATCCAATCATGTAAACCGTAGGAAGTAAATAATTTTTTATACAACATTAGCTTCTGCATTTGTGTTGAGTCCCCTAAAAATGAAAATCCTCGTGGGGTGAAACCCCCTTCATCACTTTCAATAGCGGCAATATGTTTTTCGTTTTGCTTCTTTGCTAACTCAGCATATTTTTTTGCACCACGAGTCCCATTTTCTTCATTCATAAATGCTACAAAACGAATGGTACGTTTTGGTTGAAGATTTAATGCTTTAAATATATTTAATACTTCCATTGATTGAACAACGCCAGTTCCATCATCACTAGCGCCTTGAGCTAAATCCCATGAATCGAGATGTCCGCCCACAACAATTATTTCATCAGGGAATTCCGAACCTTTAATTTCACCAATTACATTATAAGAAAGTACATCTTTTAAAGTATCACATGTTTGACGAAAATAAAATTTAAGTGATGTATCAGCCTTTACAGCAGCGCTTAATTTCTCAGCTCCGAAAGTACTTATTGCGCAAGATGGAATTCGAGGAAGAGAGTCAACATAACCCATTGCACCTGTATGTGGATAATCGTCGACCGAAACATTCATAGATCGAACTACTACGGCCTTTGCGCCAAGTACTACGGCTTTACTAGCGGTTGCATAACGATACTTTGCGGATTCACCATATGCTTGAAAAGGATTTATATATTTAGGATTCATGACATGGTTCATAAAAACAATTTTTCCTGAAATTTTTTCTTTTCCCAATTTAGT
>Ga0114969_10000193_pt1 | contig 51470 bp, 46 predicted proteins | sample M_130807_MF_Meta_FD_87316 | JGI IMG/M metagenome (GOLD analysis project Ga0114969, IMG submission 87316) | Freshwater microbial communities from Lake Montjoie, Canada to study carbon cycling - M_130807_MF_MetaG | ecosystem: Environmental > Aquatic > Freshwater > Lake | place: Lake Montjoie... | reverse complement strand
TGTTGAACGCCGCGTAGTTCGCGACATCCGAACAGAAAATCGTCACGGTCGCCAGGTCGTCCATCGTCAGGCCCGCTTTCACGAGCGTGGCCTGCACTTTGTCGAGCACGGCCTTCGCTTCAGCTTCGGCGGTTTCGGGTTTCGCGTTCGCACTCGCACCGAGCTGACCGGAGAGATAGAGCGTGTCGCCCACGAAGACGGCGCCGCTAAACGGCGTCGCGCCCGTGTCGGCTGCAGACTTGGGATCGATGTACTTGCGCGTCGGCCCCTGCGCCGCCGCACCGCCACTGATCGCGCACAACAGAATGGCCACGGTTGCTGAACGTCGAATCGTCATCACGGTCTCCTCTGCTCAATGACTGAGCGGGCAGAAAGTTACCACGGATGCAGGTCGGCGCTCGCACGAGGCGCGCCAGTCGGCTGCAGCGCGGGTGAGGCCGTTGACGACACTACTCCTGCTCGAACTGCGCGATCTCGTCCAGAACCCGCTGCGCTTTGAGCAGGCTGGCGCCGGTGACACTGTCGGTCACGAACTGTGCGAGACGCGGGTGGTTGGCGCGACGTGACCAGCGGTGCGATGGGCGCGGAAAAGTCCGGCTTGCCATCTCGGATCGCCAGCCTGGGCATCTGGATGGGATAGTACGCCCGGCAGGTCCCACAGCGTGGTGGGGTTGGTCGTATTCCGCCAGACTTGACGGAGAGACGAATCGGCGAGCTCCTCACCGTGGACGAATCGATCGATCAGATCCTGGTAGCGCGCGTTGCCGCATTCAACGACGACATCGTTCACGGTCGCGGCGAACCTGGGGTCGCGAATGAGCGCCAGCCGAAAGGCATGACTTTGCTCGTTGCCGTGAGCGCCATCACCGAGCGCGACCACGTCGTGCGAACGAAACGCGTCAATGATTGCCGCAACCGGGTCGACCGGGACCGCCGGCGCTACCGCCCCACCCCGCTGTGCGACGTTCGAAGCGGCGGCAAGCCCGATGAAGGAGAGGAACAGTTGGGCCGCACTATTCGGTGCATGGCGGGCTTCGTTGCCCTTGTGCGTGTTTTTTCGGCCCAACGGTTCAAGTGAGCCGCGCGTTCTGTGCGTCGGCTCCATTTGAAGGTTAGCCCGCCGCTAGCATCGCTCGACGAACGGCCTGTGGAAGTTGCACGGCCGCAAAGAAAGTCGAGGGGTAGAGGTAGTCTTCGCCCGACTCATCGATGACCCGAATCTGACGATGGCGGGCAGCATCTGCGTCCGGAATGGACGAGTAGATCTTGCGTCGCTCCAGCGACACTTCGTATCCGCTATTGCGCAGGCAAAGAACCAATGTGCGTCGGGTTGTGGCCATAGTGTTAGTCCAGATACCGCTTGATCTTCAGTTCTTTCCGACCGATGCCGGTGGCTTCGTACCAATGTACTTCGGCGGTGCGGACGGCACCGTCCGACAATCGAACGCGAGCCGTCGCTTTGCGCTTTCGCCATCGTCCCCGACCGTACAGTTTGCGCAATCGCGCAAGTTCACGGATCTGTCGACCGGTGGCGAATGTCTCGACGTCATTCAGGTCGCCGATGACGGTGAATCCCACGCCTCATCGTCCACGAGTCGCTCCCCCAGGTCAACCGCTACGATAAGAAGCCCTTGCCCCCTGCCAGAATCAAATCAAGGCGCGTCCGGCCAGTTCATCAAAGGACGTCAGGACCCTTGGCGCGGCTCCGAATGACTCCGCCCCTGACTGCTTCGCGTGACTGGTCAGTCCAAAAATCCGCCTTTAGGGAAATCGCTAGAATGCCCGCGTCGCGCAAGACGCGGTCAGCATCGATCGTAAACTCTTCGGCCAACGCGACGACCGGTTCACCAGTTGATTTGTCCTGTTCGATTGCGCGAACGGCGAGGACCGCTGCACGACTCCGAATCGGGCCGGCGCTGTTGTTCCTGAATTGGATGAAGGTGTGCAGCACGTCAGGCAGGGCCGCAAGCCGCAATCGCAGCGCCGGCGCGAGCGTTCCGGCCAATTCACTTGGGCGTTGACTTGACCGAATTGTGAACTTCACCGCGATCTTCCTCTGTCCGCATAACGGCAGCGTTCACCAGCGGCCGCTCATGATTGCACCGGCGGCCGTCTGGTGCAGCGCGTGTTAGATGGCCACACTTTGAACCCCGCCGTCGAGATTGATTGCTAGTAACCGCGCCTGAGCTTTCCTTCTGAAACACCGTCAACCTTGCCGTCGGTCAGCCATTCCAGCGATGCGCGGAACAGCAACAAGTGATTTGTCTCCCACATCGCATTGTGAGAGGAGCAGGCCAGATCCATGAAGACCTTCTCCTTCGAACCCCAGTCGTCGTAGAGTGCCAGGACCCGCTCTGGCAACACCTGCTTGTCATGGATGCCTGCCACCATCAAGAAGGGCGTTTTCATTCTCGACACAATGGCCTGGTTGACTCCCCAAGTTTCGACCAGAGGTGCGCGGCGCACGCCCGGCCCCCAGCGCGCGCCGACCGGATCGGATGCGAGCATGTCGGCCCAGACCGCCGAGCTGACACCCGGATCGTACTGGCCCGGACAACCGACCTGACGATCCCAGTTGGCGTTGAAGTCCTTCTGTGATTGGGCCGACATCGACCCGTCCGCCAGAGTCGTATCTGCCTTCGGCGCTTCAGTCGCCCCGGTGCGAGTGTAGGCGGGTGCGAGGACAACCAGCCGCGCGACCTGTTCCGGATGGCGCGCCGCATAGCCAACCGCACGAGGCCCACCTTGCGACCAGCCGACTAGCGAAATCGTCTTCACGCTGCGCAGCTTGCGCAAGTGATCCACAACGGCGCCGATATCGTCCCAGTCCGACCCCATGGTCGTCAGCGGCTTGGGGAAGGACGCCGCGCACGGCTGTGAAAGCACGGTCGGGACGAACTGTGCCTGTTGCGCCTTGGGAAAGTTGCAGGGATCGTCCATCTGCGACGGACGAGTTGAGCGACCGTACCCGGTCATGTCCATTGCGAAGACGTCGAAGCCGGCGTTCGCCAGATAGCCCATCCAGCTGTAGTCCTGATACGGAACATCGAAGGAGACTTCGGACGGCGTCCCTGCGCCGTGCACGAACAGCACGACCCCTTTGGCAGGTGCCGTGTCGGCCTTCATGACTTCGCGCACATACACTCGTGCTTGACGGCCATTGATTGCAGGCGCGGTTGATTTCACTCGCACATAGATTTCCTGCCGGATCAGGTCAGCCGCATTCGTGGGTGCAGCGCCGAACGTACCAGCCACAACCGCGAGGGCAGTCAGAAGGCGAATCGACGTGACCGTCATTAGACTCTCCACGAAGTGTTGCGTTGATGTCTCGCCCCGCCGCGTTGCGCAAACCGCAAAGACATTTGCAGGAACCCACGACCATCTAACAAGTATTGGACCTTCGAGCCGGATCGACAAAGGCTGCGAATACTCGTCAGCATAGCGGGTGACGACGAACGGGGCGCCCCGATTGGCGCGCAGCGGACTCCCGTTGCAAGTGGATTTAGCGAGCACCAAGCGGGGCTGTTCGTCGGCAGGACCCGCGCGAGACGAGGGAAGAGCGCGGCCTTCAAAACCCCTTCGGCAAGCTCAGGGCAGGCAGGCCGCCCTACGACTGTCTATCGTTTTCGCGCAAACGCGCAATAGGCCGCAGGTACGAGGTAGAGGGTTACGAACGTCGACAGCGTGAGGCCGCCGATCACCGCGAGCGCCAGCGGCTTCTGCAATTCAGCACCGGCGCCGATGCCGAGCGCGAGCGGCAGCAATCCGAACAACGTACAGAGCGTCGTCATCAGGATCGGGCGCAGTCGCGTTTCTGCGGCGAGTTGCATCGCGTCCTCGATCGACAGCCCTTCTTCTCGACGCCGCTCGGCGAAGTCGAGCAAGACGATGCCGTTTTTCACGACGAGACCGATCAGCAGAATGAGGCCCATCGCCGAGGAGACATTGAGGTCCACCTTGGTTGCCGCGAGCAGTGCGAACGCGCCGCCCAGTGAGAGCGGAGCGGCCGCAAGAATCAGCGCCGCAGGGGTGAAGCGCTTGAACTCGATGACGAGAATCACGAAGACGAGCGTCGTCGCGATGGCGAAGACCATCAGCAGTTCCTTGAACGCCTGACGCTGTGACTCGAACTGACCCCCAACTTCGTACGTGTAGCCCACCGGTAGCTTAAAGCCGGCGAGCATGGCCTTCACTTCAGTCACGGCACTGCCGAGGTCGCGCTTCTCGAGATGCGCGGTGACGAGCGCCATCTGACGCAGGTTCTCGCGCATCAGCTCCGGCTGGCCTTGCTGCTCGCCGATGCGCACGAGCGAGCCGGCAGGCACGAGCTTGCCATTCGCGCCACGGACCGTCGTGCTGGCCAGCAGCGCCGGATTGAGTCGCGCGCTGTCTGGATACCGCACGCGCACGGGAACCGATCGATCGAGGAGCTGCAACTGCGTCGCCGTCGTGCCGAGCCACGCTGCGGCAAGCTGGTCGGTCACCTGTTCCACGGTGAGGCCCATGCGGGCCGTGGCAGCCGCATCAATATTCCAGGTGACATCAGGTCCACTGGCCTCAACACCGACGACGTCAACGACGCCGTCAATCTTGCTGAGCTTCTTGTTGAGCTGATCAGAGAGGTCCGCCAGCACATTCGTGTCGTCGCCGAAGATCTTCACTTCGATCGGCGTCGGCGTGCCTTCGAGGTCGCCGATCATGTCCTGGAGCAACTGCACGAACTCGATCTCGGTATCCGGCACTTCGTCAGCCAGACGATCGCGCAATGCCTCAATGACCTGCTCGGCAGATCGCGTGCGCTGATCACGCGGCTTGAGGCGCACGAGAATGTCGCCGGTGTTCTGGGCGGTCGCGAACATGCCCATTTCCGAGCCGGTCCGTCGCACGAAGCTCGCGACTTCAGGCGTCTCGGCAATCAGCGCTTCCATGTCGCGTAGACGCGCGTCGGTCTCATGCAAGGCACTGCCGGCCGGCGTGATGTAGTCGATCACGAAGCCGCCTTCGTCAGCGGCCGGCAGAAAACCCGTGCCGATCAATCGATAGCCGCCGGCTGCGCCACCTGCCAGCAACACAGCGAGAATCAATGCGATGAACGGATGACGAATCAGCGCCGGCAACGTCGCGGTGTACCAACGCGCACCCGCCTGTGGTTTGGCGTGCGCATGCCCCGCTGAAGATGGCCGAATCGCCCAGCGTGACAGGATCGGAATGAGCGTGAACGCCAGCGCCAGCGACACGAGCACCGCCACCGACAGTGTCAGCGACAGCGCCTTGAAGAACTGACCGACGACACCCGACAGCAAACCCAGCGGAGCAAACACCACGACCGTCGTCAGCGTCGATCCAACGACCGGCGCCACGAGCTCACGCACAGCCTGATCAACTACTTCCGGTCGCGGGTCTGCGGCCATTCGGCGATGGATGTTCTCCACCACCACCACCGCATCGTCAATGACCAGACCAATGGCGACGGCCAGACCGCCCATCGACATGAGATTGATCGACTCGTCGAAGAGCCACATGACGAGGAATGTTGCCAGCACGGTCAGCGGCAGCGTGATCGACGCAATCGCAGTGAGCCGCCAGTTGCGCAGGAACACGAGGAGCACGAGTACGGCGAGGAAACCGCCGACGAGAATCGCATCTCGCACGTTGGCGATCGAGGCTTCGACAAATTCGGCGAGGTCGTACGTCTTGCTCAGGGTCAATCCCGCCGGCAGTGCCTTGGCGAGCTGCGCGAGTTCTTCTTCGATGCCCGTGCGGACGGCGAGGATGTTGGCACCGACCTGTTGGGAAATGCTGATGGCCGTCGACGGTCCACCGCTGCCGACAACGAGCGACGTGCGATCGGGCGCGCCGGCGGTGATGGTGGCGATGTCGCCCACCTTCATCAGCGCACCGCCACGCGTCGTGATCGGCGTGTTCGCAATCTGACCAGCGTTTTCCCAGAGACCTGAGGCCAGCACCAGGTACTGCGTGCCGGCTTCCGGATAGCGACCGATCGGCTCGAGCAGGTTCGTGCTCTTGAGCGCGTTGGACACATCTTCCACGGTGAGGCCCGCCGCGTTCATCTTCGCGGGGTCAACGATGACTTCAATCTCGCGCGTGTCGCTCGACAGCACGTCCACTTTGCCGACGCCGGGCACGCGCGCGAGCGCGGGTCGCGCCACATAGAAGCCGTAGTCGTGCAAGTCGGCCGGCGACAGGCCGCCGCTGAGATTCAGGCTGTAGATCGGAAACGCCGCCGGCGTGAGACGGTCCACGACGATGTCGGTATCTGGCGGCAGGGACCCACGAATTTCGGCCAGCCGATTTTGCACCTGCTGCAGCGCAACGATCATGTCGGTCTTCGGCTCGAACTGGGCCGAGACTTCCGACGCGCCTCTGAACGTGCGCGAACGCACGCGTCGCACGCCGGGCACTTCCATCATCGCCTGCTCAATCGGGCGCGTCACGGTGAGCATCATCGACCGGCCGGGAATCGTGCCGGCGTGTGCGATGGCGACAACGCGCGGAAAGACGAGCGGCGGATAGATGCTGCTCGGCAACGCGACGCCCGCGACCCCGCCGGCGACCGCGATGAGCAGCGTGATGAGAATGATCGCGCGCGAGTGCGTGGTCGTCACGCTCATGGGCTATGTCTCGATCCCGATGCTGGCGCCGTCGGGAATCGGCTCCGACCCCAGCAGAATCACCTTGTCACCGACCGACAGGCCCTGGAGCACTTCCACGCGGACGCGTGACGAGAGGCCGATCTTGACGGCCGTCTTGTGCGCCTTGTTATCCGCACCAGCGATCATGACGTAGACCTCGTCGCCGTCTCGGGCAATTGCACTGATCGGCACGAGGAGCACATCCTTGCGCTCCTCCGTGACAATCTCGATCTGCACCGGTGTGCCTACCGCGAGCGTTGAGGTCGTCGTGCCTTTCGGCAACGACACACGCACGTCGCCAGCCGCAATGGCGGCATCCACCACCGCGGGACGACTGATCACCGCACCATCAAGAGGGGTTGCCGCCGACGGCGTGGTGATCTTTGCCGGTCGGCCCACGGCGATCTTGTGAAGATCAGACACGGGCACCGACGCGAGCACCTCGATCCGCGAGGGATCGACCACCCGCATCACCGGATCGCTCATCGACGCTTCCACCATGTCGCCCGGGTTGTGCATGCGCTTCACGACGATGCCGTTGAAGCGGGCTTTCACGGTGAGTCGCGACTCCAGCATCGCGACCGCTTGTTGCGAACTCTGCGCCTGCGCCACGGCGGCCTCGGCATCCGTCAGCTCGCGCTTCGCCTCATCCACTTCCTTCTGCGACGCGATCCCTCGCTCCAGCAAACCAGCGAGGCGCGTCGATGCGGTCTTCGCGTTCTGCAGACGGGCACCGGCTTGCGCGGCTTCCGATCGGCGCGCGGCAATCTCCGTGATGAGCGACGGCGCTTCGAAGCGAACGAGCACGTCGCCCTCTTTCACGACATCGCCTTCGACCTTCGTCAGTTCGGCGATGCGAGACGGTTCGGGTGCAGTGATCAGCCAATCGGCACCGGGCGCGGCAGCGACGACGCCGGGGATCGTGACGGTGTTTTTGATCGCGCCTTTTTCGGCCGCTTCCACTTTGACGGCGATGGGCTCAGACGTCGGTGTGCTCTCCACCGCCGGCTTGCTGCAGCTGGTTAACGCAAGAACGCTCAAGACAACAAGTAACTGCTTCATCTGATGACCGCGCCGATGGCGCGCTCCACGTCGGCGAGGGCGAACTGATAGTCGAGACCGGCATCGAGCGCGCGGAATCGCAATTCGCGCGATGACTGCAAGCTCTGCAACAGGGCGGCGAGATTCGACTGGCCCGAACGATACGAATCCTCGGCCATCCTCTCCACTTCGAGTGCGCGCGGGAGGATGTCTTTCTCGTAGCGATCGAGCTGAGCTTCGGCGGCTGCGGCACGGGCGCGCGCTTCGGCCACGTGACCGGCAATGTCGGCCGACACGGCTGTGCGCTCAGCACGGAGTCGCGCCAGTTCGGCGTCCTCCACCACCACACCCGATTGATGTCGCGTGAAGAGCGGCACGGTGATCGACGCGCTCGCCTTCCAGCCGACACTGAACTCATCGGGGACGCCGCTGACGAGTCCGCCGCCGGCGGAGAAATCTGGTGTGGTCAGGGCCTTGGCGAGCGCACGACGCGCGCCCTGCTCGGCAATCGCGGCGTCAATAGCCGCCAGATCCACGCTCGATGCATTCGCCCGCGTCATCGCCATCTCCATCGTCGGCAGCGCGCGAGTCGTGAGCGGATCCGATGCGGTGACGGGTGTGTCGGGAGCGCGACCGAGCAGCGTGTTGAGATTGGCGCGGCTCGCCGCCGTCACAGCCGCCGCGGTCGTGAGGTCGTTGTCGGCCGTGGCGAGCGCCAGTTCTGCCTGAAGCACTTCGAGGCGCGGCGCATCGCCGAGGTTCAGGCGCGTTTGCGCGGCGTCGCGTGCGCGCAGCGCGAGCCCGCGCAGATCGGTTGCGGCCATGGTGCGTGCTTCGGCCGCCGCCAGTGCAAAGTAGGCGCGGCGCACGTCGTTCTGAAGATTGAAGACGTCCTGCGCAATGGCGGCGTCGCCGGTGGCGACGGTCGCACGCGCCAGCTCGACGCGACGCGCGCGCTTGCCGCCGAGTTCAAACGGGAAAATCAGTGTGAACGCGTGTCGAGGAAAGTCACGGCCGAGTTCGTACGAGAATTCTGGATTCGGTCGCTCCGACGCCACGCCGACGCCGGCCTCGTCTACGGGCCGCTTCAGTCGAGCCGCCACCAGATGAGGGTTGGAGGCGGTGGCCATCGAGAGCGCCGCGGACAGCGTGAGGCCGGCGCCCGAGCCGACGCTCAACCCCGGGTTCGTTTGCGCAGCCGCCACGCTGCTGACAAGCAGCAGCGCGACGACCGCAGTACATGTGGCGTGTCTGGAGGAAACCCGCATCGAGCCGGATGCTACTTCGGACCGTAGACCAGAACGCGGAACGACTCGGGCAGCGCCACGGGCCGCGCGCCGGCCTTGGCATTCGGATCGGTCGGCGCGAACTTGCCGGCCGCGGTGTAGAGACGATGCGTGAGGGGATCGAGCGTCATCGTGCGTGCGCCACGCGATGTCTCGATCGTCTGGAGCGCCGTGAGCGAGTCGCCCTTGATGGTCAGCGCCGAGATGTGGCCATCGCTGCAGGATGCGAAGGCGCGACCGGCGGGGATGTCGATCCACGTTGCGTCCGAACCCGCGCACGTCGGGCCCTGCGCCACCACTTTGCCCGTCGCCGCGTCCATCATCACCATGATCGGTGCTTCGCCGCCGGTGACAAAGATGCGATGCGTCTTCGCGTCAATCGCCATGCCCGTCGGTGCCACGGCGGGTGCCACCTTGTAGTTGGCGACGACCTTGTAGGTGTTCATATCGATCACGTCGATGGCGTTCGTGTCTTCGATGTTGACGAACACTTTGCCGAGCGACGCATCGGCCTGACCGGTCTCCGCGGTGCCGCTGATCGGAATCGTCGCGACAACCTTGCCGGTCGCGCCTTCAATCACCGTGACCGACTTGCCTGTGTGATTGAACGCCCACACCATCTTCTTGGTGGGCTCATACATGATGGCGTCCGGGTTGACGCCGGTTTCCACCTTCATGATGGTCGTGAGCGTCTTTGCGTCGACCACGCTGACCTTGTTATCGCCCTGATTGCTCGTGAACACGCGGCCAAGATCGGGCGCGATGGCAATGCCGTGCACGCCAGGCGTATCGGCGATGCGGCCCACGATTTTATTCGTCGCCGTGTCGATCACCACCACTTCGGTGCCGTGCGAGACGTAGAGGCGCTTGGTGCCACCGTCCACGTTGAGGTAGTCGAAGCGGGCGGCGCCACCGATCTGGATTTCGGTCACCGGAACGTATGGGCCATCCGCGGCCTGGGTGCCGGCGATCACGAGCGCGGCCATGGCAGACGCAAGGGCGAAACGATTGCTCATAGAGGACATGGGGGCTCTCCTGAAAGTCGAACGAACCCGGATTAGATCAAGGGCACCTGAAAAACGTCTGAAATCATATGCCCCCAAATCGCATACGATTCGTCCCACTGGAGTGTGTATGACGCGGATGTGCCGATTGGTAGCGGCGGTGCTGGTGGTCGGTGGAACGTTGGCGGGATGTGCCTCGGCACCACGAGCCGTGTCGAAGCCGGCGTCTTCTGCTGCGCTGCCGGCAGGGCTCCACGCGACGCCGCCGAGCCTCGGCCAGTTTCCCTACTCAGACGCGGACGTCGATTTCATGGCGGGCATGATTCCGCATCACGCGCAGGCCGTGATCATGGCCGCGTGGGCGCCCACACATGGCGCGCGCGCAGATGTCGCCGTGTTGTGCGCGCGCATTCTCGTCGGCCAGAGTGACGAGATCAAGTTGATGCAGACCTGGCTCAACGATCGCGGCCTCGAAGTACCGGACGCAAAATCGACCAAACACAAGATGAAGATGGGCGGCATGGAACACGAAATGCTGATGCCCGGCATGTTGACCGATGAACAGATGGCCGCGCTCGACAAAGCGCGCGGGCCCGAGTTCGATCGGCTGTTTCTCGAAGGCATGATCGGGCACCACCAGGGCGCGATCGACATGGTCGACGTGCTCTTCAAGGCCTACGGCGCCGCCCAGGACGAAACGGTTTTTAAGTTCGCGAACGACGTCTTCGCCGATCAGTCGATCGAAATTGACGTGATGAAGAGAATGCTCGCCGGCACGACCGCACACCTGGAGAACAATCGATGAGACCACACACCCTGTTCGTTGCAGCTCTGCTTGCCGCGGGAGCGATCGGCGCCGCAGCATGCGCCAGTTCATCGCAGACGGCAGCACCGCCGGCCGTCGCGCCTGCGGCTCCGGCAGCACGACCCGCCACACCGCCGGCGCCGGCACCAACCGCCGCCCGTCCTCCGGCGGCCGCACCCGCAGCACCAACACAGACCGCCGCCGCACCCGCAGCCGCGCCAGCCGCCGCTGGTGCGCCAGCCGCCGGTGGTCGCGGTGGCCGCGGTACACCGCCGCCGCCACCGATTCCGCCACCGGCCGTGATGCCGCGTCCGGTGACACCGATCATTTCGGGCACCGCACCCACACCGGATCCGCGCGTGGGTCTGAAACCCGGCGCGTGGGACGCCGGCCAGGCGGCCTGGAATATGAAGCTCACGTCAACGACGCCGCCCGGAGAAAAGGTGTTGGCGGCAACGCATTCGGATCTCGCGTTCGCCGGTAAGTACGCCATTCAGGGCAACTACAATGGCTTTGAGATTTACGACATCTCGAATCCGGTCAAGCCTGTGCTCGTGCAGAGCTACCTCTGCCCGGCGTCGCAGAATGACGTGTCGGTCTACAAGAACCTGATCTTCATGTCGTCGGAATCGCCGGTCGGTCGCATCGACTGCGGCTTCGGCGGCGTGCCCGATCCGGTCAGCAAGGACCGCATTCGCGGTCTGCGCGTGTTTGACATCAGCGATGTGAAGAAGCCGAAGCTCGTGGCGAACGTGCAGACGTGCCGTGGCTCGCACACGCACACGCTTGTGACGCAGCCGGGCGACAACGCGAATGTCTACATCTACATTTCTGGCACGTCGGGTGTGCGCTCTGCTGATGAACTGCCGGGCTGCACGGACGGCGGCATCGATGATCCGAACACGGCACGCTTCCGTCTCGAAGTGATCAAGATTCCGCTCGCGACACCGGATAAGTCGGCGATTGTCAGCTCACCGCGCATCTTCAAGGATCTGCCGGCACCGCCGCGCAATCCCGAGCGTGACGCCGCGGGCGCGCGGGCCGGCGCGCCGCCGGCGGGTGCGGCAGGTGCTCCAGGGGCTCCGGGTGCCGCAGGAGGTCGCGGTGGGCGCGGTGGCGCTCCCGCCGTGCCGACCGGGCCGAATCAGTGTCACGACATCACCGTCTATCCGGACGTCGGTCTCGCCGGTGGCGCGTGTGCAGGTCTCGGCCTGTTGCTCGACATCCGTGATGCCGCGCATCCTGTGCGCCTTGACGCGGTCGCTGACGCGAACATGTCGTTCTGGCACTCGGCGACCTTCAGCAACGACGGCAAGAAGATCCTCTTCTCGGACGAGTGGGGCGGCGGTTCTGCACCGCGTTGCCGCTCGACCGACAAGATGGAGTGGGGCGCCGACTCACTCTTCACCATCGAGAACAACAAGATGGTGTTCCACAGCTACTACAAGATGCCGGCGGCACAGACCGATCAGGAGAACTGCGTCGCGCACAACGGCTCGCTGATTCCGATTCCGGGCCGCGACGTGATGGTGCAGGCCTTCTATCAGGGCGGCCTCACGATCTTCGACTGGACCGATGTGAAACATCCGAAGGAAATCGGCTTCTTCGATCGCGGTCCGATGGCCGCCGACCGACTCCAGAGCGCCGGCTCCTGGTCGGCCTACTGGTACAACGGCGTGATCGTCTCATCCGAGATCGCGCGCGGTCTGGATGTGTACGAGCTCGTGGCGAGCCCCTTGATCTCGCAGAACGAGATCGACGCCGCCAAGACGGTGACGTTCGACTACTGGAACACGCAGCAACAGCGCAAGATCGTGTGGCCGCCGAGCTTCGCGCTGGTCCGCTCGTATGTTGACCAGCTCGAACGTTCGAAGGGCCTGGGCGCCGACAAGATCGCGGCAGCGCGTGCGGCGCTGACCACGGCGGAGAAAGCGAATGGCGCGCAGCGCAAGAGCGCGCTCACGGCACTGGCGACGTCACTGAATGCTGATGCGACTGGATCGAGTGATTCAGCGAAGGTGAAGCTCGCAGCATCCGCTGCGACGGAACTGGCGAACGCGACGAAGTAGACAGGGGTTCTTCGGCAGGTTTGTGCAGCGGCAAGATTGTGGAGCGGCCGGGCGTTAGCCCGGCCGTTTCTACGTTAGGGGCGCCCGGCCGCTTTTCGTTTGCCTCTAGTGCTGCTGCGCGTAGCCGCGAACCGCCAGGGCGATGACGATGACGGCAATGGCCCACAGGGCCATGCGCGCCATGCCCATCATCTGAGTGCGCGCCACATGGCGCGTCTTTCGCGCTTTGATGCCAGTCACGGCTGCAAAGCCGGTGACGACCACTGCCAGTGCAAAGTAGAAGAGCCAGGACATGCCCCGATGCTAGGGGACGAGGTCACGGCCGGGGTGTACAGAACAGGACATCGGCCGCACCGCTGGCCCCCCTACTCTTCTGGCTACGGAGATTGCCATGCAGATGAAACAAGGCGAGCAGTACGGGTGCAAGAAGTGCGGATGCCAAGTCGACGTGAAGGTCGCCCCATCGGTAGACGGCAAGGGCGGCCAGGGGTCGCTCATGTGCTGCGGCGAGAGAATGACGCCGAAGGCGTAGGCCTAGCGCCCGAACAGTCTCTGAAAGAACGACTTCTCTTCGCGCGTGCATTTGCAGCGCTGATCGACCGGTACGCCTCGCAGCGCTTCTTCAATGTGCTGACCGCACCCGGCCCATGTGGGCTTTCCGCATTTGGGACACTGCACTCGCTGGCACATGACGACGCCTCCGAGATGAGCTTAATGCAGTAACGTGCTGGCATGAATCCGCAGCCGACCTCGATGATCGAGCTCGAGTATCGGGCGCCGTACGATTGGCGCGGCATCCTTGCGTTTCTCGCGACGCGGGCGCTGACCGGCGTGGAGCATGTGACGGAGACGTCGTACGCGCGCACCGTGTCGGTCGACGGCGCCACAGGTTGGATCATCGTCACGCAGTCGCCGACGAGAGACGCGCTCATGCTCGAGTACACCCACTCGCTGATGCCTGCGCTTCCGGCGCTGTGCGCACGCGTGCGCGCGCTGTTCGATCTGGACGCGCGGCCGGACCTGATCGCCGGGCATCTGCGGAAAGACGCGCGGCTCGCCGCTGCGGTGACAGCGAATCCCGGGCTACGCGTGCCGGGCGCGTTCAGCGGATTCGAGCTTGGCCTCCGCGCGATCCTGGGTCAGCAGGTGACGGTGAAGGCCGCGACGACGATCGCGCGTCGCCTCGTCGTGGCATTTGGAGAGCCGATCGACACGCCGGGTGCGGAGCTCTATCGGCTGCCACCCACCGCAGCGCGTATCGCCGAGGCCAGCGTTGACGACATCGCGCGACACGGCATCGTGTCGGTGCGCTCGAAGTGCATCATCGCGCTCGCGAAGGCGCACGAGTCGGGCACGCTGTCACTCGACGACCACGCGCATCAGCATCCCGAAGAGGCCATCAGCCGGTTGATCGCACTGCCAGGCATCGGTCCGTGGACGGCCAACTACATCGCCATGCGCGCCCTCCGCTGGTCCGACGCCTTCCCCAAGGAGGACATCGTCATTCGCAACAACCTCGGAGGGATCTCAGCGAAAGAGGCCGAGAGGCAATCGCAGGAATGGCGGCCGTGGCGCAGCTACGCCGTCATCCACATCTGGCGGATGGGCCCACCGACAGCGCCGCCGTCCGCTTCGTCAGTTCAGTGAATGGGTGACCAGGCGCTTCCGTTGAAGCGCCACAGTTCATTCGACGGGGTGCGATCGAATCCACCGTACAGCACGATCGACCTGGCTCCCGGGTCGAACGCGAGCCGCGCGTATCGTCGTGGCGGGCCGGTCGTCGCCGCACGCGTCCACGTCGTGCCGTTGAACGTCCATGTCTCTTTCTTCGCGTCGTCGTCCACGCCACCGCCGTGCATGACGACGACGTGCCGCTCGGCATCGTAGTCCATGGAGACGTGGTCGCGAGCACTGGGCCCGGTGACGGCCAGGCGTTTCCACGATGCGCCGTCGTATTCCCACGTGTCGCCGTGACTCGGCGCGTCGGGCGCGAGGACGCTCGTGCCGCCAAAGAGCACCGTGCGCCCACGCGCGCTGTCATACGCCAGCCCGAACAGCGCGCGCGGCGACGGCCCCGTGGCCGTGGACTTCGTCCAACGTGCGCCGTCCCATTCCCACGTGTCACCGAGCATGGTCTGGCCATCGACGCCGCCAAAGAGCACGACGCGCTGTCGCTTCGCGTCGTAGACCATCTGATGTGTGGTGCGCGCGGGCGGGCCACTGGTCGCGGCCTGTTTCCACGTCACGCCGTCGAATGTCCACGTGTCGCCGAGCGAGCCCGTGGGGCGCGCATCGCCGCCAAACATCACCACCTGTTTGCGCGCCGCGTCGTACGCCATCGCTGGACTATTGCGCGCGCTCGGACCCGATCCTGCCAAGCGCGACCACGCGGTGCCGTTCCACTGCCAGGTGTCGCCGACGTATCCGCGGCCGCCCGATCCACCGAACACGACGAGCGTCGAACGCGCAGCATCGAACGCGGTGCCGACGGAGTAGACCGCGGGCGGTGCGGGGACCTGCGATGCCATCGGCTGTGACGCCGCAAGTGCGGCGACGAGGGTCAGGACTACGGGCAGCGAGCGAGTGGTCAACATTGCGGCCATGCTATCCATCGGGCCGCGCGAGAGCATCGATTGACCGTGGCCGGACAGTTGTGAATTCGGGAGCCGTCGTCAGCGGCGCGTCGCGCGCTCGCGCAGATTGCGGGTCGCCAGATCAGTGATGAGGATGCCCTGTCCCTGAGGCCCCTCTTCGTTGCGCGAGTGGACCAGCCAGTCGGCGCCCGACTTGGCCTTCATCAGCACGACGCCTGCACCGCCCTTGTCTGAGAGGGCGAGTTCGTCAGGGGTGGCGTTGCGCCATCGCCCAATGAGCAGGCCTGATGGTGAATCCCAGCGATAGCTGCCGTCGGCATTGACCTCGAGCGAGCCCGCGTTGCCGGCGTATTCCTGCCGCTGATACAGATCGCCGCCGCGCGCGAACGTGGTGGTCGCACCCACCTTGGCGATCAGCCATCGCCCCGTCAAGCTCGTCACCGTGGCCGGCGCGCCGTAGTTTTTTGCGAGCGGCGCCGTCACGTTGCTGAGCGCGCCGAACTTGCCGAGCTCGTTGGAGAAATCGCCAAGCGTCGCATATCGGAAGTCCACGCCGCGGCGGAGCACCTCATTGCGCAGTTCGGCGAGTACTTGATCGCGCTGCGGGTTCCTGAATGGGTCGCCGGGGCCGAGCCGATCGCGTAGAAAGCCGAGCACTTGCTGTTGGCTCATCGGCGCGCCTCCACCCGGAAGCGGAGTTGTGACCGGCGCGGCCGTCGCCGGCACTGGTTGGCCGGCCGGAACCGCCGGTGCTGCCGGTGGGAGCGGTGCCGCGGCAGGCGCCGTCGGCGCGCCTGGTGCGGGCCCCGCCGGCGGCGGTGGCGGCGGTGGGGTCACGGGTCGGATCTCGTTGAGCGAGTACGCGCGCTCGAAACCCTCCGGGAAGAACTCTGTTGGCACCTCACGAATCAACAGCTGCCTGCCGCCCGGGAGTTCCCTGATGACGGTGCCGGCTTCCCACTTTTCAGGAAAGTTCTGCGCCTTGTACTCGACCTTGTCGCCCGCCTTGAACGCCTGCGCGCTCGCGACGGTCGTGCCGACCACGACCAGCGCACAGACCGACATCGCCATCGACAACCATCGCATCCTGCTCAGCACGTTCAGCATGGAAACCGCCTCTTGCCTGAATACGCGGAATTGGCGGGCGCGAACTCTCATTGGGAGGGGCGCATGCCCCTGCGGGGACGTCAGCGACGACGCGAATTCTTCGGTGGCGCTGAAACGCGGTCGAGCTCGGCCTTGACCCCCGCGATGAAGTCCTGCCGCGCCTGACCTGCGGCGCGATCGGTCGGCTGCTCGGTTGCGCTGTTGATGACGATGACGAGATGGCGGGTGGGATCAATGTGCAACGTCTGCCCATAGATGCCGCGGCCTTCGAACGTGCCGTCGCCGCGAATCCACCACTGATAGCCGTAGCCGGATCCCGGCGCGCCGCCTGTTGCGACCTGGCTCCGCGTGGCGTCTGCCAGCCAGCCGTCCGCGACGATGGGGGGCCCATCAATATTGATGCGGGCGCCGTCGAGGATGAATTGTCCGAACCGGCCGTAGTCCCGGAGCGTCATCGCGAGGCAGCAGCCGCCCTGCTCGTGACCGACCTCGTCGATCATCCACTCGGCGTCGCGCTCCATGCCGTACGGCCGCCAGATTTTTTCTGACAGGTATTCTGCGAGCGGTTTCCCAGTCGCGTCGGCGACGAGCACTCCCACCAGATTCGTCTCCGCAGTCTTGTAGACCCACTTCGTTCCCGGCGCCGCCTCGCGCGGCAGCTTCCGCACGTAACTGGTCGTCATGTCGAACCCTGGGTCTGCCGGTTGTGCGTACATCTGTGCGACGTCGGACTTCGGGTCTGTGTAGTCCTCATTCCATTTCACGCCCGACGTCATCGTCAGCAACTGCCGAACGCTGACGCCTTCGTACGCGCTGCCGCGCAGTTCTTTGATGTATTTCGTGACGTCATCGTCGAGGCTTTTGATGTAGCCGTCCTTCATGGCGGCGCCGACCAGCGTTGACGTGATTGATTTTGAAACGGAGAAAGAGTTCCACCGCGTCGATGGGCCCTGCGGCGCACTGTAGCGCTCGAGCCGTACCTTGCCATCTTGCAGGACGAGGACGCCGTGGACGCGCTGGTCTTTCATGAATCGGTCGAAATATTCCGCGCGCGCGCCGCCCGAGTTGAACGCCGCGATCGGCTGGCCGGCGGCGAGCGCATGCGCGCGGGGGCCGGCCTTCACTGTGCGAGTCAGGAAGAACGCGTCGAGCTCGGCGATGTACTTCTCGCGCCGCTCCGGCGTCCAAAACAGGATCGCGGCCGCCTTCGATGCCGGCTCGCGCTGAGCCACCGCCTGCCGTGCGGCAAGGCCAGCTTGGGGACCGACGGCCGCGACGAGGAGCGCCGCGGCGAGGTTTCGGATGCGTCGGGACTGTTCCACAACCATCGTCGAATCGTAGTTCGGAATCTGACCAGTCGCCGAATGGCTATTCCAGGTGCCTCGTCGCAAAGGCCCTGCCGGATCCAGTCTTCAGGTATCTCTCGAAGCGAACGGCCGTCTCTTCGCGAACGAATTCAATCAACGCAACGAGTTCCCACGGCCTGCTACGAACTGTCGACGGGTTCTTTCCCGCATTGTGTTCGGCAAGCCGCGAAGCGAAGTCGGATGTCAGTCCGGTGTAGGGTTCGCCGGTCTTCGTACTGCGAAGGAGGTAGACGAAGTTCTTCGAAGCCATGCGAAGAGTGACTGCAATCCGGCAGCCAAGTGGAAGCGCGGAACGAAGCGAATCTTGGGGATTGAGGACGACCAACAGGGGTAGGTCTTACCCGAGGGGGGTAGGTTGGCTTGCCAACCGTAGCTCATGGTCGGCAGTGTCTGCCCGCCTTCGCGCCTTCGGCGCTTCGGCGGGCAACCTTCGCCTGCATTCATGAGCGAAGGTTGGCGGAGAGGGTGGGATTCGAACCCACGTGCCGGTTACCCGACAACACGCTTTCGAGGCGCGCCCGTTACGACCACTTCGGTACCTCTCCGTTATTGCACTTCACACCGAGACTGCCGATTTCCCGATGCATTACCGCACTTCACGAACCAAACCGAAACCACTTGTCCGACGGGCTAAAGCCCGTCGGCTACGTCTATTAATACCGCCTGTCGGCTACGTCTGTCGTCGTTCCCGAAAAAACCGCTGCATCAGCTCTCGCGACTCTGATGCGAGCACACCGGACACGATCGTCATCCGATGATTCAACGCGGCGTGTTCGTGCGCGCGCTGTGAGCTGTCGATCGCGCCCGCTTTCGGTTCCGGCGCGCCGTAGACCAGCGTGCCGATCCTTGCGTGCACCAGCGCCCCGACACACATGAGGCACGGCTCAACCGTGACATACAACGTTGCGCCCGACAGCCGGTAGTTCTTCAGCTGCTCGGCCGCATCCCGGAGCGCCACAATCTCCGCATGCGCTGTGGGGTCGTTTGAGGTAATCGGCCGATTGAAGCCTCGGCCCACTATCGCCCCATCCACCACCACGACCGCCCCGACCGGCACTTCCCCAGCCTGGGCCGCCTCGCCTGCCAGCCCGAGTGCGTCACGCATGAACCGTGAATGCTCAGGCACAGGACTTCACATCGTATCAAGAAGGCGTCAGACGGCCAAGGTACAGAAGGCGAGGAGGGCGACTAGAACCGGAACCCTATCCGCGCGCGCAGCACGAGCCCGCCGAGGTTCTTTTCGTTGAAGTGCGCCGCCGCGCTGTTGGTGGCCGGATCGCTGTTGATCAACCGGTACTGGCCCTCGACGCCGATCAGCATCTGCCGCGTCACCCTGACGTCCACGCCACCGAATGCACCGACCCCCTTGAGGGTCTCGTCCACGTTCTCGGCCGTATCGGCGAACGTCGAGGTCTCTTTGTAGGTGAGCAGCACGACGCCAGCGCCCGCGTATGGGGTAAACCGAAAGTCGGGGTTGCGTGAAACAAACCGCCACCCCACGCCCAGTTCGGTCGGCGTCATATCCATCGTCAGCTTCGTGCCGAGCTTGTAGACCGTGGAGTTCACGATCACGACGCGCTCGCCGTCGAGCGACGCCTGCGACGCGGCGACGCGCACGAACAGGTGGCGCCACACGTTGACGACGTCAATGCCGGCGCCGATGGCGCGCGTCTTTGACTTGCCGAAGACTGCATCGAACGTTTGGCTCGACGCGATGCTGAGCGAATCGAGCGTGCCGAACGCGATGAGGCCTGTGCGATCCTGCGCGGGCTTGGTGGAGCCGACGTGCGTTTGCGCGGCGGCGGGCACCGCGAAGAGGACGAGAGCGATTGCGATGACTGTCTTCATGAAGACTCCTACCTGAAAGTGCCGCCGGGCTGAAGCCCGGCGGCTCCACAACCCAACGGCTCCACTATCGAATGACGCCCACGCCGAACAGGGCGGTGCGTGGCTGGATAAGTCCGTAACCGAATGACGTGTCTTTGCCGGTCGCGCCGATGTCTTTCGCCGTGCGCCGGATGAGGCCTTCGATTGCCTGTGGCGACGTGATGCCGTGGCTCATCATCAGCGCGGCGAGCCCCACCACATGTGGCGTGGCCATCGATGTGCCCTGATAGCCAATCTCTGCGTAGGTGTCGAAGCGAGGATTGTAGAAACCAATCGCCGGATCCGAGAAGTTGTAGTCGAGCGTCGACTGCCAGATGTAGCCCGTGCCGCTCGACTGATCGCGCGAGTCGCCGCCCGGTGCCGCGATCTCGATGTAGCTGCCGGTGTTCGAGTAGAACGCGCGATTGCCTGATCGATTCGTCGCCGCAACCGACATGAAGCCGTCCACACTCGGGGCGTCAGCCGCGGGCCATTCGGTGGGATTGCCGTCGAGATACTCGTTGCCGCCGGCCGCTGCGACGAATGCGCCCTTGCTGACCGCGTAGTTGATCGCCGACAGAATCAGCGATGACGACTCGTCGCCGCCAAGACTGATGTTGATCACTCGTGCGCCGTTGTCAGCGGCATAACGAATACCCGAGGCGATGTCGCTGTTCAGACATCCACCGGCATCGAGCGGCGCCTGTCCACGGATCCCGGCCTTCGACATCGCGAACTGCACATCCCAGTAGCCGGAGCAGACCTTCACAGGCATGATCTTCACGTTGTAGGCCATGCCGGAATCGCTGAGCGCGTTGTTTGTTTCTTCGCCGATCGTGCCGCTCACATGCGTGCCGTGGCCGTCCATGTCGTAGACGGTCGTGCTGTTATTGACGAAGTCGAACGGCGACACGATGCGGCTCTGCGACAAGTCGGGATTGACCGCGAACGCAAAGCTTTGATTCACAATCGCCGAGCCGTTCCAGTTCGCGAACGTGACGTTGCCCGACTTGGTCGTGAGCCCTGTATCGATGAGTGCGACGATCACTGACGCCTTGCCGCCGGGTTCGATGTCCCAGGCGCGTGCCATGTCGAGTTGGGCGAAGTTCCACTGCCGCGCCGCGTAGCCGGGATCGTTCGGCACCGTGGACTGCGGATCAAACTGGAGATCGCGCGTGCTGAGTGCCTGCCGGCTGCCCACACTGCGCGGCTCGATGCGGTAGATGTAGTTCGGCTCAGCAAACTCGACCTCGGGCTGCTGCGCCAACTGTGCGGCGAGCGCCGGCGCATCGCCGCGCGAGTCGTCGCGGACGATCGCCTCGGACCCGCCGATCCACTCGATGCTCCCCGAACCACGCAGTCGCGTCCGCAACGCCGCCATCGCCCGCTCGTCGCGTGTCTCCTTCGTCGTCGGCCGAAACCTGACCACGACCTCGCCGGCCACGTAATTCAGATGCCGCGACGCGGCGTCAGACAGTGCCTGCGCCCGCGCGCCAGACATCACCGCGCCATCCACCGAGGCCTGGGGCGGATTCAACGCCTGCGCGCTGAGGCTGGCGGCAATTAATGTGGAGAGGAACACGGCACTGCGCATGAATGCTCCCGACTAAAGCGTCGCTGGTCGCTACCTGTTTTGCACGTCGTGTGCCAGCGGAGACACCTTCAATCGTGGCCGATATACTGCCTGACGTGTTGTCAGAAGTGGACGTCCTGGGTCTGGGCGAGAACTCAGTGGACCGGGTCATTGTCGTTCCGCACTTGCCGGGCACATTAAACGCGCCCACGAAGATGCATGTGGACGCCGTCGTTCGGTCCTGCGGTGGCCAGGTCGCCACGGCGATAGCGGCCTGCGCAAGCCTCGGCCTGCGCACCGCCTACGCGGGCGTGGTCGGCAGCGACGACGATGGCCGGTTGGTACGCGAGACGCTCACCTTGCGGGACATTAATGTGGAGCACCTGCGGACAATCGCTGGCGCCACAACGCGGTGGGCCACGATTCTCGTCGACGCGAATAGCGGCGAGCGGTCGGTGCTGTGGAATCGTGATCCTGCGCTCGCGATGACGGCTGCAGACATCGACGCGATCGACGTCAGCCGCGCGCGGCTTGTGCACGTCGACGACACAGACATGCCATCGTCGATCCGTTTGGCGACCGCGGCCCGACGGGCGGGGCGACTGGTGACGACCGATATCGACACTGCACCGCATGCGTTCGATCTGCTCGCGATCGCGACGCATCCGATCTTGTCTGAACACGCGCTCACGGTGCTGAGCGGCGAGAACGATCCTGAACGGGGCCTGCGTGCTCTCCGTCGTCAGTGCGACGGCGTGCTGTGCGTGACGCTCGGCGCCCACGGCGCCATGGCGCTGGACGGAGACACATTGGTGACGGTGCCCGGCATCTCGGTGACGGCCATCGACACGACGGGGGCCGGCGACGTGTTTCGCGCCGGCTTCATCACGTCGCTACTCGCGGGCCGCAGCCTCACAGACACATTGAAGTTCGCGAACACTGCGGCGGCCCTCAGTTGCACGAAGGCGGGCGCGATCAGCGGCGTGCCGACGCTGGCAGACGTGACCGCACACGGAGCGCGGGCACCGCGGATGTAGGTTTCAGTTGAAAGACGTAGCCGTCGGGCTTCAGCCCGACGGACAAGAAGATCCACCGTAGGTCTTTGGCGGAGGTAGATGGTGCGCCCTGCACGACTCGAACGTGCGACCTCCTGGTTCGTAGCCAGACGCTCTATCCAACTGAGCTAAGGGCGCGGGAACTTGTAATTGTATAGGCCGCACGCTGGGCCTGTCCAGCTACCTCGATATTCCCCATCCCGCATCGAAAAAACCGGGCAGAGAAATGGGCAAATGCCCTGTGATGGGAGCGTCACCGACCAGGGCCCGTACCGCCGCCGCTTCGGCACCGTCGTAGAAGTCGTAGGTCAAGAGCATCGCCGGCAGATCCGGCAGAAACATCGCCACATACGGGTTGCCAAAGAACGTCGCGATCATCGGCTTGCCCGACGTGCTCGTCGTCTTCGCGATGTCGTTGAGCAACTTGCTGACGGGCGCCGCAAGATCCATACGACCGCTACCCGACGAAGCGCGGACGAAGACCGACACGACGATCGCATCGTAACGGCCGGCCGAGGAGCGAACGAGATCCAGTTCAGCGGGAGTCGTGCGATCGCTGACCTCGATCGACGTCATGCCCGGAAAGCGCTGACGGAGCTCCGGGATGAAGGTGCGGCTCGGCGTCGCAATGCGCCAGCCCGACGGGTAGTCGAGCACGCTCAGGTACAGCACCGATGATCCCTTCGGCAACTTCAGCGGCACCTGATTGCGTGTGTCCTTGATGAGCGTGATCGAACGCTGACTCACCTGCTGCGCGACCTTTGCATTCGCACGGCCGCCGACCAGATCCGCCACACGATCGAGCGGCACGATCTTCTGCGTGTGCAACCCCACACGCGCTTTCGCGCGCAGGATGCGCTTCACCGACGCATCGACGCGCGCTATCGGAATTTGTCCCTGCACGATCGCGGACTTGATCCCGGCAAACGCGGCCGCGTCATCGGGCGAGTGCAGCACGATGTCATTGCCGGCCTGGATCGCGCGCACGGCGGCGTCACCCGGCGTGAGCGCTTTGGCAACGGCGTCCATGCCCATCGAGTCTGTGTAGACAAGACCGTCAAACTTCATCTCGCCACGCAGCAGGCCCGTGATCACCGACTCGCTGAGCGACGACGGCGCAAAGGTGCCTTTATCGAGCGCGGGCAATTCGATGTGCGCGGTCATCACCGCGTCGGCGCCAGCGGCGAGCCCGGCCTTGAACGGCGGCAACTCGACGAGGTCGAGGCGCTCACGCGGGCTATTGATGATGGGCAGGCCGAGGTGCGAGTCGACATCCGTGTCGCCGTGCCCCGGGAAGTGTTTGAGCGTGGCCATCATTCCGCCGGCGTGCATGCCGCGAATGTATGCAGACGCGAGCTTGCCAACCGCGTCGGGCACTTCGCCAAACGAGCGCGTGTTGATCACCGGATTGCGCGGGTTGTTGTTGACGTCCGCGATCGGCGAGAAGTCCAGATGCACGCCGATGGCGCGCGACTCGACAGCGGTAATCTTCGCGGCATCGAACGCGAGCTGTTCATCGCCGGCAGCGCCGAACGCCATCGCGCGCGGAAACAACGTCGCGCCAGCGATACGGAAGCCCAGCCCTGCTTCGAAGTCGCCGGTGTTGAGCATCGGGATCTTCGACAACGCCTGCAAACGATTGAGCGTCGACGCCGCTGCGAGCGGCTGACCCAGGATCACAGTGCCGGCGCCGACATTGAGCAGCGCACTCGTCGCGCGCTCGCTGCCGCCGAACACATGAATGCCGCTGATGTGCAGGTCGGTGATCTTCTTCGCGAGCCGCTCGAACTCGTCGCTGTCGGTCGGCAGATACTCCGACTCGGTCGACGTCACGATCAGCTGCCCGACTTTCTCATCGAGCGTCATCGCCTTGAACGTCGCGTCGACCCACTTCTCGGCCGCCTTGTCGAGCGTCAACGGCAGCGGCGCGGCAGAGACACGCAGGACCGCGAGGGCCATGGCAAACGCGATCAAGGATCTCTTCATCGTGGTGTGGATTTTACCCCCTTCGCTCATAATCGAAGTATGTCTGTGCAGCTGCATCGCCAAACCGCTCCTCACACGGTCGCCTGCGCGATTCTGACCGTTAGCGACACCCGCACGACAGACACCGACAAGAGTGGCGCGACGATCGCGGAGCTGCTGGTGGCCGCGGATCACACGATCGCCAGCCGGGACATCGTGACCGACGATGCCACTGCGGTGACTGCGGCGGTGCGGGCGCTGCTGAACGGACCGGCGGCGGCGATCATCACGAGCGGCGGCACAGGCGTGGCCGCGCGCGACAACACCTACGAAGCCGTGAGCGGCCTCTTCGAAAAGCGCATCGACGGCTTTGGCGAGTTGTTCCGCATGCTGAGCTACGAAGTGATCGGCTCAGCCGCGATGCTCTCGCGCGCGTGCGCCGGCACGGCGAATGGCAAAGTCATCTTCATGCTGCCCGGCTCGACACCGGCGGTGAAGCTGGCAATGGCCCGCCTCGTCATTCCCGAACTCGCGCACATTGTTGGCGAACTCACAAAAAAGGATTCGTAGCCGACGGGCTTAAGCCCGTCGGACCCAGCCCATGCGTCCATTCACCCACACCATGCCGTTTCCTGAAGCACTGTCACTCGCGCTTCAGGCGACGATCCCCATCTCCCGCACGGAACACGTTGCGCTCGGTGCCGCTGACGGCCGCGTGGTGTCGCATGATGTCGTGTCGCCGCTCGACGTGCCGCCGTTCGATCGATCAGCGATGGATGGCTACGCCGTGCAGAGCGCCGACCTCCGTTCGGCCTCGGCCGCTGCGCCTGTGGCGCTGACGTGTGTCGCTCGCATTTTCACCGGCGAAGTCTCGATCGGCGAACTGCGATCAGGTGAATGTATCCAGATCGCAACCGGTGCCCCGATGCCGAACGGCGCGGATGCCGTCGTCATGGTGGAAGAAACGTCGACGGCTGGCGCAGGTGTTCCTGAACCGGCCGGAGGCCTCGCCGAAGCGGCCAGAGTGTTTTTTTCTGTGGCCGCGAAGGCGGGACAAAACATCGGTCGCCGCGCGGCAGACATCGCCGTCGGCACTTCCGTGGTCACGCGCGGACAAGTACTGACGCCCAGTCGCATCGGTGCACTCGCGGCCACGGGCCATCGCACCGTGGAAGTATTCGCGAAGCCGACGGTGGCGATTGTCTCAACAGGTAACGAGGTCGTGCAGCCAGGCTTGCCACTGCCGCCCGGCCACATCTACGACATCAATCGCTTCACGCTCGAGTCTGTTGCCCGTCGTCACGGCGGCGCGCCACTGGCACTGGCGTCGCCTGGTGATTCGCTCGACGAACTCATGCGCGTGCTCGACGCGGCGATGGCGCACGACCTGATCGTGTTCTCTGGCGGCAGCTCAGTCGGCGATCGTGATCTCGTGCGCGACGTGATCGCCGAGCGCGGCGAGATGCTATTTCACGGAATCGCAGTGAAGCCAGGCAAGCCGACCGCATTTGCGGTAATGACCTCGGGAGTCGTTTCGCCCTCAAACGGGCAACGGGAGTTGCCACGGGATACCGTGGAAACTCCCGTTGCCAGTTCCGAGGCGAAACGACTCCCGAGGTCGTTGTTCATTGGCATGCCGGGCAACCCGACGTCGTGTCTGTCGAACGCGTACATCCTCATGGTGCCGGTACTGCGGAAACTCGCAGGGCTTCCACCGTGGGAGCCGCACACCGTCACGGTCCCCCTCGCGCGCCGCATCATCTCGGCATCCGATCGCCATCAGTTCTACACGGTGCGCCTCGTCAACGGACAGGCCGAGCCCGCGTTCAAGGGCTCGGGCGACATCACGTCGATGGCGAATGCGGATGGGTACATGGAAATCCCCGCCACAACCGAGTCGATCGGGGCGGGGACGCTGGTGACGGTGACGTTGTTTTAGAACCGGGCTCTGCCACGCGCGTGACACCGTAACGCGACCGCGTGCTTTGTCCGGGTGTGCTAATAACAGGGCCACAAGGAGATTTCATGACTAGGTCCTGGCGAACGGTATTCGTGGCGGTGGCCATGCTGACTGGCGTGGCGATGGTTGCCGCTGAGCAAGGCGCGCCCCAACCCCCACAGGCTGCGGCTGCGACGACGGATGTCTGCGCCGCACCGGCCGGCGGGCGCGGCGGCGGGGGCAGAGGCAACGCCAACGCGCCACGCAAGAAGCGCGTTCTGGCCTGGGCTGACTCGCGCAACGGCAAGGCACAGCATGAATATGTGTCGTATTCGCTGGCGCAACTCCAACGCATCGGTCATGAGACGGGTGCCTACGACGTCATCATCCGCACTGATTCGGACATCATCTCGTTCCATCCGACGATGACCGACGGCAAGACGCCGGCCAGCGGCGGCCCCAGCCTGTGCAATGTCGACGCGATTATCTATGCCGGCCACAGAACAGTGCCGCTCAGTGCGGGGCAGAAGGCCGATCTGGTCAGCGCCATCCGCGACAGGGGCGTCGGGTTTGTGACGTTGTTCATTGGCATGCTGCCGAACGAAGACTTCCCGGAGTTGGCGAACATCCTCGGCGTGAAGGCAGCCTCGGTCGATGTGCACGATCCGTTTCCGGTTTCACCGATCGTCAACGAGAGTCCCGACTCGCCGATGACCAAGCACCTGCCGGCAGTGTGGAACCTGGCGGAAGGTTCCGGCTATCAACCAGACTTCTACAGCCGCAGCGACATCCACGTGCTGTTGCGAAAAGATCTTTCGAAGTTGTCGCCGGTCGAAAAGTACAAGCGCACGGACGGAGACTATCCGTTGGCGTGGACGAAGATGTACGGCAAGGGCAAGGTGTTCGTCTCATCGATCGGCAACAGTGAACCGCTCTGGGACAACCGCGACTTGCTGAAGATGTATGACGAGGCGATCAAGTGGTCGCTCGGCATGACCACGTACGACGTGAAGCCGCACCCGCTGCCCGCTGGAGTGCGCGGGCCCTCAGGTGCGGCCCCTGCTAATCGGTAATTGGGGAATCGGTAAGCGGCAATCTCAGATCGATAATCGTTAGGCGCCAATCGGAGATCGGCAATCGTTGATCGGGAATTTCGATTCCTCGATTGGCGATTATCGATCTCCGATTGGCGATTACAAATTGCCGATCGTCCGATTCAACGCGCGCTATTTCAAGCGCGCGTTGACGGCTTCCCAGTTGATGACGCTCCACCAGGCCGCGAGGTAGTCGGGGCGGCGGTTCTGGTACTTCAGGTAGTAGGCGTGTTCCCACACGTCGATGCCGAAGATCGGCTTCTTGCCGTCAGACATCGGGTTGTCCTGATTCGCCGTGCTCTCGACTGCGAGCTTGCCGCCGTTGTCGACGAGCCAGACCCAGCCGCTGCCGAAGCGCGTGGCGCCGCCCTTGTTCATCTGTTCTTTGAACGTGTCGAAGCTGCCGAACGTGCTCGTGATCGCCGCCGCGATCGCACCGGTCGGCGCGCCGCCTTTGCCCGGGCCCATGATTTCCCAGAACATCGTGTGGTTCACGTGCCCGCCGCCGTTGTTGCGCACGGCCGCTCGGATGCCTTCGGGTAGCGCCGCGAGATCTTTGATCAGATCTTCGGCCGACTTGCCCGCGAGATCCGGATGCGCTTCGAGCGCGGCATTGAGATTGGTGACGTACGCGTTGTGATGCTTGCCGTGATGAATCGTCATCGTCTGCGCATCGATATGCGGTTCGAGCGCGGCGGGATCGTACGGCAGAGCGGGAAGTGTAAAGGCCATGTGTGGATTCTCCTTAGTTGGAGTTTTCATTCTAACCCTACCTCGGCGCGACGTAGGTACCCGCGATCCTGTCCTGTATGGCACGCTCCGGAAAGACGATCGCGTATATTGCGCCCACGGCGAGTAATGCGATCGGGACCAGGACCGGCGCCCCTGTGCGGATCAAGAAGAGCGGACTCCACGTCACGACGGCGCGAACGAATCGACGCCCGATCCGCGCGTCGAGGCCCTCGGCATCGAGCAGCGCATGCCCAGTGAGTCGAAACAGCAGCGGGCTGCCGAGCAGAGAGAACAGTGCGACGAAGAGCGCGATGATCATCAGGGGCTGAAGCGCTGCCGTCTCGCGGACGGTCATGGACCTGCGGAACTCCGATTCCCATGGCTGCAGATCACGCCGGCGTTGATCGAGGAACCAGTCGCCGGCAGCGGCTCGGGCAGTGAGCGCAAGGTCTGTGGAGGTCGGCTGGTACCAGTGCAGGTTCTCGATGGCCTTGCGGTACTTGGAGAATGCGCGGCCGCGCGGCGAGGTCCAGAAGTTCGGATTCGCGGCCAGTTCCGCCCGGAACGACTCGGCCACGTAGCCATACAACAGGTTGGCGGTCTCCGGCTGTGACTTGAGCCCCTTCAGCGAAACGATCTGGTCGAGCACCGCCGTGAGCTGTGCGTCCGGACGATCGTAGCGACTCCGGACCTCAGCCTCACTGAGTAGAGACGATGTGACCGCGATGATCGCGGGCATCGCACACACAAGGATCGGCAATGCGCGGCGCCAGCGGTTCAGCGTCGCAGGCTCGTGGGCCAATTGTCGCAGCATGGCCGCTGCCTGGCGGATATTGACCCAGGGCTCCGCGAGCGCTTTCAACACCACGGCGAAACTGTGTGGCGCGGCATGTCGCGAATTCGCTGCGGCGGCCACACGAATGAGGAACTGTGGCGCAGACGTGTCCGCCACCTCACTGCCCGATGCCGCACCAGGAGCCGTGAAGTCCAACAACATGATTCGGCCGTCGCCGAGCACCCACAACGCATCGACTGCCAACGTCGGAATGACAGCGGTGGCCTCCGCCGCCTCGAGATCGCGCGAGAGATCAACCAGCCAGGATCTGACGCGTTGCCATTCCTGCGGATATCGACACACCGTGTGGAACGCGCGACCATCTGGCGCTTCAAACGCATCCCACGTGTCATCGCCCGCGAGCCAGCGCAGGCGCGTGAGCTGTGTGAGGTGTCTGCGTGCAGCCGGCAGCGGTTCAGTTGAGGCCGAGCGCCGGTGAATCCACACGAACCGGCACAAGCGGGGATCGCGGCCCAGCAGCACATCCCCGCCTGCGATCGTTCGGATACGGCCCAGGACCTGAAACGGCCCGACACGATCGACGTGAATAGGCGTCGTCACCAGTGACTGCGTCGGCTCGCGATCAGCGTGCTCATCCACTGTGTCGACGGTCTTCGGATGCCAGCGAATCACTCTCGTGCGCGTCCAGATGTCGTGCAACATCGCGTGATCCGCCCGAGACTGGGCGACGACGATGCTGATCACCCAATACGCAAGCAGTGCCAGGCCCCACCATTGGGGCTGCACTTGTGAATCAGTCACGCCTGTGATTTCAAAGATCAGTCCGACTGCCACCAGGCCCAACGACAATCCCCACCGTTCAAGCGCCCTGACGAACGTCGGCCAACGGCCATCCTCGCCAACCACACGCAGGCCACAGACGAACTTTCCAGGTGTTGCCCCGAAGAACCGCTCGCACAACACGATGAAGATCATCATCAGCGTCTCCACAAGAAGACGCGCCCTCAGTCCCCGGCCGTCCTGAGTGGTGCGGCCCATTGCGGCCAGGGGGAACGTCACGAGCGTCCACGCCCACGAATCCACAAGTGCTGCGACAACGCGACGAACAAGGGTGGCCGGCTGACCAGCCTCGACGACGAACGGCCGCAGTAGCCGGCGAAGATCGGCATGTGTTTGCGGGCGCCGGTTCGGATCGGGCGAAAGACATCGCTGCACGAGTTTGGCGAGACCCTCGGTAATGTCCGGCAGCAGATCGCGAGGCGAAGGGATGCGGGCGGCCGTTTTCAGCTCAATCAGCTTGGCGACGTTGCGTTCACGAAATGGTGAAGAGCCTGTGAGCAGATAGAACAGTGTGGCGCCGACACTGTAGATATCTGCACGCACATCGAGCGGTTCGCCACGCAGTTGCTCAGGCGCCGCAAACTCCGGCGTTCCCTGAAACGTCGGCTTCCACACGATGTCGGCATCGCCGGCGTTCAGCGACACGGACAATCCGAAGTCGCCGACCTTGATACCGCCATCCGCGTCGATGAAACAGTTCGACGGCTTCACGTCGCGGTGAAGAATGCCGGCATCTGCTGCGGCTTCGAGACCCGCGACGACCTGAAGAATCTCCTGCACCGCGCGAATCGGCGTTCTCGGCCCGAACTGCCCGATCGCCTGCTTCAACGTGCCCTGCGGCGCGAGCTCCATCGCAATCACCGGAACGTCGTCGATCTCTTCGCTGCCAAACACGTAGATGCAGTGCGGGTCGGCGACTGACGCCGCCAGCACGCCTTCGCGCAGGAAGCGCGCGCGATCGCTCTCGCTCTGCAACCGTTCGCGCAACACCTTCAGCGCAACTGAACGGCCATCGGCCCCAACAGCCTCATAGACCTCGCCCATCCCTCCGCGGCCGAGCATGCGAACGATGCGGTAGGAACCGAGTGCTGCGCCATCAGAGAAACGGGCCGGTTCATGCGCGTAGGCGCCAGACGACACCGCGTCGGTGAATCCGTCAGAGACCTGATCGGTGAGCTGGGACGCCGGCTCAACAGCCATGGTGAGCAAACAGGCCGGGCAGGCGCCGAGCGGGGCATCGCCTATGAGGGCGGCGCCACATTGGGGACAGCGGCGGTCGGCGTGTGAAGTGTCCATGTGCCAATCAGACAGATCGGTGGCGAAAGGTTACAACGTCAGCCGGCCAGCGCCCGCAGCAGGTACCGGATCTCATCGTCGACCTCGTCCGGCGTGGCGACCGTATCCGCAATGGCCTCTTTCAGATAACGGCGATAGCGCTGGCGCAGACGATGGATCGTGACCTTGACGGCCCCTTCGGTGGAACCGATCGCGGTAGCCAGTGCGGCATAGCCACCTTTAGTGCGGTCGCCGGCGAGGTTCGGTGCCAGCGTGTCGAACTCGTAGCTCTTGCCGGCACTCACCCACTCGGCCCGCAGACGTTCGGTGACTTGCGACAGAACGGCGATCGCCCACTGGCGATCGAACACGCGGTCGGGCGTGGTGGTGTCGGTGAGCTCAGCCGGCAGCGCCGCGGTCGTCGTGACGATCTCGTCAATCGACTGCGTTGTGGATCCACCGCCACGCTTCAACGCGCGTCGCGCGGCGATGTCATTGAGGAGGAAGTGGCGGAGTGACGCGAGCAGGTACGCGCGGAAGCGGCCCTCCTCGCGATTCGCATGTGCCACGCTGCCGCGCTCAATGAACGCGGCGAGAAACGACTGCGTCAGATCACGCGCATCTTCATCCGAGCAGCCGCTGTGACACAAATATTGATGCAAAGGACGCCAGTAGGTCTGGCAGAGGATATTTAGTGCCGGCCGCGCGCGCTCGTCGCGCGAGCTGCCAGCGGCAGACACAACGCTCCATTGCGTCGTGTCGAAGCGCGACATCAGTGCGCGATGGGGTTGTAGAACGTGTCGCGCTCGACGGGCTCGCGACCGGCGGCAATGACGAGATGTTCCAGCGCCGCCGGCGTCATGGCAAACGGCGTGCGTGAGCCGGCCATGTGATAGATGCGCTCTTCCTGCACCGTGCCGTCCAGATCATTGGCGCCGTACCACAGGGAGATCTGAGCCACATCAACGCCCGTCGCGACCCAGAACGCTTTGATGTGCGGGACGTTGTCGACGATGAGGCGCGAGACGGCGATGGTGCGGAGGGTGTCACTCGCCGACGGCGCCGGCAACTTGCGTAGCTGGTTGTTGTCTGGATGAAACGCAAGCGGGATGAACGCCTGGAAGCCGTGCGTCTCGTCGTTGACCGCGCGCACGCGCATCATGTGATCCACGCGCTCTTCGAGTGTCTCGATATGCCCGTAGAGCATCGTGACATTCGTCTTCATGCCGACGCTGTGCGCGAAGCGATGGATGGACATGTAGCGATCGGCGTCGCACTTGTCGTGCGCGATCTTCAGGCGCACGCGGGGTGCGAAGATCTCGGCACCGCCGCCGGGCAGCGAGTCGAGGCCGGCGGCCATCAGCTCGCGCATCACCTGCTCGTCGGTCATCTTGTAGAGATCGGCAAAGAACGCGATCTCGACGGCCGTGAAGCACTTCAGATGAATCTCGGGGCGGATCTCCTTCAGGCCTTTCAGAAGATCCGTGTAGTACGAAAACGGCAGATCCGGATGGAGCCCGTTCACCACGTGCACTTCGGTGAGGGGTTGATCCTTGCGAGCGCGGAGTTTGTCGAAGACCTGCTCGAGCGTCATCGTGTACGCGTCGGGATCACCGGGTTTCAATCGCGCAAACGAGCAGAACATGCACGACGCGACACAGACGTTCGTCGCTTCGAGACGCAGGTTGTAGTTGTAGTAGGTCGTTGCGCCGTGGCGCTTTTCGCGCTCGCGGTTGGCGAGGCGGCCGATCTGATGGAGGTCGGGATGATTGAACAGCGTGACGCCGTCGTCGAACGACAGCCGTTCGCCCGCCTCAAGTTTGGCCTCTATTTGTTGCAGGAAATCGGACACGTTGACCTTCAATGCTAGCGGAAATCGGCCGCACTTTTCTGCGTGCTATGATCGCCAGCGACAACCGACGACAACCCGGTGGTGCATGGGAAGCGGGGTGCAAGACCCCCACGGTGCCGCCACTGTAAGCGAGGAGTTGGTGTTCAAGATCCCGCCGTAGCGAATCACGCCGTAGCTTAGAGAGCGAAGGCGGATCGCGAAGGCGGACGTCACTGTGCCAGGCGGCATGGGAAGACGCGAACATCAGCGCATGGGCCAGCACGATCGGCCGAGATCCGAATCGCAAGTCAGGAAACCTGACCTCCGGGCCCGTCCTTAACCGTTCGTCGGCGCTTTGCGCGGCGAACTCGGCGTCGAGACAACGCCGATGGAGGCCCCAATGCGTCATGACGCACGTGCTACGCGTGTATTGCTGTTTCTTCTGCTGGCCATTATTTTCAATTCAACCTCGGCGTGGGCCCAAGCGGCACCACGTGCGTCTGGATCGATCGTTGATCAGTCCGGTGCTGCGGTTGTGCGTGCGTTCGTTCGACTCCTCGACGCCAACGGGCGGGAGCGCTCCGCCACTATCACCGATGATCGTGGGCAGTTCACGCTGGATGTGACCAACTGCGGTGGCTGCCGTGTGGAGGCATCGCTCGCCGGATTTCGTACGGCCACACTGACCGTCACAGCCGCACAAGCGGCGGATGCGAAGTTCCAACCGTCGATCACGCTGACCGTGGCCCCCATCGCCGACGCCGTCGTCGTGACTCCCACCCGCGATGCCGCTCCGGCGGGACAGACGGGCGCATCCGTCAGCGTCTTCACCGCAGAGGACATCGCCCGTCGCGGTTCACTGTCACTCGCCGATCTGCTGCGGGAGACCACAGGGACCTCAGTCATTCGCAGCGGCGGCGTTGGCAACGTGACCTCACTCTTCATGCGCGGCGGCGAGAGCAGCTACACGAAGGTGCTGCTCGACGGCGTTCCGCTCAACGAACCAGGTGGCACGTTCAACTTCAGCAATCTGTCGACGGCCAATCTCGAGCGCGTCGAAGTGGTACGCGGCGCGCAATCGTCGCTCTTCGGTTCGGACGCGATGACCGGCGTGATTCAGCTGTTCACGAAGCGCGGCACGTCGGCGACGCCGTCGTTTGCCGGTTCATTCGAAGGCGGCGGCTACCACACCTTCCGCGAAGAAGCCGCGCTGAAGGGCTCGTCGCAGGGCTGGGACTATTCGATTGGCGCGGCGCAGTACAACACCGACAACCGAGCAGCGGTGAACAACGCGTTCAAGAACACGACCGTGTCGTGGAATGGCGGCGGCAGCATCAGCACGAACCTGTCGGTACGCGTGGTTGGACGCGTCGAAGCGGGACGCGTGGGCGCACCGGGTGCGACGGCGTTTGGGCGCCCCGACACCGACGCGTTCTTTGATCGCTCGGATGTCACCGCCGGCGCGTCGCTCGAACACCGCGTCTCGACGCAGTGGAAGCAGCGCGTGTCGTATGCGTTCAGCCGGTCGAATCAGGAGTCGACCAACCTCTTCGCGGATGCGGCGTACGTGCCGACCTACGGCAGCGCGAAAGCGCCATTCGCGTTTTCCGATTTCACCTACGACTCGCAGAACATACTCACACGCCACTTCCTGACGTATCAGACCGACTTTCGTTTCACGGGCACGCTGAACCACTTCATCACGGTGCTCGCCGACTGGGACGGCGAACGGGCCGAGCTGAACGACCGCGTGGCCAAGACGTCGCAGACGCCGTCGCGCAACAACATGGGCGTGAGCGTGCAGCATCAGCTCGTCGGTCAGCGCGGCTCGCTCACGACCAGCCTGCGCTACGAGCACAACGACAGCTTCGGCAACGAATGGGTACCGCGTGTGTCAGGCGCGCTGGTCGCCCACGCATCGTCGGGCGCCATCGGAAACCTCACACTGAAGGCAAACGCCGGTAAAGGCGTCAAAGAGCCGACGCTGATTCAGTCGTTCAGCCCCAACACCGGCTTCCTCGGCAATTCGGATCTGCTCCCTGAGCGTGCACGCACATGGGACGTCGGCGTTGAACAGCGCCTGGCGATGGATCGCGTGCGCATTGAGGCGACCTACTTCGACAACCGCTATCAGGACCAGATCACGACGAAGACCACGAGCACGAATCCGTTCCGTTCGCAGTACTTCAACAAGTTCGGCTACACGAACGCGAAAGGCGCGGAAGTCTCGATCGACATCGCGCCGGTGAACACGCTGCGCATCGGCGGCGGATACACGTTCCTCAACGCGGACGTCTTCGATCGCGCCACCGCCGCAGCCGACGCCACACCGCTCGCCAGCGCCTTGATTCGACGACCGCGCCAGTCTCTCTTCACGCGCGCGGCCTGGACATGGCGCGGTGTCTCAGCCGATCTGGATGGCACCTACGTCGGCGCACGGCTCGACAACGACTTCTCGTCGCTGTCACCGGCCCTCACATCATCGGGTGACTACTGGCTCTGGAATCTCGCGAGCCGCTACCGCATCAACGCGCGCGTCGAGATCTTCGGTCGCGTGCAGAACCTCGGCGACACGCAATACATGGAGCCGCTTGGCTTTCCTGCGTGGGGCCGCACCGCCCACGTGGGCCTCACACTGAAATTCTGAGCGACGATGACCACTCCATCCCGCCCCGTCGCCGCCATCTCCTGGTCGGGCGGCAAAGACTGCTGCCTCGCGCTGATGCGCGCATGGCCGCAATACGACGTACGCGCGATGCTGACGATGTTCGATGACGCCGGCGAGCGCAGCCGGTCGCATGGCCTGAGGCCGGAGGTCGTCGCCGCACACGCGGCACGACTCGGCCTCAGGTCCATCAGTGAAGGCTGCACGTGGCCGACATACGAAGCGGCGTTCGCGCGCGGGCTCGCGCGTGTGGCCGCGCTCGGCTGCACACACATCATTCACGGCGACATTTTCGAAGACGATCATCGCGCGTGGACCGAACGGCTGGCGACCGAGGCCGGGTTGATTGCCGTGCAGCCGCTGTGGGGCGAACCGACGGATCTCCTGGTGCGTGAATTCATCGACCACGGTGGCGATGCGCGTGTGGTCACGGTGCGAGAGGAATACCTCGACGCCACGTGGCTGGGACGGCCGCTCACTCGCGCCGCTGTCGATGAATTCACCGCACTGGGTGTGGATCCCTGCGGTGAGCGCGGCGAGTACCACACGCTCGTCGTAGGTTGCCCGCTCTTCTCGAGCCCGCTCGCCGTGCAATATGGCAAGCACGTGTTTCATGGCGGTTGCTGGGCGATCGACGTCACACTGGAGCCCTCACATGCTGCGGTGTGACGACCTCATCGTCTCGTTCGGCCCACGCCGGATTCTTCAGGGCGTGTCGCTCGATGTGCCTGCGCGTGGACTTGTCGGCGTGCTGGGCCCCAACGGGTCCGGCAAGACGACGCTGCTGCGGGCGCTGTCGGGCGCGCTCGCGCCAGACAGCGGCACGATCGAGCTCGACGGCCACGACTTGACGTCGTTTGCACCGGCGCAACTCGCGCAACGGCTCGCGGTGGTGCCGCAAGAGACGCATCTTGCCTTCGACTACAGCGTGCTCGAGATCGTGCTCATGGGCCGCTATCCGCACCTCGGCCCGTTTGAATTCGAAGGGCCGGCCGACCTCGCATCCGCACACGCGGCACTCAGCGCCACGGGCACCGATGACCTGGCCGAGCGCGCATTCAACACACTGAGCGGCGGCGAGAAGCAACGGGTCGTGATCGCCTCGGCGCTCGCGCAACTGGGCGAAGGCACCAGCGCAGCCACGACCGCTGGCCGCGTGTTGCTGCTCGACGAACCAACAGCGTCACTTGATCTGCGCTACCAGCTCGAGGTCGCGACGCTGCTCGGGCGTCTGCATGATCGGCAAGACATGACCATCGTGCTGACGACGCACGACGTCCAGTTTGCCGCGCGGGTGTGCTCCGAGCTCGTGCTCTTCGGCGAGGGCAACGTCATCGCGCAAGGTCCGCCCACCGAGGTGTTGACGACGGCACAGATCGCGTCGCTCTATGGCATCGCAACGGCACAGGCGGCACTCTTCACGCCTGTCGCGGGGAGTCGCCGGTGACCACTCCGCTGCGGCGCCAATTCCCGATCGTCATCGGGATGTTCGTGCTGATGGTGCTCGCCATCGTGCTCTCGCCGCTCGTCGGCTCCACGCACATCAGTCTTCTGCGCGTGTTTGATCGGTCGATTCCGTTCGAGAGCAACGTCGACGCGCAGATCTTCTTCATCGCGCGGTTGCCGCGCGCCCTCGCGGGCGCGCTCGTCGGTGGCACACTCGCGGCTGCGGGCGTGGTGTTTCAGGGCCTGCTGCGAAATCCGCTTGCCACACCCTACACACTCGGTGTCTCGGCCGGTGCGTCACTCGGCGCGATGATCGCGATCACGTTCGGCGCAACGCTGCCGTTCGCGGGCGCTGCGCCAGCAAGCCTGGCCGGCGCCATGCTCGCGGTCACGGTGGTCTATCTGCTCGCGACCGCTCGGCACTCCGGGCTCTCGACAACGGTGCTGCTTCTGGCCGGCGTCACACTCAATTCATTTTTCTCGGCGCTGATCCTGTTCGTGCAGTACCTCGCCAATTTTCAAGACCTCTTCCGCGCGATGCGCTGGCTGATGGGCAATCTGGACGTCACGAGCTACGCGCCAATCGTCGGCGCGCTGCCATTTGTGCTCTTGTCTTTCGTCGCGTTTGTCTGGCTGGCCCGGCCGCTGAATTTGTTGAGCCTCGGTGCCGACGCTGCGGGCGCGCGCGGCATCAACGTCCGGTCTGTGCAGCGCACCGCGTTTTTCAGTGCGTCGCTGGCCACCGGCGCGGCGGTCTCCGTCGGCGGGCCAATCGGCTTTGTCGGCATCATCGTGCCGCACCTCGTGCGCCTGATGGTGGGCGCCGACCATCGACTCTTACTCCCGGCATCGATCTTTCTCGGCGCCGGATTCCTTGTCGTGTGCGACGTGCTCGCGCGCACGGTGCTGTCGCCAATGGAGTTGCCCGTCGGCATCATCACCGCGGTGATTGGAGGGCCATTCTTCCTATGGATGCTGCTCAGAAAGCGATAACGATTCGGCTCCGGCACACGCTGCGCTTCGTGGCCGTTGTGTGCGTCGTGCTCCTGCAGGGTGCGAGAACGACCGCTGCGCCAGTGAGAATCATCTCGCTCGTGCCGGCTGTGACCGAGATGCTCTACGCGATTGGCGCTGGGCCGCAAATGATCGGCGTCTCCAGCTTCGATCACTACCCGGCCGCGGTAGAGACGCTGCCCCGCCTCGGCGGCTTGATCGATCCAGACGTCGAGCGCATCCTCACCCTCAAACCCGACCTCGTCATCGTCTATGGCGCGAAGAGCGACATTGCCGCCCGCTTGGCGCGAGCGCAGATCGCGACGTTTCCCTATGAGACCGGCGGGCTGTCGAACGTGACGGGCACGATCCGCGCGCTCGGCGACCGGCTGGGTCGGCAGAAGGAAGCCAACGCCGAAGCGACGCGGATCGAGCGGGGGCTGGATGAGGTGCGCGTGCGCGTGGCCAATCAACCGCGCTTCCGCACGCTGTTGATCTTTGGTCGCGAAGCCGGCAGCCTGCGCGGGATCTACGCGAGTGGCGGCGTCGGCTATCTGCACGACATTCTGTCGATCGCCGGTGGAGACGATGTGTTCGCGGATGTGAAGCGCGAGAACATCCAGATCTCGGCCGAGCAGGTGCTCACGCGACTGCCCGAGGCCATTGTGGAGCTGCATGGCGCGATGACGCCGCAGAAGCTCGCCTCAGAACGCGGCCTCTGGTCACAGCTGCCGGCGCTGCCGGCGGTGAAAAACAATCGGGTCTATCTGCTGAGTGACGAGGTCCTGACGATTCCCGGGCCACGGATCGTGGAAGCTGCGCGATTGCTGGCGGATGCACTGCATCCGGCGGCGAAACGCTGAGTCAGTGAACCGCGAGTTCGCGCAGACGTGTGACCACGGTCGTGAACCTGTTGATCACGTAGTCGATCTCTTCTTCGGTGGTGTGACGACCGATGCCGAATCGGATCGAGGCGGACGGCACATTGGCGTCATCGCCCCAGATGGCGGACAGCACGTGCGATGGTTTGCCCGACGCCGACTGACACGCCGAGCCTGACGACACGGCGATGTCGCCGATCCCCATCAAGAGCTTCTCGCCTTCGACGCGCTCGAAGCTCACATGCAGATTGTGCGGGAGGCGGTGTTCGAGCGTGCCGTTCACGATCACGCCATCGACGCCGGAGGTGATGCCCTGGAGCAGCCGATCGCGGAGATAACGCAGCCGCGCGTTCTCTTCGGTCATGTCCTTCTTGCAGATCTCACAGGCACAGCCGAGGCCCACGATGCCGGGCACGTTGAGGGTGCCGGCGCGCATGCCACGCTCCTGGCCGCCGCCGGTGATGAGCGGCGTCAGTTCCGTGCGCTTGCGAACAAACAGCGCGCCGCAGCCCTTGGGGCCATACATCTTGTGACCGGTGAGCGACAGCAGATCAATCTGCATCGCGTTGACGTCGATCAACACCTTGCCCACCGCCTGAGCGCCGTCCACGTGAAACAACGCGCCTTGCGCGCGTGCGATCCGGCCGATGTCTTCGAGCGGTTGCACGGCACCAATTTCATTGTTGGCCGCCATCACGCTGACCAGCGCGGTCTCCGGCGTCACTGCACGTTCGAGCGCGTCGAGCTTCACGCGGCCACCGCGATCGACGGGCACGATGACGGTGTCCCATCCCTGTGACGCCAGACGCGCAAACGCTTCGAGCACAGACTTGTGCTCGATCGCCGACGTCACGATGCGACGACGATTCGTGACCGCGCGCTCGGTGACACCGCGAATGGCAAACGTGTTCGACTCGGTGGCGCCGCTCGTGAAGATGATCTCGCGCGCCGTCGCGCCGATCAGCGCCGCGACCTGACGACGGGCGGTCTCGACCGCTTCCTGGGCCTTCCAGCCAAACGCGTGGCTGGCCGACGCCGGGTTGCCGAAGACTTCCGTGAAGTACGGGAGCATCGCCTGTAGCACGCGCGGGTCAACGGGCGTGGTGGCGTGATAGTCGAGATAGATGGACCGGCCGGACATTGGACGCTTCAGATGTTATCGCACGGAGCCAGTTTCGGGGATGGCGGGCGGCGTCTCCACGTCATAGTAGAACGTGCCCGCCGCCCCTCTCATTCTGGTCTCCGGTGCCACCGGCTACATCGGTGGCCGTCTTGTCCCTCGCCTTCTGGAACTCGGCTACCGAGTGCGCTGCCTCGTGCGCGATCCATTGCGGCTGCAGGGACGACCGTGGTACGCGGCCGTCGAGATTGTTGCAGGTGACGTGCTGAAGCCGGAGAGCCTCGCGATCGCGATGGACGGTGTCGTCGCGGCGTACTACCTCGTGCACAGCATGGCCGGCGGCAAGGACTTTCACGCGCGCGACATGGACGCCGCGACGCACTTCGGCCACGCCGCCCACATCGCCGGCGTCGATCGCGTGATCTACCTGGGCGGCCTTGCAGAAGCATCGCCGGATCTGTCGGAGCATCTTCGGTCGCGTCAGCAAACCGGCGACGCGTTGCGCGCCACCGGCGTGACCGTCACCGAATTTCGCGCGGGTGTGATCGTCGGATCCGGCAGCCTGTCGTTCGAGATGATTCGCTACCTGACCGAGCGCCTGCCGGTCATGATCTGCCCGCGCTGGGTCTCAACGCGCACGCAGCCGATCGGCATCCGCGACGTGATCGAGTATCTGTCGATGGCGCTGGCCGCACCCGATACGCGCGGACGCATCATCGAAATCGGCGGCGCCAACGTCGTCACCTACGGCGAAATGATGGAGATTTACGCGGAGGTGCGCGGCTTGAGACGCTGGCTCATCTCTGTTCCCGTGCTCACACCGCGACTCTCTTCGTACTGGGTAAACATTGTCACGCCGATCCCCGCAGTGATCGCCCGACCGCTCATTGAGGGATTGCGCAACGAGAATGTCGTGCACGATCCTTCTGCGGCGGCGCTGTTCCCCGGTATTCATCCGGTCGGCTATCGCGTCGCGGTTGAGCGGGCGCTGGCGCGGCTGGAAGTGCGCGACATCGAGACTACGTGGAGCGACGCGTTGAGCACGAGCCAGGGCGCCGCCACACCCGTCCAGCTCACGACACATGAGGGCATGGTCATCGAGCGGCGTCAACGCATCGTGAACGCGACAGCGGCGCGGGTCAGCGAGATCGTGAACGGCATTGGCGGCAGGCGGGGTTGGTTCTATATGACGTGGGCGTGGGAGATCCGCGGTTTTCTGGATCGCCTGATCGGCGGCGTCGGCCTGCGGCGTGGCCGGCGCGATGCGGACAGATTGCGGATCGGCGACGCGCTGGACTTCTGGCGTGTCGAGGCGGTGGAACCCGGCGCGCTGCTGCGCCTACGCGCCGAAATGCTGGTGCCTGGAAAAGCCTGGTTGCAGTTTCAGATGACGCCGCGCGACGCCGGCGGCACGCTGCTGACACAGACCGCGTTTTTCGCGCCGAAGGGCCTGGCGGGTTGGGCCTACTGGTACGCGCTCTATCCGATCCACGCGCTGATGTTCAGCGGCCTCATCAAACAGATTGCGCGCCGCGCGGAACGTTCGTCTGCGGTTGGATGATAGTCTCCTCGTAGGCGGCGGCTTTCCAACACGAGCGCACCCTCACGACCTCGGCCATGACCGACGCCCAGATACCCAACGATATCCGCGCCCTCGCCGACGCGTTCGACGCGAATCTGGCTGACGCGCACGCCCTCATCGATGGGCTGTCGCCTGACGAAGGCGTGTGGCAGGCAGCCCCCGGCACCTGGAGCGTGTCCGAGTGTCTCGATCATCTGGCGACGGGCACTCGCGTGTATCTGGTACCGATGCACGCGGCGGCCGCACGCGCTCGCTCCTCAAGCAGCCGGCGTCGTGGTCCCGCCGTGCCCGGCGTCGTCGGCAGCTGGTTCGTGGCGATGCTCGAGCCACCGCCGAAGTGGTGGTCAACACTCAAAGCGCCGTCGAAGATCCGTCCGCGCACGGCACCGCCGCTCGGTGACGCCTTCAACGACTTCGTCGCATCGCACAACGACGCGCGCGCGTTTCTCATCGACAACGCCGACATTGATCTGGCCGGTGTGGGATTCGCCAACCCGTTCGTCGCTGGCATCCGCTTCAGCCTGGCGACGGGTCTTCACGTGACCGCGAGCCACGAACGGCGCCATCTGCAGCAGGCGTGGCGCGTGCGGCGGGCCGTGGGGCGCTAGCTCCCTACCGGCCACTGCGTCGTTCATTTCCTCGACGGATCGATTTCCGCCGAATGAACCTTTTCCCGCCCTGTCCGACTCCCCAGATAGCACGCCATGTCATCTGACGACGAACTGCTCGCGATCCGCTGCCAACTGGGCGAGGCCGCCGCCATTGACACACTGATCGCGCGATGGCACGGCGCCCTCTGGAGTTATGCGCGCCGCGTCACAGGGGCGGACGATGCCGCCGACGACGTTGTGCAGGATGTGTGGATGCATGTGATTGCCGGGCTGCCGAGGCTGAGGGACGCCGCGCGCATCCGTGCCTGGATGTTTGGCATCGCCCGGCGCCGCCTCATGGACCGCCTGCGGATTGAATACGCCCGGCCGCACATGGCCGACGACATCAACATCGAAGACGTCCACGCACCGGCGGTTGATGACGATCCCGGTCTCGAGCTCGAACGCATGCTCGGCGCGCTCGGCGGCCTGCCGGTCATCGAACGCGAAGTGCTGTCGCTGTTCTACCTGCAGGAACTCTCACTGAACGAGCTGTCCGACGTGCTCGGCGTCCCTGTCGGCACCGTCAAGTCGCGTCTGTTTCGCGCACGCCGCCTGCTGAAAGATCGCATGGACCCGGCCCGCGCTGAGGAGTCTCACCGATGACCGTTACGGTTTCTGACATGCAGCGCCGCGTGACCGCGGATCTGTCGATGGGGTCGCGCGTCGCATACACGCTCTTGCTCCTCGCCGCCACAGCGATGGCGGGGCTCACAGGCGCGTTGGCCGCCACCGAGCCACGCTTGCCGTTACGCACCACGGTCGCGCTCATTGTCATGAGCGTCGTCGGCGTCACCTGGGCCGCCGTCGCATTCTGGGTGCTGTCGCGGCGTCGCGTCCTCCTCGCCCAACACCGCGTCGTCGTCTCGTGGGTCGCGACCACCGTCACGGGCGCGTTCTTCGGTGGTGCCGTGCTGCTGCAGTTGCCGCTGCGGGCGCCGGCGATCGGCGTCTCGAGTGTGATGCTCGTGGCCGCGATCGCCAGCCTGTTGCACGCGCGACGACGTCAGGCCCGGCTCATCGCGCGTCGCGACGTGCTGTTGAGAGAGACCCGATGATCAGGCTGTGGTGTCTTGCGGCACTGGCGTTGCTGACGGCGCCGGCGGCGCAATCCGTTCAGCAGACCGCGTTCGCCATCGGCGGCGGCGAGTCTGTGCAGGCGGAAGCCGGCGAGTTCACCGTGCCGGCGACCCGTAGCGGCGCTCCGGCCGGATCGCTGACGCTTCGCTATGTGAGGTTCCGCAGTACGGCCACGCATCCGGCGCCGCCGATCGTCTTTCTCGCCGGCGGACCGGGCGATGCCGCGACGCGTGCGCTTCACGGCATGCCGCGCAGCATTCTTGAATCGCTGACGGCCATTGCCGACGTCATCGCCTTCGATCAGCGCGGCACAGGGACGTCGGACCCGGCAAACGTGAGCTGCGCGCCGACGTCCGGCGCGCCGATCGACGCGCCGCTGGATCCGGCGCAACTTGGCGCCCTGATGCGCAGTCAGCTGACGGCCTGCCTCACGCGGATGAACGCCGCGCCGTTCACGACTGCAGAGAGCGCCGACGACATCGCCGCGTTGGCCGGCGCCCTTGGCTCGAAGCAACTCCTGCTGCTCGCCGGCAGCTACGGCACCCATCTCGCGATCGCGGCGGCCCGGCAGCATCCGTCGGTCATCGCGGGCATGGCACTACTCGGCGTCGAAGGCCCGAACGACACGATGAAGTTGCCGTCGCGCGTCGATGGCGTCCTTGCTGAGATCGACCGTGCGCATCCAGGGGTGCGATCAAGGATCGCGACGCTGATCGACCGTCTGCGCCGAGCGCCGTGGACCAAGACCCTGCCGAATGGCCAGCGCGTCACCGTCGGCGTGTGGGACCTGCAGCGGCGCATCGCCGACGCGCTCTCCACGTCGCGCGATATCACCGCGATGATCGCTGCACTCGATCCGATGATGGACGGCGACTACTCGGATCTTGTGCGATGGACCGTTCCATTTCGCAGCCCGCGACCGATGAACGTGATGCACGTCGCGACAGACTGCGCGTCGTTCGCGTCGGTCGAACGGCTCAGCGCGATCCAGAGCCAGGCCACGATCTCACTGCTGGGCGATGCCATCAACTTCCCGATGCCCGACCTGTGCGGCGTGCCGGGTCTGCCTCGCCTGCCGGACGCGTTCCGTGCGCCGTTGGTCTCCGACGTGCCTGCGCTGCTCGTCGCCGGCACGTTCGACGGGCGAACGCCACCGCCCAATGCAGCTGACCTGGCGCAGGGCCTCACGCACGCGCGCGTGGTGACCATTGCTGGCGCGTCGCATGGACTCTTTCAAGAATCAGCAGCGATGGCGGCTGTGCTGACGTTCTTTCGCGAACGAGCTGGAAGCTGACGCGACTGCGGGATCCGCGCAGCTGAACGGCCACCGACGCCTACTCCGTCTTCGCCACCTGCGCGCCGCTGAGAGCGGCTTTGAGGGTGTGCCACGCGAGGCTCGCGCACTTCACGCGTGCAGGAAATTCCCGAACGCCGGAGAACACAGCCAGTTTGCCGATCTGCGATTCGTCGATCGCGTCGCTAATCGGCGTCGTCACCATCAGGTGAAACGCGTCGAACAGGGTTTCGGCATCGGCGACGGTATGGCCCTTGATCGCATCGGTCATGAGCGACGCCGAGGCCTTCGAGATCGCGCAGCCGCTGCCCTCGAACATGACGTTGGTGATCATGTCGCCGTCGATCTGCAGCGCCAGCGTAAGCTTGTCGCCGCACAGCGGGTTGTGGCCGTTGGCGCGATGCGTCGCCGTCGACAGTGAGCCGAAGTTTCTCGGCCGGCGATTGTGGTCCAGGATGACTTCCTGGTAGAGGTCGGTCAGATCTGACATAAGAAACCTGCTTGACGCGCCGTGGTATTGCAGCCCACTCACCCAACCACGGCGGGTCAAGCAGGTTTCTTGAATATTAGAAGAAACCGAGCTGGAGCTTTGCGGCTTCCGACATGCGGTCTTTCGTCCAGGCCGGCTCCCACGCAATTTCCACCCACGCGTCAGTCACGCCGGGCACGGCCTTTACTTTCCAGCGCACTTCACTCGGGATCTGCTGCGCAGACGGACACGCGGGGCTCGTGAGCGTCATGTTGACGAGTACCTTCTTGTTGGCGTCCACGATGATGTCGTAGATCAAACCGAGCTCGTAGATGTCGACGGGAATCTCGGGGTCGAAGACCGTCTTGATGGCGTCGATGATCGGCTGCTGCAACTCCGCCGTGTTCGTCGCATCGAGCGGGCCGACGGTCGACTTGTCGGCCTCGGCCGTCTGTGGCGCCGCAACGGACGCATCGATGGCCGGCGCATCCCAGGCCGCGGGCCGCACAAATGTGGTGTCGCTGGGTGCGGCAGGTGCCGCAGCGGTGTCGGTCGGGCTCGTCACGGTGCTTTTGTCCTTCAAGAAAGAAAACATGCCCATCGCTATCCCATCACTTCCTGCACGCGCGCGAGCGCACGTACGAGTGCGTCAATGTCAGCCGTCGTGTTGTACATCGCCAGCGACGCACGGGCGGTGGCCGGAATACAGAACCGATCCATCACAGGCTGCGCGCAGTGATGACCCGTGCGCACCGCGACGCCCTCGCGATCGACGATGGTGCCGATGTCGTGCGGGTGAATGCCGTCCATCACAAACGAGATGACGCTGGCCTTGATCGGTGCGGTGCCGATGATCGTCACACCCGGCACGGCCGAGATCTGTTCAGTCGCGTACGCCAGCAACGCCGACTCGTGTGCGTGAATGGCATCGAAGCCAATGCCCTTCACGAAGCGAATCGCCGCCGCGAGGCCGATCGGCCCCGAAATGTGCGGCGTGCCGGCCTCGAACTTGTACGGCAGCACGTTCCACGTGCTCTCTTCGAACGTGACCGAGCCGATCATGTCGCCGCCACCCATGAACGGCGGCGTGGCTTCCAGGATCGCTTCCTTGCCATACAGCACGCCAATGCCGGTCGGGCCATAGACCTTGTGACCGGTAAAGACGAAGAAGTCGCAGTTGAGCGCCTGCACGTCCGTCGCGAAGTGATAGGCGGCCTGCGAGCCGTCGACAAGTACAGTCGCACCGACCGCGTGCGCCTTGGCGGTCAATTCCGCCACCGGCACCACCGTGCCAAGCGCATTCGACAGCTGCGTCATCGCGACCATCTTCGTGCGCGGACCAAGCAGCTTTTCGAACTCGTCGACGATGAGCGCACCGCGATCGTCGATCGGCGCCACTTTCAGAATCGCGCCGCTGCGCTTGCAGAGCTGCTGCCACGGCACGATGTTGGAGTGATGCTCCATCGCCGTGATCAGAATCTCGTCGCCGGCGTGCACGTTCTCGTCGCCCCAGGCGCGCGCCACCAGGTTGATGCCTTCAGTGGCGTTGCGGGTGAACACGACCTCTGCGACGGATCGCGCATTGATGACGGCCCGCACATCCTCGCGCGCGTCTTCATACCTCTTGCTCGCGCGCTCGCTGAGCGCATGCACACCGCGGTGAATATTGGCGTTGTCGTGCTCGTAGTAGCGTCGGATCGCATCAATCACGATCTGTGGCTTCTGCGTCGTGGCGGCGTTGTCGAGATACACGAGCGGCTTGCCGTGCACGAGCTGATCGAGCGCCGGAAACTGCGACCGAATCGACGCCACGTCGAAGGCCGCCAATGCGCCCGGTGCCGCCATGACTACAGCGCCTCCAGCGCCGCGTAGACCACCTTCTCAACGCGCTGCTTGACGGCGTCGATCTTGATCCGATCGAGGATGTCGCCGGCAAACGCATGGATCAGGATGTTGCGCGCATCGACTTCCGCAATGCCGCGCGCTCGGAGATAGAACATCGCGTCATCGTCCAACTGCCCAATCGCCGCGCCATGCGTGCACTTCACGTCGTCGGCAAAGATCTCGAGCTGCGGCTTGGTGTTGATCGTGGCCGAGTCTGAAAGGAGCAGCGCCTTGTTGGTCTGCTTCGCGTCGGTCTTCTGCGCGTCCTGACGAACCGTGATCTTGCCGTTGAAGACCGCCTTCGCGTTGCCTGAGAGGATGCCTTTGTAGACTTCGTGGCTCGGGCAGTGGGCCTTGGCGTGATCGATGGACGTGTGGTTGTCGACGAGCGTGTCGCCGCCGGCCAGATACAGGCCGTTCAGCGTGCACTCTGCGCCCTCGCCCACAAGCGTGGCAAACACGTCGTTGCGGACGAGTTTGCCGCCCGTCACGAACGAGTGTGACGAGAACCTCGAGCTGCGGTCGCAGTGCACAAACATCGCGCCGACATGGAATGCTGACGACGTCTCGCGCTGAATCTTGTAGTGATCGACGATGGCGCCTTCGCTGAGGAGCACATCGGTCACGGCGTTGGTAAAGCCCTGACCGGTGCCTGGAAGACCGGCGTACGACTCTACGAGCGTGAGCTCTGAGAGTTCGCCCGCGACCACCATCAGTCGCGTTGCCGCCATCATGCGGTGTTCGCCAGGCGTGTTGACGAAGAGCACCTGAATCGGCTCGTCGACCTTGGCGTGCGGCGGCACCATCATCACGATAGGGCGGCCGAAGAGGGCGGTGTTCAAGGCCACGAATGGCGTTGAGGCGAGCACATCCGCGGCGGCACTCGGTGCGGCCGTGACGGCGTCGGTGATCTGATCCACGGTGACACCGCGAGGCAGCGCCTCCATGGACGACAGCGTCTTCGACAGGCGGCCGTTCACGATCACGATCTGTGTGCGAATGGCGCCGTCAAAGAGAAACGGCTCGAGCGCTTTGCGCGTCGGTTCGGCCGCACCCTGGCAACCGAAGGGCGCTTGGGCAATCGCCGACACATTCGTGAACTTGTATTCTTCGCTGCGCGACGTTGGAAAACCGTTCGCCGTAAATGCGGCAAACGCCTGCTCGCGCAGTGCACGCACCCGCTCTGAACCGAACGCCGGCTCGTTGTGGAATGCGGCAAACCGCTCAGCGTAGGCCGTCGCCTGTTCCGCCACCGGTGTCATCGGTAGCCCTTCGCCTCGAGTTCAAGCGCCAGTTCCTTGCCGCCCGAGCGCACAATCAGCCCGCCCGACAGCACGTGCACGAAGTCGGGCACGATGTAGTCGAGCAAACGCTGGTAGTGGGTGACGACGATGATCGCGCGGTCTTTGCTGCGAAGCGCGTTCACGCCGTTCGCGACGATCTTGAGTGCGTCGATATCGAGACCCGAGTCGGTTTCGTCGAGGATCGCGAGGCGCGGTTCGAGCACGGCCATTTGGAAGATCTCGTTGCGCTTCTTCTCGCCGCCTGAAAAGCCCTCGTTGACGGCGCGATTGAGCATCGACTGATCCATCTCGAGGAGCTTGATCTTTTCTCGGATGAGCGCCAGGAATTCGACCGCGTCGAGTTCCTGCAGGCCCTTGTGCTTGCGCACGGCGTTCAGTGCGGCCTTGAGGAAGTACGAGTTGTTGACGCCCGGAATTTCCACCGGGTACTGGAACGCCATGAACACGCCTTCACAGGCGCGCTCTTCGGGCGACATCGCCAGCAGGTCGTGGCCGTCATAGGTCACGGTGCCGCCGTTGGCTTCATAGCCCGGGTGACCCGACAGGATGCGTGCGAGGGTGCTCTTGCCGGAACCGTTCGGTCCCATGATGGCGTGCACTTCGCCGGCATTCACCGAGAAGTTGAGCCCTTTGAGGATCTGTTTGTCTTCGGCTTTGACCTTGAGGTTCTTGATCTCGAGCAACATTAACCGACGCTTCCTTCCAAACTGATAGAGAGCAGTTTCTGAGCTTCAACCGCGAACTCCATGGGGAGTTCACGGAATACGTCTTTGCAGAAGCCGCTGACGATCATGTTCACGGCGTCTTCTGACGAGATGCCGCGCTGGCGGCAGTAGAAAATCTGGTCTTCACCGATCTTCGAGGTCGAGGCTTCGTGCTCGACCTTGGCGGTGGAGTTTTTGATTTCAAGGTACGGGAACGTGTGCGCGCCGCACTTGTCGCCGATGAGGAGCGAGTCGCACTGCGAGTAGTTGCGAGCGCCGGTGGCGCCCTTCGCGATCTTCACTGCGCCGCGGTACGTGTTCTGGCCGTGGCCGGCTGAAATGCCCTTCGACACGATCGTGCTGCGCGTGTTCTTGCCGAGATGAATCATCTTCGTCCCGGTGTCGGCCTGCTGCCAGTTATTGGTGGTGGCCACCGAGTAGAACTCGCCGATCGCGTTGTCGCCCTGCAGGATGCAGCTCGGGTATTTCCAGGTGATCGCCGAGCCGGTTTCGACCTGCGTCCACGTGATCTTCGCATTGGTGTGCGCGGTGCCGCGCTTGGTCACGAAGTTGTAGATGCCGCCCTTGCCGTTCTTGTCGCCGGGGTACCAGTTCTGAATCGTCGAGTATTTGATCGTGGCGCCGTCGAGTGCGACCAGCTCCACGATGGCCGCGTGCAGCTGGTTCTCATCGCGCATGGGCGCCGTGCAGCCTTCGAGGTAGCTCACGTGCGAGCCCTCGTCAGCGATGATCAGCGTGCGCTCGAACTGCCCGGTGTTTTTGGCGTTGATGCGGAAGTAGGTCGACAGTTCCATCGGGCAACGCACGCCCTTCGGGATGTAGACGAACGAGCCGTCACTGAAGACCGCTGAGTTGAGCGTCGCGTAGAAGTTGTCGGTGTACGGCACGACCGTGCCGAGGTACTGCTTCACGAGCTCGGGGTGATCCTTCACGGCTTCCGAGAAGCTGCAGAAGATGACGCCCATCTCCGCCAGCTTCGCCTTGAACGTCGTCGCCACCGAGACGCTGTCGAACACGGCGTCCACGGCCACGCCGGCCAGGATCATCTGTTCGTGCAGAGGAATCCCGAGCTTCTCGAAGGTCTTCCGTACTTCCGGGTCGACTTCGTCCATGCTCGCGAGCAATTTCTGTTTCTTCGGCGCCGAGTAGTAGCTGAGCGCCTGATAGTCGGTTGCGTTGATCTTGAGGTTGTGCCACGTCGGCTCGGTCATCTTGAGCCACGCGCGATACGACTTCAGGCGGAAGTCGAGCAGCCATTCCGGCTCGCCCTTGAGCGCCGAGAGGCGACGAACGACGTCTTCGTTGAGACCAGGCTCGAAGGTGTCGGCTTCGACGTCGGTCGTGAAGCCGTACTTGTACTCGCTGTTCGCGATCTGCTCTAACTGTTCTGCCTGGGCGGTCGCGCGCGTCTGCTCTTGCGTTTGTGTTGGGCTCATACTGAAAAACTCACTCCGCATCCGCAGGTGCTCTTGGCATGCGGGTTCTGAAAGACAAACCCGCGGCTGAGCAGGCTGGTGTCGTAGTCAAGCGTGGTGCCGTCGAGAATGCGGTGGCTGCGCGGATCGACCCACACACGCGCGCCGTTGGGTCCGTCGAACACGATGTCGTTGTCTTTCGGCGCGGCTTCCCACTCGAAGACGTATTCAAAACCTGAGCACCCGCCGGCCTTCACGCCTACGCGCAGGCCGCCATCGGGGATCTGCTGCTTGACGAGCAACTTCTGAATCTGCGTTGCTGCATTTTCGGTGATCGCTACCATCGCTACCTCCGCACCACAGACACGGGAATCACTTCCGGCGCCGGAACCAAATCGATCGCCAACTCGGCGACCGTCGTGGCCGAGAGCGCCGACACGATGCGATCCTTAAGCTTCCAGAGCGGATCGCGAATGTTGCACTTGGTGTATTGATCGCAGCTGTGATCGCTCTCGGAACACGCGGTCACGGTCATCGGGCCATCAATGGCTTCGATCACGTCGACGACGGTGATTTCGGCGGCGGGCCGCGCCAGGCCATAACCGCCGCGAATGCCCTGTTGGGACGAGAGAAGGCCGCCTCGAACCAGCTGCTGCAAGACCTTCGCGAGCAACTCGGGCGGCAAATCGTAGCTCTCCGCCAACTCGCGCGCGGAGGCCGTGGCGCGCGGGCCCGGGACGGCCAGGTGCCGTAGGGCGAGCAGCGCGTAGTCAGCTTTCTTGGAGAGTCTCAACATGGATTGGGGTCTGATGTCCGACCGAACCAGTCCAGTTTACAGACCGAGCGACACCTGCGGCAAGGTACGATTTGCCGTCTTACGTGTAAGTTGTTGATTCTAAACAGATCTAGTACTTATTGAGACTCGGATCAATTTGCGAGATCCAGGCAAGAATGCCGCCAGTCAGGTTCTTCGCATCGTAGCCGCGGGCTCTGAGTTGCGCGGTGATCTGGGCGCTGCGTCCGCCCATTTTGCAGTGCACAACGACGGGCAGATCCTTCGGAATCTCGTC
>Ga0114969_10000191_pt1 | contig 51675 bp, 39 predicted proteins | sample M_130807_MF_Meta_FD_87316 | JGI IMG/M metagenome (GOLD analysis project Ga0114969, IMG submission 87316) | Freshwater microbial communities from Lake Montjoie, Canada to study carbon cycling - M_130807_MF_MetaG | ecosystem: Environmental > Aquatic > Freshwater > Lake | place: Lake Montjoie... | reverse complement strand
GACATCACGACCCGGGCCGAGCCCAGCGGCGACGGCACCTACCGGCTGTTCGGATCCAAGATGTGGATCTCCGGAGCCGAGCACGAAATGTCGGACAACATCGTGCATCTGGTGCTCGCGAAGATTCCCGGCGGTTCGCCCGGAACCAAAGGCATATCCCTGTTCATCGTGCCGAAGTTCCTTGTTGACGCCGACGGGTCCATCGGAGCGCGCAACGACGTGTCGATTTCCGGCCTCAATCACAAGATGGGGCAACGGGGTATCACCAACACCGTGCTCAACTTCAACGGCGCGACCGGATATCTGGTCGGAGAACAGCACCGCGGCATCGTCTACATGTTCCACATGATGAACGAGGCTCGCCTCGGCGTCGGGATGGGAGCGGTGGCGTTGGGATACACCGGGTATCTCAAGTCGCTGGAATACGCCCGCGAACGGCCGCAGGGCAGGCCGATCACCAGTAAGGATCCGACGACACCGCAGGTGCCGATCATCGAGCACGCCGATGTGAAGCGAATGTTGTTGGCGCAGAAGTCCTATGCCGAAGGCGCACTGGCGCTTGCCCTGTATTGCGCCAGAATCGTCGACTGGCAGGACAGCGCGGACTCCGATGACGAGCGCGACGAATTGGGACTGTTACTGGACATCCTGACGCCGATCGCCAAGAGTTGGCCGTCGCAATGGTGTGTGGAGGCAAACAGTCTGGCGATCCAGGTGCTCGGGGGATATGGCTACACCCGCGAATACGATGTGGAGCAACACTACCGGGATAATCGGCTCAACTCGATTCACGAGGGTACCCACGGCATCCAGAGCCTGGATCTATTGGGTCGCAAGGTGACTCAACGGGGTGGCGCCAGTCTGTCCGCACTTGGCGGTGCGATCTCGAAAACGTTGGCCGCTGCGAACGTTGTAGGCGGCGAGTCGGCGAAGCTCGCGGCGCAACTCGATGCGTCATGGCAGAAACTGGTCGCCGTCACGATGTCGATGTTCGCCTCGGGTGACGCCGAGGCGGCGATGGCCAACAGCGCCATCTACCTGGAGGCGTTTGGACACATCGTGATCGCCTGGATGTGGCTTGAGCAGTTTCTGGTCGCCGGCGACAATCCGGGTGGCTTCTACGGCGGAAAGCGTCATGCCGCGCGGTATTTCTTCGCCTACGAACTGCCCCGGACGGCGCCGCAGTTGTTGCTGCTCGAATCCCTCGACCGCACCACCCTGGAGATGCGCCCCGACTGGTTCTGAACCGGGGGATCTGGCAGCTCCCCGATTTGCGCCCCCGATTGCGGTTGATTCGGTTCAGCCGTCAGGCATGCTGCCTGATGTGTAGCTGTTACTCACTCAGAGCGGATGGGAGAGATCATTGATTGGCAGCTCGGCCTGGTTCATCCCGGCTATCACCGCTTCGGCAAGCCTGTCGGGCACGATCGTCGGCGGCCTCGTCACGTACTGGGCGTCAAGAAAGAACTTTGAAATCAGCTCCGAAGTTGATCGGGTCCGGAATCTGCGGGAGAAGGTACGTGAGGGCGCGATCGGATTCATCGCCTCACTAGCCGATCAATCGATGATGGATCCGGCGGTCGATCGGATCGCGCGGCGATGGGGTCCAGCGGCCACCAGCCTGTTGACTGCACAAACTGACACTGAACTCGCTGTGGCTGCGAGGGCGATCGATCCGTCCATCGATACCTCCGGGGATCGAGGGTCGATTCTCTATCAGCTGTTCCGCAACACGGGCGTGCTTGATGAGTCCGGTGCGTACACCAGGGCGAGTCTGTCCGAATTGCGCCTGCTCGCTCCGGAAGACATCGCGAAGAGTGCTCACCGTGTTCTCTTCCGGAATTTCGCTCTGCAGTTGACCGTTGCCCTCGCGCCGGACGCGACTGATCCCGCCAGAGATGCGTTAAATCGCGAAATCAATGACTTCTTCAATCGGGTTCGTCACTTCATGTCGGTGGAGGACATGGCGTTTGACTACATCGATGAGGAGTATCTGTCAGTCATGTTCCCGGCCCTGCAGACCCCAGCGCGGCAGGCCGGTGGACCTTCATCCTCAGGGTTTCTGGGAAATGTGTGACATCCGATCGTGGTCGGGGTGGCTATAGAGGATGTCGAGTGTCCGCAGGTAGGTGTGCAGGCCGGCGTCCTGGATTGGGAGGACGTGGGCGTCCTCTCCTGACTCGTTGTGATGGGAGTGCCAGTAACCGGCGGGGGTGATGAATGAAGCGCCCGGTTTCCAGTCCTCGCGGTGGCCGTTACTGATCATGCCGTCCGGCCCCAGTTCGGTGCCGATCATGGTGTAGCAGCCCGGCTTGCAACTGATGACGAAGTCCAGCGCGACGGACTCGTGGCGGTGGGGATACTGAACCGCATCCTTGGGTAGGAGCCCGAACATCGCCCACAGGGTATGGGTGATGGTTCGGGTCTGGGGGAAATTGGAGTTCGCGAGCAGAACGCTGACCCGATTCGCGTGACCGGCTACGGGGTCGCTGACGATTTGCTCGAGTTTGGCTTCGGCCTTGGAGTGCTGGAAGACAGTGGGCTTGAAGCGTTCTTCCGTGGCAGTAACGCCGAGGTACCGGAGCAGGGGTGCGTCATGCACCCAGTACATGCCCGCTTCACCTTCCGTGTGGTGAACGGCGTGACCATGGGCGGGCAAAACGATGAAGTCGCCCTCACTCCATTCAATGATTCGCCCGCAGGCTTCGGTTCGCCCTGAGCCTTGAAATACGAAGAACAGTTGGCTGGTGGCCAGCGCGGTGGTGGTGACGCTGCCGTTAACGATCCGAACGAAATTGGCCAGCAGCGCTGGACTTGTGGCCGGCCCGGGGAGCTTCATCTCCTCGCTCACATCCAGCGGGAGAATCCCGCTAGTAGTCCGCTCAAAAAACTCGGGCGAAAAGGATTGGTAGGGAACGGGAGGGATCAAACCGGCAAAGAGAGGGTTCGCCGTCGATGCGTAGTCGTAGTAACGCGCCTCTTCGGTCAGGTCGCCGGAATGCGAGCCGTCGGCAAGTTCAGTCACGACCATGAGGGTAGTGGCGGTGCCGCTATCACAAAAGCGCCCCCGGCAGGAATCGAACCTGCGACCTAGGGATTAGAAGGCCCTCGCTCTATCCGACTGAGCTACGGAGGCATGCGGAACATCAGTCTATCGGCTATCCCGGGGAGCAAGTGGCCCCTTGCCTAGCCCGACCGCCGTGTCGGCACCATTGAATTTCTTCGCTTGGCCTGCGGCAACTGCTCGTCTTGGTGATCTGCACGACCCGAAATCCCCCTGACTTCGAGCCGCACTCGTTACTGTTGGTCAGCGTCGTGCACCGCTTTGGCTGTCACGTCCGCAGGGGGCACGACCAGACAACGATGTCGAGGGAGCCGACCGCCATGAGCAGCGTGATCGACGAGGTCACCGGATTGTGCTCCAGGAGCTTTCAGACCGGCGCCCGGGCTTATCAGACCGGATCTTTGTTACTGCACGGTTCGCCCGCTGCTGCAGGCTGGCTACTCGGGTGGTTGGCAAGCGAATTCGGCCCGCATGTCCTCACCGGACACGCGCTGTCGGCTGTTCCTTCACCGTTGCGGCGTATGGCGCGTGGACTTGCCGTGCAGCAGGCCGACACCGTCCTTGAAGATTCCCTGCGCGAGACGTTCGGTGACGACTACCCGACGGCTGTTCACCACCCCCTGGAGCCCTACACCGCGCGCCATCCGAACCTGGCCGCTTTGGTGGCAGCAATGCGGGACAGGCGCCGGTACTCGACGACGACGTCGAACATCTCCTACGGCCCGGGTGGCCGCAACAAACTCGATATCTGGCGTCGCCCGGATCTGCCCGATAGCCGACGGGCACCTGTTCTTATCCAGGTTCCCGGCGGCGGCTGGTCGATCAATGACAAACGGGGACAGGCGTATCCGCTGATGAGCCGGATGGTTGAACTCGGCTGGATCTGCGTGCCGATCAACTACAGCCGCAGCCCTGGCGCGGCGTGGCCGGCCCACATCACCGACGTCAAGCGCGCGATCGCGTGGGTGCGTGCAAATATCGCCGACTACGGCGGCGATCCGGATTTCATCGCGATCACCGGCGGCTCGGCCGGCGGCCACCTGAGCGCACTGGCCGCACTGACCGCCGACGACGACCGTCTGCAGCCGGGCTTCGAGGATGCCGATACCAGCGTGCAGGCCGCCGTGCCGCACTACGGGCTCTACGACCTCACCGACAAAGGGTCCCTGCACTCGTTGACGATGCCACTGCTCGAACATCTGGTCATGCAGCGGCGATTCGATGACAACCGTCAGTTGTTCGAGGACGCCTCCCCGATTTTCCGGGTGCATCGCAATGCCCCGCCCTTCTTCATCTTGCACGGTGAAAACGACGATGTGGTTCCGCACACGCAGGCCCGAGCATTTGCCGGGGCACTGCGCGAGGCCCGCGCCCGCACCGTGTCCTACGCCGAGATCCCCCATGCGCACCACGCCTTCGACACCATTGCCACCCTGCGCTGCCAGATGGCGGCCGAGGCCGTCGCGGCGTTCCTCGGCATCATCTACGGCCGTCACGTGGCCGCACGCGGTAGGCGGCGGACGGCCCGCTCGGCCGGCTGAGCGTCGACTCGCACGGGGTTCCCATCGGGACCGGTAATCCACCACGTCAGCGCCCTGATCGGGCTAGCGTGATGAGGCAGTCCGGATCGGTGAGGAGGTTTCGATGAGCGGCCCCGAGGATGCTTCCGGGTTGCCGTCCGAACTCGGCGCCTTCGACCTGCTGATGCACCGCGGTGAGGCCAACCCGCGGACGAGGTCGGGCATCATGGCGCTGGAGATCCTCGATACCGGACCGGACTTCGACCTGCTTCAGACTCGTTTCGACAATGCCTCCCGCAAAGTACTGCGCCTGCGCCAGAAGGTCGTCATGCCGACGCTGCCCACCGGACCCGCGCGGTGGGTGGTCGATCCCGACTTCAACCTCGATTTCCACGTGCGCCGGGTCCGCGTGCCCGAACCCGGCACGCTTCGGGAGGTACTCGATTTGGCCGAGGTGATGCTGCAGTCGCCGCTGGACATCTCCAGGCCGTTGTGGACCGCCACCCTGGTCGAGGGGCTCGAGGGTGGTAAGGCCGCCACGATGCTCCACCTCAGCCACGCCATCACCGACGGAGTCGGGGCGGCCACCATGTTCGCCGCGATCTACGACCTCGAGCGCAACCCGCCGGCCAAGCCGGACCCGCCGATGCCGGTGCCGCAGGACGTCACGCCCAATGAGTTGATGCGGGAGGGCATCAATCAACTCCCGGGTGTGATCGCCGGCGGCATCGCCGACGCGGTGTCCGCCGGCCTGGGCCTTCTGGGGCGGATGGTGAGCAGTCCCGGTTCGGCGGTGTTCGGTGCGATCGACTACGCGCGCTCCGGACGACGGATGGTGCGCCCGGCCGCTGAATCCTCGCCACTGCTGCGCGGCCGCAGTCTGTCCACCCGCACCGAGGCCATCGATATGAGACTCGGTGACCTGCACCGCGCTGCCCGCGCCGCGGAGGGTTCCATCAACGACGCCTACCTGGCCGGATTGTGCGCCGCACTGCGGCTGTATCACGAGGCACTCGGTGTACCGATCAACTCACTGCCGATGGCCGTCCCGGTGAACCTGCGAGCCGAGGCGGATCCGGCCGGTGGAAATCGTTTCGCCGGAGTGAACCTGGCTGCTCCGGTCGGCGTCGCCGACCCGGTGTTGCGCATCCAGAAGATCCGCAAGCAGATGATCCAGCGCCGCGAAGAGGCGGCGATCGACATGATCGGCGCCATCGCGCCGGTGCTCGCCCTGTTGCCCGATGCCGCGCTTCAGGCAGTGAGCGGCTCGGTCATCGCCTCCGACGTCCAGGCCAGCAATGTGCCCAATTACCCCGGAGATACCTACATCGCCGGAGCAAAGGTGTTGCGGCAGTACGGAATCGGCCCCCTTCCGGGTGTCGCGATGATGGTTGTGTTGATCTCCCGCGGCGGCTATGCGACCGTCACCGCCCGCTACGACCGAGCGGCGGTCGCCCACCCCGAACTCTTCGCGCAGTGTCTGCGGCGAGGTTTTGACGAGGTGCTCGCCCTTGCCGGGGACCCCAGGCCCCGGGTGGTCCCGGCGTCGTTTCCCGATCATCCGGAAGAATCCCAACCTGTGAACGGATCGGTGGCCCATTCATGAGCGACAAAGCATGAGCGACGAGAACAGCGCAGGATCCCGGAGCATGCGATTGCCGGGTTCGGTGGCCGAGGTCAAAGCAAGCCCGCCCGGACCCAAAATCGGTGCCTTCTTCGACCTCGACGGCACATTGGTCGCGGGGTTCACCGCGGTGATCCTCACCCGCGAACGGCTTCGCAACCGCGATATGGGCGTGGGCGAACTGATCTCCATGATCGCTGCCGGACTCAACCACCAACTGGGATTGATGGAGTTTGAGGGCCTCATCGGCAAGGCCACCGAGGCGTTGCGGGGTCGGCCGCTCAGCGACCTGCAGCAGATCGGTGAGCGGCTGTTCGTCGAGAAGATCGAAAAGCGCATCTATCCCGAGATGCGCGATCTGGTGAACGCGCACATGGAGCGTGGGCACACGGTGGTGCTCAGTTCCTCTGCTCTGACGATTCAGGTCGAACCGGTGGCCCGGTACCTCGGTATCCCCAGTATCCTCACCAACCGGTTCGAGGTCGACGACGACGGAGTGCTCACCGGCAAGGTGATCCGGCCGATCCTGTGGGGTTCGGGCAAGGCGGATGCGGTGCAGGAGTTCGCCGCCGAGCACGCTATCGACCTCCAGGACAGCTACTTCTACGCCGACGGCAACGAGGACGTCGCCCTGATGTACCTGGTGGGCAATCCGCGACCAACCAATCCCGGGGACAAGATGGCGGAGGTCGCACGCAAGCGCGGCTGGCCGATCCTGGAATTCAAGAGCCGGGGCAGCGGCGGACTCCTGGGCCAGGTGCGCAGCCTGCTGGGCGTGGGATCGGTGGTACCCGCGGCCTACTCGGCGATCGGCTGGGGCTTGCTGACCGGTAGTCGGCGGCGCGGTATCAACGTGTTCACCACAGCCTTCCCGCAATTGCTGTTGGCGATCAACGGCGTCGACCTGAATGTGATAGGCGAGGAGAACCTCAAGAAGAAGCGCCCCGCGGTCTTCATCTTCAACCACCGCAACAACTTCGACCCGGTGATCGTGGGCGCATTGGTCAAGGACAACTGGACCGGCGTCGGCAAGAAGGAACTCCAGAACGATCCCGTCATGGGCACGCTGGGCAAGCTGGTCGATACGGTATTCATCGATCGTGAGGACCCCAAGGCCGCGGTCGAATCCTTAAAGCAGGCCGAGGAACTCGCCAGAAAGGGCCTGTCGGTGGTCATCGCGCCGGAGGGCACCCGACTCGACACAAGATCGGTCGGACCATTCAAGAAGGGCCCGTTCCGGCTTGCGATGTCAGCCGGTGTGCCCATCGTGCCGATCGTGATCCGCAACGCCGAGGTGGTGTCGGCCCGGGACTCCTCAACCCTGCATCCGGGAACTGTGGATGTTGTTGTGTACCCACCGATTTCACTCGACGACTGGACACTCGACGATCTTGTCGACCGGATCGCAGAAGTCCGCCAACTCTACGTGGACACCCTCGAGAACTGGCCGATCGGCAAGGTGCCGGACGCCGATCTCTACACCGGAAGTGCGCCGGCCAAGAAGGCACCTGCCAAGAAGGCACCTGCCAAGAAAGCTCCCGCGAAGAAGGCACCCGCGAAGAAGGTGGCAGCCAAGAAGGCACCCGCGAAGAAGGCTCCCGCGAAGAAGGTGGCAGCCAAAAAGGCTCCCGCCAAGAAAGCCCCCGCCAACAAGGCGCAGGACAACACCGAACACCCGGAAGTGAAGGGCCGTCGATGAGCGCCGCTGACCATCTCGCCGACTTCAGCACGACCGATGACGCCCTGGTGCTTGCCTCGGTCTCGTCGAAAGCCGAGTTCGACCTGCTCAACGATTGGCTGCAGGCCCAACGCCGGGCCCACCCCGACACCAAGGTGGAAGTGCTGCGGCTGCCGCACGACGATGCTCCGCCACTGGTGGTGAATGAGCTTGTCGCACAACTCAATGCGGGCGAGGACCGCACTGTCGTACCGGTGCGGGTTTTCTGGGTACCGGGCGGACTGCCCACCCGGGTCAAGCTGGTCGGTCTGATCTCCGGTCGAGATACTTACCGGCCGCCGGAGATGCTGCAGCGCGCCATCCTTCGCAAGGATCCCTCTCGCGCCCGTATCGTCGCCGGGGAGCCGGCCAAGGTATCCGAACTGCGCCAGCAGTGGCGGGAGAACACCGTCGGCGACACCCCGCAGGACTTCGCCAAGTTCGTGCTGCGCCGGGCGGATTTGGCGATCGAGCGGATCGAGTTGCGGTTACTCGGGCCGGAATACAAGTCGCCCCGACTGATCACCGACGAGTTATTGGCATCCTCGCGTTTCGTGGACGGCATGGCCGGGATACCCGGGGCCAGCGCCGAAAAGGCCGAAGTCATGCTCAACGAACTCGCAACCGGGTGGAGCAGGTTTTCGGTCGACTCGATTCCCAATGTCGGCCGAGCCATCTTCAGCAGAGGCTTTGATCCCCGAATCGATTACGACTCACCCCAGATCGAGTCGATGCGGCGTTCCCTAGAGGATCACCCGGCGGTGTTCCTGTGGTCGCACCGGTCCTACCTCGACGGCGTCATCGTGCCGGTTGCCCTGCAGGAGAACAAACTTCCCCCGGCGTGCACGTTCGCGGGGATCAATCTGTCCTTCGGTTTCATGGGCCCGCTGATGCGCCGATCGGGTGTGATCTTCCTGCGCCGCAAGCTCGATGACCCGCTGTACAAGTATGTGCTTCGTCAGTTCGTCGGCTACATCGTGCAGAAGCGTTTCAACCTCAGCTGGTCTATCGAGGGCACCCGGTCGCGAACCGGAAAGATGTTGCCGCCCAAGCTTGGTCTGCTGTCCTACGTTGCGGACGCCTACCTCGACGGTCGTAGCGAGGACATTCTGATGCAGCCGACGTCGATCAGCTTCGACCAACTCCACGAGACAGCCGAGTACGCGGCGTACGCCCGGGGCGGGGAGAAGATCCCCGAGGGCGCTCAGTGGCTGTTCAACTTCATCAAGGCACAGGGTGAGCGCAACTACGGGAAAATCTATGTCCGCTTCCCGGAGGCGGTTTCCATGCGCCAGTACCTCGGCGAGCCGGGCGGGCCGATCGCGCTGGATCCAGCCGCCAAGCGTCTTGCGATGCAGAAGATGGCGATCGAGGTGGCCTGGCGCATCTTGGGGGCGACCCCGATCAACGCCACCGCCCTGGCGTCGGCGGTGCTGCTGGGAACCCGCGGCCGGGCGTTGACCCTGCGGCAGTTGCATCACACCCTGCAGGATTCGCTGGACTACCTGGAGCGCAAGAAGACCCCGATGACCAACAGCGCGTTGCGTCTGCACTCGACCGACGGTGTTCGCGCCGCCGTCGACGCACTGTCGGGCGGGCATCCGGTAACCCGGGTCGACGGCGGCCACGAGCCGGTGTGGAAGATCGAACCCGACCGCGAACTTGAGGCGGCGTTCTATCGCAACTCCCTGATCCACGCGTTCCTGGAAACTTCCATCGTGGAGTTGGCTCTCGTGCATGCGGCTCGGGCGGCCGAGGGCGAGCGGGTGGATGCGTTCTGGGCTCAGGCGATGCGGCTTCGGTCGCTGCTGAAGTTCGACTTTTACTTCGCCCCCTCTGCCACCTTCCGCGAGAACATCGCCGAGGAACTCACCTGGAATCAGGATTGGGAGTCCCAACTCGACGCGGGCCCGGACGCCGTCGACGCGCTGTTGCGAGCCAAGCGACCGTTGATGGCCGATGCGATGCTGCGGCCTTTTTTCGAGGCATACGGGGTCGTGGCCGACGTGCTCTGTGATGCGCCGACGGATATCGGTGACAAGGAACTCACCTCTCTGGCACTGGGGGTGGGCAGCCAGTACGCGGCCCAGGGTCTGGTGCGCAACGCTGAGTCGGTCTCGGCCTTGTTGTTCGCCACCGGCCGTCAGGCGGCCGCTGATCAGAAACTGTTTGATCCCTCGCCTGACCTTCGGGAGCGCCGGCGGGCGTACATGAGCGAGCTTCGCGGCATCATCGCGGACGCGGAACGCATTTATGAGCTCTCTCGGGAACAGTTCTATGCCCGCGAGCGCGGGTAGCGGTCGGGATCCCGCCTACGCTGAACCGGTGACGTCAATTGTTGCGCCGGTGACCCGGGTGGTGTGGCCGGCGCTCACCGCGGTTGCCGTAGCTGCCGGTGTGATCGCCGCCGGCATCGGGGCACTGTCGCTCGCCGATGCGCTCACCGCGACGGGCCTGCCCGATCCCGGCCCGGTGACGACGTTGGGCCTGCCGTTTGTGCGGGCGGCCGGTGAGATCGCCGCGGTGATTGCGGTGGGCGGGTTCATGTTCGCGGCCTTCTTCGCTCCGCCTCAGGACAGCGGGGTTCTGGACGTCGCCGGTTATCGGTCGTTGCGGTTGGCTGTCGTCGCGTCCGGAATCTGGGCCGTGTGCGCGGCACTGCTGGTGCCGCTGACGATCTCCGACGTGTCCGGGATTGCACTGCGGGATCAGCTGAACCCCATGGCCATCTGGCGAGTTGCCGGGCTGGTGGACACTGCCTCGGCATGGCGCTGGACGGCCGTGCTGGCGCTGATGGTCACGGTGGCCGGCCGAATGGTGCTGCGCTGGTCGTGGACGCCGCTGTTGTTCGCCGGAGCGTTGGTGACGTTGGTGCCGATTGCGCTGACCGGGCACTCCTCGGCGGGCGGGTCGCACGATCTGGCCAGCAACAGCATGCTGATCCATCTGTCCGCAGGTTCGGTGTGGGCCGGGGGACTGCTGGCCCTGCTGGCCCACGCGTTGCGTGGCGGCGAGTGCGCCGACGTCGCCGCTCGCCGGTTCTCCGCGGTCGCGCTCTGGTGCTTCATCGCGATGGCCGCATCCGGGATCATCAATGCGGCTGTCCGAATCCGGCTCCCCGATCTGTTCGCGACGCACTACGGCTGGCTGGTGGTCGCCAAGGCCGTGGCGCTGCTCACCCTCGGGTTCATCGGCTGGCGGCACCGTCGGGGCGGGGTGTCTGCACTGCAGTCCGATCCTCGCGCGACTGCCGTGTTGATCCGGCTGGCGATGGTCGAGGCACTGGTATTCGGGGTCACATTCGGTATTGCGGTAGGCCTTGGCCGCACGCCACCGCCTGTCCCGGCGGTGCTCAACCCGTCACCTGTTGAGGTCGCCCTCGGTTATGACCTGGCCGGGCCTCCCACGGTGGCGCGAATTCTGTTGGATTGGCGTTTCGATCTGATATTCGGCACTGCCGCAATCGTTTTCGCGGGCGTGTACATCGCCGGGGTGATCCGGCTGCGCCGTCGTGGCGACCATTGGCCTGCGGGCCGCACGGTCGCCTGGTTGCTGGGTTGCGCGGTGTTGCTGTTCGCGACATCGTCGGGTCTGGGTCGCTACATGCCGGCAGTGTTCAGTGTGCACATGGCGGGCCACATGCTGCTGTCGATGCTGACCCCGATTCTGTTGGTGCTGGGGGCGCCGACCACGCTGGCATTGCGGGCCCTGCCCACCGCGGGCAAAGGCAACCCGCCCGGCCCGCGGGAGTGGTTACTGGCCGGCTTGCACGGCAAAGCATCTCGGTTCTTCAGCCATCCGGTGGTCGCCACCGTGATGTTCGTTGCCGGGTTCTACGCGCTGTACTTCGGCGGTATCTTCGACGCCGCGGCCGGTCATCACGGCGCGCACCTGGTGATGAACGTCCATTTCCTGCTCACCGGTTATCTCTTCTATTGGGCGGTGATCGGCATCGATCCCACCCCCCGGCCGATCCCGCCGATCGGCAAGATCGGGATGGTGTTCGCCACGCTTCCGTTGCACGCGTTCTTCGGTGTCGTGCTGATGGGGATGAGCGTCGTCCTGGGCGCGAGTTTCTATCGCTCGTTGCAATTGCCCTGGCATACAGACCTTCTTGGCGATCAGCATCTCGGCGGCTCGATCGCCTGGGCAGCGGGTGAGGTACCCCTCGTGGCGGTGTTGCTGGCACTTCTCATCCAGTGGCAGCGCAGCGACCGGCGCACGTCCACCCGCACGGACCGGGCTGCCGAACGCGACGATCACGCCGAGCTGGCCGCCTACAACGCGATGCTTGCCGAGTTGGCGCGCCGCGACAACGCCAACCGCTGAGGTTTTCCCCAGCCTGCGTTTGATCCACAGCTGTGACCCTCGGACCGCAGTTGCGTATTCGCCTCGTCGGTAGTGGCGCGCCCAATGGAGTCGCTCATCCGCATTCACGAGAGGACACCCACGTCATGTTCGAGACACCGATTACCGTCGTCGGCCGCATTGTCACCGACCTGCGTCGCCGCGTCGTCGCCGACCAGGAGGTGATCAGCTTCCGGGTGGCCAGCAACTCGCGTCGTCGCACCGCTGACGGCACCTGGGAGCCAGGCAACACCCTGTACGTCACGGTCAACTGCTGGGGAAAGCTGGTTACCGGAGTCGGCGCCGGCCTGTACCGGGGTGCCTCGGTGATCGCTGTCGGCACCGTGCACACCAGCGAGTACGAGGACCGCGACGGGGTCAAGCGGTCATCGCTGGAGATGCGCGCCACCGCGGTCGGTCCGGACCTCGCCCGGGTGATCGCTCGGATCGAGCAGCCGGCCCAGCCGAGTCACCCCGTGGCGCCCGCCGCCGACGGCGATACCACCGAGGATCAGGCCGACGGCGATGATGCCCGGGCTGGCGGCACCCAGGGCGCCGCTGAGGCCGACGCGGAGGGATTGGTGCTGGGGGCGCCTGCCTAGGATGTGGCCATGGCCGAATTCATCTACACCATGCGCAAGGTCCGCAAGGCGCACGGCGACAAGGTGGTCCTTGACGACGTCACGCTCAGCTTCCTGCCGGGAGCCAAGATCGGTGTCGTGGGCCCCAACGGGGCCGGCAAGTCGAGTGTGCTTCGCATCATGGCCGGACTCGACCAGGCCAACAACGGCGATGCCTTCCTGGCGCCCGGCGCCACCGTCGGGATCCTGGAGCAGGAACCGCAGCTCAACGAGGAGAAGACGGTTCGCGGAAACGTGGAGGAGGGCCTGGGCGAGATCAAGGTGAAGCTTGACCGCTTCAACGAGGTCGCGGAGCTCATGGCCACCGACTACACCGACGAGCTGATGGAGGAGATGGGTCAGCTTCAGGAGGAGCTCGACCACGCCGACGCCTGGGATATGGACTCGCAGTTGGAACAGGCCATGGATGCACTTCGTTGTCCGCCGCCCGATGAGCCGGTCACCCGCCTGTCCGGCGGTGAGCGGCGGCGGGTGGCACTGTGCAAACTGCTGCTGAGTAAGCCGGATCTGCTGCTGCTCGACGAGCCGACCAACCACCTCGACGCCGAGAGTGTGCAGTGGCTTGAACAGCACCTCGCCGATTACAAGGGCGCCATTCTGGCCGTCACCCACGACCGCTACTTCCTGGACAACGTCGCCGAGTGGATCCTCGAACTCGACCGCGGCCGCGCCTACCCGTACGAGGGCAACTACTCCACCTATCTGGAGAAGAAGGCCGAACGTCTCGAGGTGTCGGGCAAGAAGGACCAGAAGTTGCAGCGGCGGCTCAAAGAAGAACTGGCCTGGGTTCGCTCCGGCGCCAAAGCGCGCCAGGCTAAGAGCAAGTCGCGCCTGGCGCGCTACGAGGAGATGGCGGCCGAAGCCGAGAAGACCCGCAAGCTCGACTTCGAGGAGATCCAGATCCCGGTTGGTCCGCGACTGGGCAGCATCGTGGTCGAAGTCGAGCATCTCGATAAGGGCTATGACGGTCGCATCCTGATCAAGGATCTGTCATTCACGTTGCCCCGCAACGGAATTGTCGGAGTAATCGGCCCGAACGGTGTCGGCAAGACCACCCTGTTCAAAACCATCGTCGGATTGGAAGGGCCGGACAGCGGCACCGTGCGGGTCGGGGACACCGTCAAGCTCAGCTATGTCGATCAGTCCCGGTCCGGTATCGACCCGAAGAAGAACGTGTGGGAAGTGGTCTCCGAGGGACTCGACTACATCCAGGTGGGTCAGAATGAGATTCCGTCCCGGGCCTACGTGTCGGCCTTCGGTTTCAAAGGTCCCGATCAGCAGAAGCCGGCCGGTGTGCTCTCCGGTGGTGAGCGCAACAGGCTTAACCTGGCGCTGACCCTCAAGGAGGGCGGCAACCTGCTGCTGCTCGACGAACCCACCAATGATCTCGACGTCGAGACCCTCGGGTCGTTGGAGAATGCGCTGGAGCAGTTCCCGGGGTGCGCGGTGGTGATCTCCCACGACCGTTGGTTCCTGGACCGCACCTGCACGCACATCCTTGCCTGGGAGGGTGATGCCAGCAACGAAGCGAAGTGGTTCTGGTTCGAGGGCAACTTCGGGGCCTATGAGGAGAACAAACTCGAAAGGCTCGGCGCAGAGGCCGCCCGACCGCACCGGGTCACCCATCGCAGGCTCACGCGCGACTAGCGATCTGGAGCGACCACGGTATGACGGCTGACCGCACCATCGCCGAGGCATATGAGGCTACCTACCGCGGTCCGCACCCCGGTGCCGCCACCGGTGGCAACGACGCGAGTGGGCTCGACATTTCGGTGCTGCCCGCCTTGATTGCCGCACACCGCGGTCTCGCGCAGCATCGCCGGGTAGGGGAGACCTTGGTCGAGGTCGTCGCCGCCGGCGAAACCACCGGTTTCGGGCCCGCGTTGCAGATCGTCACCGATCAGGCCACCACGCTGATGGACTCGGTGACGGTCCTGTTGCACCGCCTGGGCGTGGCCTATGTCGCGTTGATGCATCCCTGCCTGAGTGTGCGCCGCGATGCCGATGGTGCCCTGCTGGACGTCTCGGTTGCCGGTGATGCGCCCGATGATTCCGAACCCGGCGTCGTGGATGAGTCCTGGATCCACGTTGAATTGGCACCCACGGTCAACCGCACGGCGCTGACCGAGGTGGTGCGACTGCTTCCGATGGTGATCTCCGATGCCAGGCAGGTGGCGCAGGACTCCGCGGCCCTGTCCGCCGCTTTGCAGGGTCTGGCCGCCGATCTTGACGCCGACGTCGGCGGCCGGTTCGGCAATCCGGAGCGCGCCGACGTAGCTGACCTGATGCGGTGGCTCGGCGACGGCAACTTCGTGATTCTCGGCGCTCAGCGCTGCATGGTTGCCGACGGCCACGCCGTCGCCGATGAGGCCAGCCGACTGGGTGTGGCACGGCTGCGCACCGAGGTGCTGCCCGAACTCAGCGACTCGGGTGAACTGCTGGTGCTGGCTCAGGCCACGATGCCGAGTTTTCTGCGCTATGGCGCCTATCCCTACATCGTTGTGGTGCGCGAGGAGGGTCCCGGCGGGCAGGAGCGAAGCGACACGGGGAATGAACCCGGCCCGGTCATCGAGCACCGGTTCGTCGGACTGTTCACCGCCGCGGCGATGAATGCCAATGTGCTCGATATTCCGCTGATATCCCGGCGGGTTCAGGAGGCACTGGCGATGTCCGCCGATGACCCAAGCCATCCCGGGCAGTTGATGCTCGACGTCATTCAGACGATTCCCCGATCGGAATTGTTCACACTGAGCGCCGAGCAGCTGCTGGACATGGCCGGCGCGGTGATCGAACTCGGCTCGCGTCGGCGTGCGCTGTTATTCCTCCGCGCCGATCGGCTCGGCCACTTCTTCTCCTGCCTGGTGTATCTGCCGCGCGATCGGTACACCACCGCCGTCCGGCTGGCCATGCAGGACATCCTGATTCGCGAGTTCGGTGGCGCAAGTATCGACTATGCGGCGCGAGTCAGCGAATCACCCTGGGCGGTAGTGCATTTCACGGTGCTGCTACCCGACTCGACAGAGCGTCGCCCGATCGACACCTCCGAAGCGAACCGGCTGCGGATTCAGGATCTACTCACCTCGGCCACCCGCACCTGGGCCGATCAGCTCCTGGGGTCCCCCGGGTCGGTCGACGCCGCCGTGGCGGAGTACTACGCCGAATCACTGCCCGAGGAGTTCAAGCAGGTGGTGACGCCGGCCGAGGCGATCACCGATATCGGCATCATCGAGGCCTTGCAACGGGATTCGGTGAAACTGCAACTGGAGCCCGGCGATAACGGCGACGAGGCGTTTCTGACCTGGTACCTCGGTGGCTCGTCGGCATCGCTGAGCCAACTGTTGCCGATGCTGCAGTGCATGGGAGTTGAGGTCCTCGAGGAACGCCCGTTCAGCGTCACCCGGCCCGACGGACTTGCGGTGCGCGTCTATCAGTTCCGGATCCGACTCGGCGCAGGGGTTGCGGAGTCCGCGACCCGCCGGGGGTGGGACGACACGGCGGCGCGGTTCACCGATGCCGTCACCGCCATCTGGCACGGCCGCGTCGAGGTGGACCGGTTCAACGAACTGGTGCTGCAGGCCGGCCTGACCTGGCAGCAGGTGATGGTGCTGCGGGCCTACGCCAAATACCTGCGCCAAGCCGGCTTCCCGTACAGCCAGTCGCGTATCGAATCGGTGTTCGTCGAGCACACCTCGACGGCACGGGCGCTGGTCGGCTTGTTTGAGGCGATGCTCGACCCGGACTCCGCCGCCCTCGGGCTTGACGCCAAAGCGGCGGCCCGCGCTGTCGCCGCCGATATCGACGCCCTCACCAGTCTCGACACCGACCGCGTGCTGCGTGCATTCGCCTCGATGATCGAAGCGACGTTGCGCACCAACTACTTCGTCACCGACCCGGGTTCGGCCCGGTTCCGCAATGCGCTGTCGATCAAGGTCAACTCGGAACTCATCACCGAATTACCGCTTCCCAGGCCGAAATTCGAGATCTTCGTCTACTCGCCCCGGGTCGAGGGTGTACACCTGCGTTTCGGTCCGGTGTCGCGCGGCGGTCTGCGCTGGAGTGATCGCCGGGAGGACTTCCGCACCGAGATCCTGGGACTGGTGAAGGCGCAGGCGGTGAAGAACGCTGTGATCGTCCCGGTCGGCGCCAAGGGCGGGTTCGTGGTCAAGGCTCCGCCCACCCCGACCGGCGACGCCGCGGCGGACCGGGATGCGTCCCGCGAGGAGGGCATCGCCTGTTACCGGTTGTTCGTGGCGGGCCTGCTGGATGTGACCGACAATATCGATCGGGCCAGCGGAGGAGTGGTGCCGCCGTCGCGGGTGGTGCGTCGTGACGGTGACGATGCATACCTGGTGGTCGCCGCCGACAAGGGCACCGCGACGTTTTCCGATATCGCCAACGACGTGGCGCGCTCGTACGGCTTCTGGCTGGGCGACGCGTTCGCCTCGGGTGGTTCGGTGGGTTACGACCACAAGGTCATGGGGATCACCGCCAAAGGTGCGTGGGAGTCAGTGCGGCGGCACTTCCGCGAGATGGGCACCGACACCCAGGCCGAGGACTTCACCGTCGCCGGCGTCGGCGATATGAGCGGTGACGTATTCGGTAACGGCATGCTCCTGTCTGAGCACATCCGACTTCTCGCGGCTTTCGACCATCGCCACATCTTCATCGACCCCGACCCGGACGCCGCGCGATCGTTCGCTGAGCGGCGCCGGCTCTTCGACCTGCCGCGCTCTAGTTGGGAGGACTACGACCCGAGCCTGATCAGCGCCGGCGGTGGTGTCTTCAGCAGGCAGCAGAAGTCAGTCCCGGTCAGTGAACAGATGCGTGCGGTGCTCGGTGTCGATGCCGACGTGACCGAGCTGACCCCGCCCGAATGCATCCGCGCCATCCTTCGCGCTCCGGTGGATCTGCTGTTCAATGGCGGTATCGGCACCTACATCAAGGCCGAGTCCGAGTCCGACGCGGCGGTGGGCGATCGCGCGAATGACACCGTCCGGGTGAATGCAAATCAGTTGCGCGCCAAGGTGATCGGGGAGGGTGGCAACCTTGGCGTGACATCCCTGGGACGTATTGAGTTCGACCTCTGCGGCGGTCGGATCAATACCGACGCGCTGGACAACTCCGCCGGTGTGGACTGCTCCGACCATGAGGTGAATATCAAGATCCTGGTCGACTCCCTGGTCAATGCGTCGCGGATTGATCCCGGCGAGCGCAGTGCGCTACTGGCCTCGATGACTGACGAGGTGAGCCGACTGGTGCTCACCGACAACAGCGACCAGAACGACCTGATGGGTACCAGTCGCTCCAACGCCCCGGCCATGCTGAATGTTCATGCGCGTCAGATCCGCGAACTCGAGGAACTCCGCGGGCTTAACCGCGAACTCGAGGCGCTGCCGACCGACAAGGAGATCGCCCGCCGTCAACAGGCCGGTCTCGGATTGACCTCACCGGAACTTGCCACCCTGATGGCCCACGTGAAGCTCGCCCTCAAGGAGCAGGTGCTGGCCAGCGACCTTCCCGATCAGGAGGCGTTCGCGGCCCGGTTGCCGCGGTACTTCCCGGCGCAGTTGCGGGACAATTTCGTGCCCGAGATCCGCAACCACCAACTGCGGCGCGAGATCATCGCCACCATGGTGGTCAACGACGTCGTCGACACCGGCGGCATCACGTTCGCCTACCGGGTCACCGAGGACGTCGGCGTCGGTTACGTCGATGCGGTGCGAGCCTTCGCGGCCTGCGACGCGATCTTCGGTATCGGCCGGACGTGGCGGCACATCCGCGCGTCGGCCGAACAGCACGCCGTCGCGGTCGGTGTCACCGACCGGATGACGCTGGATCTGCGTCGACTCCTGGACCGCGCCTCGCGGTGGCTGCTGAACTATCGACCCCAGCCGCTTGCCGTGGGTGCGGAGATCAACCGATTCGCCGCGGGTGTCGCCGAACTGGCACCGCGGATTCCGGAGTGGCTGCGCGGCGACGATCGCGCCATCGTCGCCAGGGAAGCCGAGGAGTTCGCCTCCGGCGGCGTGCCCCGGGATCTGGCATACACCGTGGCGTCGGGCCTCTACCAGTACAGCCTGCTGGACGTGATCGACATCGCCGACATCGTTGAGCGCGATCCGGCTGAGGTGGCCGATACCTATTTCGCATTGATGGACTACCTGGGGACCGACGGACTGCTGACCGCGGTATCCGGCCTGCCACGCGACGATCGCTGGCACGCGCTGGCCAGGCTCGCGATTCGCGATGACATCTACGGTTCGCTGCGCGCCCTGTGTTTCGACGTGCTGGCCGCGGGGGAGACCGATGAGAGCGGACCGGACAAGATCGCCGAGTGGGAGCACAGCACTGGCTCACGGGTTCAGCGGGCGCGCCGGACGCTGGCCGAGGTCTGCGCTCACGATGCCCGTGACCTGGCCACCCTGTCGGTAGCGGCACGGCAGATCCGCAGCATGACCCGAACGACCGGAACGGGAACGAGTGGGTGAGGCGGTGAGTGTGGGTTTCACCACCGGCGTTCGGGTGCGCTGGTCGGATATCGACATGTATCAGCACATCAATCACGCCACGATGGTGACGATCCTGGAGGAGGCGCGGGTGGACTTCCTGCGCGAACCTTTCGCCGATGATGTCTCGACCATCGGGCTGTTGATCCATGAGGTGCAGGTGCTCTACAAAGGTCAACTGCGACTTGCCGATTCGCCACTTCAGGTGACGGTGTGGACCAAGCGGCTTCGGGCGGTCGACTTCACCCTCGGCTACGAGGTGCGTGCCGTCGGAGCCGATCCGGACTCCAAACCCGCGGTGATCGCCGAGACCCAGCTTGCGGCCGTGCATATCGAGGAGCAGCGACTGGTTCGGCTTTCGCCAACGCATCGGGAGTATCTGCAGCGCTGGCTGCGATGAACCAACCCGCCGTCGTCGGCTCCGAGCGTGGCGTGTGGATCCCCGACGTCGCCCAGCGCAATGATCTGGCCGTATTCGCCGATCGGGCGCGCCGGCTTGATGATGCCGCGGTGATCCGGCTTCGCACCCGGGCTGATGGTTTGGTAGGCGCGTGGGTTGTCACCGGATTCGATGTGGTAGCCGCACGGGTGGTGGCGGGACGCATCCGGCCGTCCGACTTGTCCTGTGCCGCAGATCAATTGGTGGCAGGGCTGGGGAATGTCGACGATTCCGGCTATGCCGATCCAGGCTTCCCGATGGACTCCGGGTGGCGCGGCGCGCTCCCCCCGGAAACCGGGTTCGTCCACCTCGACGACGTCCCGGTACCGGTGCTCGTCGAACTTGCCCGGCGTGGGGCCGACCTCGCCCGCGAACACGGCAGCGCCCATGGACCGCCGGCGTCACTGTTGGATCAGGAGGTGCTGCAGGTGGGTTCGGGACCATCGGCGGTCGGCGTGCCGATGCGGTGTGTGTTGGCGCTGACGGCGATGCGCTTCCTGCCCGAGAACGCCGGACACGAGAGCGCCGGACACGAGACGGACGTCGTGCGCGTTCGGGTGATGCCGACGTGGCTGCGCATCGATGCCCGCTATGGCTCGGTATTCCGCCGCCGCGGTGACCCGGCCCTGGTGTTGCGCTGAGCCGGACTTTAGAACCCTGAGTTCACCATCGCCTGCGCCGCCATCTCCAGGTAGCCGAGCAGTTCGGCGCGATGCTCGTCGTCGAGGGTGGCGGAGTCCACCGAGGCCACCGCGGTGTGCATGCAGCGCAGCCAGGCGTCGCGCTCGATGAACCCGATCCGGTACGGGGCGTGTCGCATCCGCAGCCTCGGATGACCGCGCTGATCGGAGTAGGTCCGGGGGCCGCCCCAGTACTGCTCGAGGAACATCCGCAACCGGTCCTCGGCGGCCGTCAGATCATCGTCGGGATACAGCGGGCGCAGCACCTCATCGTCGGCGACCAACTCGTAGAAGCGCGACACGATGGTGCGAAACGTCGCCGCGCCACCAACCGCGTCGTAAAAGGTCTGCGGGGTCTCGGCCACGGGACCATCTTGGTGCATCGGCTTGCGCGCGCGTGAACACGGTGCAAATACGCGTGCGATCGGCGCCGATTCATGGTGGACTAGGGCTCGGAGGAAGCATGGCGCAGCGCAAACGGAACCGCGGTCCCCGGGCCGCGGCGGGTCCGGTCGGGCCCCCGTCCGGCCCTGGCCTGCGCACCTCCGGCTTGCACAGCGTCGATACCCCGGCGCCGTCTGAGGCATCGGTCTGGGGCCGACGCCGCGTGCTGCTGCTGAACTCCACCTATGAGCCGCTGACAGCGCTCCCCATTCGCCGTGCGGTGGTCATGGTGCTGTGCGGCAAGGCCGACGTGGTGCACGACGATCCGTCCGGACCGGTCATCCACTCGGCCACCCGGGCGATCGGGGTGCCCTCGGTCATCCGGTTGCGCACCTATGTCCGGGTGCCGTACCGGGCCCGGATCCCGATGACCCGCGCGGCGCTGATGCATCGGGACAGGTTCCGCTGCGCCTACTGCGGCGGCAAGGCGGACACCGTCGACCACGTGGTGCCGCGCAGCCGCGGCGGCGAGCACTCCTGGGAGAACTGTGTGGCGGCCTGCTCGGGTTGTAACCACCGCAAGGCGGACAAGTTGCTCAGCGAGTTGGGCTGGACGCTGCGACTGGTTCCCACGCCGCCGAAGGGTCAGCACTGGCGGTTGTTGTGCGCTGTCAAGGAACTCGACCCGGTGTGGGTGCGCTATCTCGACGAGGGCGCTGCCTGACAACAGCGCCGGTGCGGGTGCGGCCTAACGCTTCGCTACGGCCGGTCCGCTACGATTTGTGGCGTGAATGCCGGAGTGTTACTCGTCGTACCGTTGCTTGCGGTCCTTGGGCTGATCTTCTTGATCTACATCCTCACAGTCGATCGCCGACCGACCTACAGCCTGTCCGAGCCATGGACGCACGATCCGATCCTGTGGGCAGCCACCGGCGAGATAGTGCCCGGTGGCGCTCACGGTGCTCACGAGCACGCGAACGTCGTCACTGTGGGAGGTGGTGCGAGTGGCCGGTGGTGAGCACGCGATAGCCCGATTCGACGCGGACAACCTGCCGCTGGGTTGGGCGGTGACCGCCAGCGGTCGGCTCTCCGGCGTCACCGACTCCGGCCAGTCCGCCGGGGTGCAGTACCCGTTCCCGGACCGGGCGCTCGTTGAACTCGACGACACGTTGACCCATGCCAGCCGGCAGTCCCGGGCGCGGTTCGCGGTGTACGTCGGCGATCTGGGTGCCGATACCGCGGCCCGGGCCCGGGAGATCCTCGGCGCGGTGCCGACTCCCGACAATGCGGTCCTGTTGGCGGTCTCGCCCGACCAACACGCAATTGAGGTTGCCTACGGCGCAGACGTGCGTGGGCGTGGGGCCGAATCGGCCGCGCCGCTTGGGGTCTCGGCGGCGGCGTCGGCGTTCCGGGAGGGCCACCTGATCGATGGTCTGATCAGTGCCGTGCGGGTGATGTCGGCGGGGATATCCCGGCCGTAACCTGCTCGTCCCACCTAGCTCGCGTCGAACGCCCGCGCCCGCAGTGCCCGCTGGACACCGGCGCGGCCCTCGAGCACCAGCCTGCGCAGTGCCGGTGCAAGCTCGCCACCGAGGAACTTGTCCGCCGCGGCCAGGCCTGCCGCGCTGACATCCCAGTTCGGGTAGAGGCCGACCACCACGGTCTGCGCAACCTCGCTGGATCGACGTTCCCAGACACCACCGATGGTGTGGAAGTACGTCTCGGTGTAGGGCGACAACAACTCGCCCTGGCCCGGCTGCGCCCAGCCCGCGATGATTGCTCGCGCCGTGGCGTTGGGCAGGGTGTCGTCCTCGATCACCTCGCGCCAGGCCCGATGCTTGACGTCGGCCTGCGGCCGGGCCGCCGCAGCCGCGGCCGCGTGCCGCTTGCCCGCCGCGGTGGGGTCGCGGTCAGCCTCGGCGTCGATGACGGGAGTCCGGGGTCCGTCGGCGTCGATTTTTCCGCCTGCTGCCAGCGCGATGATGATCCGCCACCGCAGATCGGTGTCGACGGCAAGTCCGGGCAGTCCGCACTCGTCGGGGTTGCGGTCGAGCAGATCGGCCAGCAGTGCGAGGTGGCGGGGTGAGAGCGCCGAGGTGCACAGCGCGTTGATGTAGGCCAGTTGGTGGTCGGAACCGGCCTCGGAATCGCGCGCCAGTTCCAGCAGCCGGTCGGCGAACGCCGGGCGGCCCTGCTCGGCGGCCCAGCCCGGTTCGGCGTAGGTGTTCAGCGCGGTTTGTGCCTGCATCAGTAGCCGCTGGGCCACGCCCACCTCGGTCTCGCCGTGCACTCCGCGCATCACCAGTGCAATGAAGTCACGTGCCTTCAATTCGGCGTCGCGGGTCATCTCCCAGGCCGCCGACCACACGAGCGTGCGGGGCAGCGGTTCGGCGATGTCGGCGATGCGGTCGGTGGCGAAACCCAATGACTCGTCGTCCAGTCGCATCGAGCAGTAGGTCAGATCGTCGTCATTGACCAGGACCAGCTTGCCGCGCGAAATCCCTTGGAGTGCAGGAACTTCGGTGACTGCTCCGGTGATGTCGAACTCTTCGCGGTGGATTCGAACCAGCTTGCCGTCCTCATCGTCGTACACGCCGACGGCCAGCCGGTGCACCCGGGTTTCTCCGGCACCGGGTGTGGCCCCGCCCTGGGTGATGGCGAACCGGGTGAACCTGCCGTCGGCATCGACATCGAAGTCGGCCCGCAGGGTGTTCAGTCCGGTGGTCTTGAGCCACTGTCTGCCCCAGTCCGACAGGTCGCGGCCGGATGCACGCTCCAAAGCACCGAGCAGATCGTCGAAGGTGGCGTTGCCGAACGCGTGTACCGCGAAGTAGTCCCGCAGGCCGGCCAGGAAGTGGTCGAGCCCGACATAGGCCACCAGTTGCTTGAGCACACTGGCGCCCTTGGCGTAGGTGATGCCGTCGAAGTTCACCTCAACGGCGTGCAGATCCGGGATGTCCGCGGCGATCGGGTGGGTGGACGGCAACTGGTCCTGGCGGTAGGCCCAGGACTTCTCCACGTTGGCGAATGTCGTCCACGCCTCGCTGTATTCGGTGGCGTCGGCCTGGCACAGCACCGAGGCGAAGGTGGCGAAGGACTCGTTCAGCCACAGGTCATCCCACCAGCGCATGGTGACCAGGTCGCCGAACCACATGTGCGCCATCTCGTGCAGCACCGTCTCGGCGCGTCGCTCATAGGAGGCCCGGGTGACCTTGCTGCGGAACACATAGTCCTCGAGGAAGGTCACCGCGCCGGCGTTCTCCATGGCCCCGGCGTTGAACTCCGGGACGAACAATTGGTCATACTTGCCGAAGGCGTACGGCACTCCGAAGTTGCAGTGGTAGAAATCGAAGCCCTGTTTGGTCTCGGTGAACAATCGCTCGGCATCCATGAAGGGTGCCAGTGAGGCCCTGCAGAACAGTCCCAGCGGGATATCGCCGTGCGAGTCGGTATAGGTGTCATCCCAGCGGGCGTAGGGACCGGCGATCAGTGCCACCAGATAGGTGCTCATGCGTGCGGTCGTGGCGAAGGTGTGGACTTTCGTCGCCCCGTGTTCGGTGACGCCGGCGGTGGCGCCGTTGGAGATCACCTGCCAGTGCGCGGGCGCGGTCACGGTGACATCGAAGGCTGCCTTGATATCGGGTTGGTCGAAACAGGCGAACATCCGCTTGGCGTCAGCGGTTTCGAACTGCGAGTACAGGTAGACCTCACCGTCGACGGGGTCGACAAATCGATGCAGACCCTCTCCGGTGTTGGAGTAGCGACAGTCGGCGGAAACGACGAGGACGTTGTGGTGTGCAAGCCCGCGCAGCGGTATTCCGGTCGACTCGTCGTAGCCCGAGGTGTCAATGGCGTGCCCGTTGAGCACCGCGCTGTGCACCCGGTCGGCGGCGAGGTCGATGTAGGTGTCGGCGCCGGGGAGGGCTTCGAACTCCACGGTGGTGGTTGAGCGAAAGGTTTTCTCGCCGGACTTGTTCCCCGGGTCGCTTCGCTCCTGCCCGCCGGACGTGAGATCTAGCTCTAACAGATAGCGCTCGACGGTGACCAGTGCGGCGCGTTCGATGGCTTCATTGCGGGTCAGATTCGGTAGCACGATTGACAACCTATCCTGGGCACACAGACCTACGCCCGAGGAGAAGCCATGCCCGAGAAGTCCCGCGCAGATTTCTGGTTCGACCCGCTGTGCCCATGGGCCTGGATCACCTCGCGGTGGATCCTCGAGGTCGAGAAGGTTCGCGATATCGAGGTGCACTTCCAGGTCATGAGTCTGGCGGTGCTCAACGAGGGCCGCGACCTCCCCGAGCAGTATCAGGAGTTGATGAAGAAGGCCTGGGGACCGGTTCGGGTGGCCATCGCCGCCGAACAGGCCCATGGGGCCCGGGTGCTGGCCCCGCTCTACACCGCTATGGGTACCCGCATCCACAATGAGGGCAATAAGGAACTCGGCGAGGTGATCGCCGGGTCACTGGCCGAGGCCGGCTTGCCGGCCGAGTTGGCGTCCGCCGCCGACGACGCCTCCTTCGATGACGCACTGCGCACTAGCCACCACGCCGGTATGGACGCGGTCGGCCCCGATGTCGGTACCCCGACCATCCATGTCGACGGGGTGGCCTTCTTCGGCCCGGTGCTGTCGCGGATCCCGCGCGGTGAACAGGCCGGGAAGCTGTGGGACGCCTCGGTGATCTTCGCGGCGTACCCGCACTTCTTCGAGCTCAAGCGCAGCCGTACCGAAGCTCCCGAATACACCTGAGTCTTGAGTAGGCTGACCGCCATGCGCGTTTACCTCGGCTCAGACCATGCCGGCTACGAGTTCAAGAAGACGATCATCGCCCACCTGACGAAGGCGGGCCACGAGCCCATCGACTGTGGCGCGTTCACCTACGACGCCGAGGATGACTATCCGGCGTTCTGCATCGCCGCCGCGGAGCGCACCGTTGCCGACCCCGGCAGCCTGGGGATTGTGCTCGGCGGGTCGGGCAACGGCGAGCAGATCGCCGCGAACAAGGTGCCGGGCGTGCGGTGCGCGCTGGGGTGGAGCGTCGAGACCGCCACGCTGGCCCGCGAGCACAACAATGCACAGGTGATCGGCATTGGCGGCCGCATGCACACCGAGGCCGAGATGCTCGCCATCGTCGACGCTTTCCTGTCCACTCCGTGGTCACAGGCGCCACGCCATCAACGCCGTATCGACATCCTCGCCGACTACGAGCGCTCCCACGTTGCACCGCCGGTGCCCGGCGCCGTTCTGTAGCGCCCGGGGACACAGCCGTGCCCGAGGGCCATACCCTGCACCGCCTTGCGCGGTTGCATCAGAGGCGATTCGGTGGCGCCCCGGTGGTGGTGTCGAGTCCGCAGGGCCGGTTCGCCGACGCCGCGATCATCGACGGACAGGTGCTGCGCAAGGCGTCGGCGTGGGGCAAGCATCTGTTTCATCACTACGACGGCGGCGCGATCGTGCACGTCCATCTCGGGCTGTACGGGACGTTCCGGGAGGCGCGGGTGCCTCTGGCGCCGGCGGTCGGTGCGGTGCGGATGCGGATGGTCGGGGCCGAGTACGGAACCGATCTGCGCGGCCCCACCGCCTGCGATCTGATCGACGAAGCACAGGTGTCGGCCATCCTGGACCGGCTTGGTCCCGACCCGTTGCGCGGAGATGCCAACCCGGAGTTGGCCTGGGCGCGAATATCGAAGTCGCGCAGGGCAATCGGTTCACTACTGATGGACCAGTCGGTGCTGGCCGGGGTGGGAAATATCTACCGTGCCGAACTGCTGTTCCGGCACGGTATCGACCCGTACCGGCCCGGCCGGGATATTTGCGAGATGGAGTTCAACGTGGCGTGGACCGATCTGGTCGAACTGATGAGGGTGGGCGTGCGGCGCGGCCGCATCATCGTCATTCGGCCGGAGGATGACCATGGCGCCTCGGCCTACGGGCCGAAACGGCCGCGCACGTACGTGTACCGCCGGACCGGCGAGCCCTGCCGACTGTGTGGCACGCCGATTCGCTCCGCTGAGATGGAAGGCCGAAACCTGTTCTGGTGCTCGGGTTGTCAGGTTTAGAAGTCGAATCCACCCCGGGAGTCAAATCCGCCCTAGAAGTCGAACCCGCCCTAGAAGTCGAACCCGCCGAAGTCCCCACCCCCGAAGTCCCCGCCCCCGAAGCCGCCGCCCCCGCCGTCGCCCCCGCCGCCGCCGAAGTCCCCACCCCCGAAGTCGCCACCCCCGTCGCCGTAATCGCCGCCGGCGGCATCCATGCCCTGGTCGTAACCCGCGTCGAAGCCCTGATCGAACCCGGAGCCGTAACCGCTCTCGAAGCCCGACGCGCCGTAGCCCACGCCGTGCATTCCGGAGAACATCGCGTCGAACAGCAGCACCGAACCCATGGTCCAGGCACCGGTGCGCAGGGCCGACCGCCACCACGGCTCGGAGTACCAGCCCGCGGGCACCGGCCGGCCGGCGACCCGGCCGCCCGGGTAGTAGTTCGGAGTGCGCGGGGTCGGGCCGGGGGAAGCCTCGATCTCGCGTCCCTCGAATTGGACCCGACGGTCCTCGGTGACAGCACCGGCCGCCTTCTGTCCCGCCATCGACTCCAACTCCGGACCCGGGTCCATACCCATCGCGGTGCGCGCGGCACGCACGTAATAGAGCCCCTCAATGGCGCTCTCCTTGGCCAACAGGGCCTGCTTGGCCGTGGTTGCCTGCTCGATCTGCGAGGAGGCCGCGGTGAACCGCTCGGAGGCGTCGGCAAGTGCCTGCTGGGACGCCGGGTCGGTGCCGGTGAGATTGAGCACCTGGCCGCCGAGGCGTTCGATGACGCGGCGGGCGTCGGCCTTGGCGTCGGCCAGGCTGGCCGCGGTGCGATTACCCGACGAACGTGATGAAACCCGGACGGCCAGGAAGGTGGCCCCGACGACGGAGATGATGAGGAGGAGTAGGCCAGTGTTCATGGCAGCCACCCTACCGAAGCCTCCTGGCGGGGCAGGGTTAAAAAGTCGTCCTCAGCACTCGACGCCGAGTGCGCGGTAGACCTCATTGCTCAGGGCGGTGCTGCGGGGGTCGGCATTGCATTTGGTGGCGTCGAAGTGATTCATCACATAGGCGTACCCGATGCGGTTTTCGAGGTCGACGAACCCGTAGGAGCCACCCGATCCACCGTGGCCGAAACTGCGCAGATTCGGACCCGCCACCCCGCGCTGGTTGAGCATGTAGCCCAGACCCCAGCCGTGGTCGGCCACCCGGGGCCCGAGAACGACGTCGGGGTCGAATCCGCCCTGGGAAACCCGGACCTTCTCAAGGTGGTTGGCGGTCAGGATCTTCTCCTGCGCCAGGCCGTTGTAGAAGCTGGCCATGCCCAGCGCCGAGACGTGACCGTTGGTGCCGGGGAATTCGGCTGCGCGCCAACGGCTTAGCTCATTGCACGCCAACTCGTCGTCGGGCACGAAGCCCACCGCGATAGACAGTCCTGCCATCGGGTGCTCATCAAGTGACCCCGGGTCGGCGGGCGCCTGGCCGCCGCCCAGCACATCGCGGATATGCGGTTTGTTGACCATCTCCGCGCAGCGGTGGTGTTCGGCCGCGGGCAGCCCGATGTGTACATCGATGCCCATCGGTTCGGCGATCTCGGTACGCAGGTACTGGCCGATCGTGCGGCCGGTGGCCCGGCGCACCACCTCGCCGAGGATGAAGCCGAAACTCACCATGTGGTAGCCCTGCGCGGTTCCGGGTTCCCACCATGGCTCGGCGGCGGCCAGACGTTCGCAGACCAGGCCCCAGTCTGCGGTCTGGCTCCAGTGCATCCGGGTGCGGGGCGCGATCACCCCGGAGCGGTGACTTAGCACGGAGGCGACGCTCACGTCAGCCTTGCCGGCAGCAGCGAATTCCGGCCAGTAGTGCGCCACTGGCGCTTCCAGGTCGATCTCACCGCGGTCGGCGAGCAGATGCACGCAGGTACTCGTCAGGCCCTTGGTGCCGGAGTAGACACTGGCGAGCGTGTCCTCCCGCCAGTGTCGCCGCCGGCGGGCATCGGCATAGCCGCCCCACAGGTTGACCACGAGGTCGCCGTCCACCCAGACCGCGACGGCGGCGCCGACGTCACCCCGGGTGGTGAAATTGTTCTCGAACTCGGCGCGTACCGCGTCGAACTTGCCGGCGCAGGTGCCGCCGATGGGGGGAGTCTGGCCGCTCAACGCGCCTCCTGCCGAGAACGCCCGTCGGGCGAGGGAACGAACCCTGAATCTACGGACGCAACGGCACCGAAAGAATGCGGCGAACCCAATCGCGGCCGAACCGCGATCGTGTCGTTACCAGGGCCGATGACGACCGCGCTGGGTCATCACCGGGCACGGAGCGGGCGACGGGAATCGAACCCGCGTAGCTAGTTTGGAAGACTAGGGCTCTACCATTGAGCTACGCCCGCGTTCTTGCGCGAGTCCGAATGTACCGGCGTCGGTCGGTTCCAATCCAGTCGGACCGATAAGGCCTCGCTGAGGTCGATCCTGAGGTCGATGCTGAGGTCGATTCGGAGCAACCGGTTGTGAGCCGTAGGATTCGGGCGCGAGAAGCACTGCAGCGGGGTGTAGCGCAGCTTGGTAGCGCATCCGCTTTGGGAGCGGAAGGCCGCAGGTTCAAATCCTGTCACCCCGACACGTCCACCGCCGCATACGTTAAAAGAACGGGAGTACCAGCGTGAAAAGCACCGTCGAGAGACTGACCCCCACCCGGGTTCGCATCAGTGTGGAGGTGCCGTTCGCCGAACTCCAGGGCGATTTCGACCGCGCCTACAAGCAACTCGCGCAGCAGGTGCGGCTGCCCGGATTCCGACCCGGCAAGGCTCCGGCCAAGTTGCTCGAGGCCAGGGTCGGTCGCGGTGCGGTGCTGGAGCAGGTGGTCAACGACGCTTTGCCGGCCCGCTATAGCGAAGCGGTGACCACCGAGGAGCTTCGACCGCTGGGCCAGCCGGAGATCGAGGTCACCAAGATCGAAGACGGCGAGGAGTTGACCTTCACCGCCGAGGTCGACGTTCGTCCCGACATCGACCTGCCCGACCTGAGCGAACTCAAGATCTCGGTGGATCCGATCGTGGTCGCCGATGACGAGGTCGAAGCGGAACTCGCCGGCCTGCGCGCCCGGTTCGGCACCCTCAAAGGTGTCGAGCGTCCCGCCGAGACCGGTGACTTCGTCTCGATCGATCTGTCGGCATCCGTGGACGGCGAGGACGTCCCGGACGGCAAGACCGAGGGGCTCTCGCATGAGATCGGCTCCGGCCAATTGATCGAGGGCCTCGATGAGGCGATCGTCGGGCTCTCCGATGGCGAGTCCGCGGTGTTCACCACCAAGCTGCTCGCCGGTGAGCACGCCGGCCAGGATGCCGAGGTGACCGTGACGGTGAAGTCGATCAAGGAGCGGGAGCTTCCGGACCCTGATGACGAATTCGCCCAACTGGCAAGCGAATTCGACACAATCGCCGAACTGCGGGAGAACCTCGTCGAACAGGTTCAGCGGGTCAAGCGAATCCATCAGGCCGAGAAGATCCGGGACAGCGCATTGGAGACGCTGCTCGAACTCGTCGAGGTGCCGTTGCCGGAAGCGATTGTCTCGGCCCAGGTTGATTCGGCACTGCACAACGCGATCCACCCGCTCGACCATGACGAGGACAGATTCGCCGAGGCGCTGGAGTCGCAGGGCAGCTCACGGGAGAAGTTCGACGCCGATAATCGCGAGGCCGCCGAGAAGGCGGTCAAGACTCAACTGCTGATGGACGCGATCTCCGACGATCTCGACATTCAGGTGGGGGAGAACGATCTCAGCGAGCGACTGGTGCTGATGTCGCGCCAGTACGGCGTCGAACCCCAGCAGTTGGTCCAACTGCTGCAACAGAACAATCAGCTGCCGGCGATCTTCGCCGACGTGCGCCGCGGGCTGGCGGTCGCGGCGGTGGTCGAGGCGGCCACCGTCACCGACACCGACGGCAACGTCATCGACACCACCGAGTTCTTCGGACCCCCGGTGAGCCCGGATTCCGATGCCGACGAGCAGCCGGCCGACGCCGATGAATAACGCCGACAGCGAAAGAGCGATCGGGTGGGGAGTGTCTCGGGCGTCGAGTTGGTTAGGGTCAGGGAGAACCGCGGGAAGCATCTCGGGACCGGACGAACTTTTTCAGAAAGCAGGTAGCAAGTCGTGACTTACATGCGTTCCGGCGCGATTGGGCTGAACCTCAGCGATTCGGTCTATGAGCGCCTGCTCGCCGAGCGAATCATCTTCCTCGGCTCGCAGGTCGACGATGACATCGCCAACCGGCTCTGCGCCCAGATTCTGCTGCTGGCCGCCGAAGACCCGACGAAGGACATCTCGCTGTACATCAACTCTCCCGGCGGCTCGATCAGCGCCGGGATGGCGATTTACGACACGATGGTGCTGGCGCCCTGTGATATCGCCACCTACGCAATGGGCATGGCGGCGTCGATGGGCGAGTTCCTGCTCGCGGCCGGCACCAAGGGCAAGCGCTACGCGCTGCCGCACGCCCGCATCCTGATGCATCAACCGCTGGGCGGCATCACCGGCGGCGCCACCGACATCGCCATCCAGGCCGAGCAGTTCGCGGTCATCAAGAAGGAGATGTTCCGGCTCAACGCCGAGTTCACCGGTCAGCCGATCGAGCGCATCGAGGCCGACTCCGACCGGGACCGCTGGTTCACCGCTGCCGAGGCGCTGGAGTACGGCTTCGTCGATCACATCATCACTCGCGCCCACTTCAATGGAGCCTCCAATGCCTGATCCCACCGATGCGCGGCTGACCCCGCAGGCGCGCTACATCCTGCCCTCATTCATCGAGCACTCCAGTTGGGGCGTCAAGGAATCCAACCCGTACAACAAGCTGTTCGAAGAGCGGATCATCTTCCTCGGCGTGCAGGTGGATGACGCTTCGGCCAACGACATCATGGCCCAGTTGCTGGTGCTGGAGTCGCTGGATCCCGACCGCGATATCACCATGTACATCAACTCGCCGGGTGGCTCCTTCACCTCGCTGATGGCGATCTACGACACCATGCAGTACGTCCGCGCCGACATCCAGACGGTATGCCTGGGCCAGGCCGCCTCGGCCGCCGCGATCCTGCTGGCCGCCGGCTCACCGGGCAAGCGTCTGGCGCTGCCCAATGCCCGGATCCTGATTCACCAGCCGTCGTTGTCCGGCGTAATCCAGGGCCAGTTCTCCGATCTGGAGATCCAGGCCGCGGAAATCGAGCGGATGCGCACGCTGATGGAAGAGACCCTGGCCCGGCATACCGGTAAGGATCCGGCGGTCATCCGCAAGGACACCGATCGCGACAAGATCCTCACCGCCGCCGATGCCAAGGACTACGGGATCATCGACACGGTGCTGGAGTACCGCAAGCTGTCCGCGCTGAAGTCCTGAGCTAGCCGACCGCGGTCGCGATCGCGGTGATATCGGCGGGCCGGATCCGGCAGCACCCGCCGATGATGCGGGTGCCCTCGGCGACCCAACTCACGGCCAGCGCAGGGGAGAAGTCGGCGCGCCCGGTCCACACCCGGCGTGCGCCATCCCACTGCTCGCCGCTGTTCGGGTACACGACAACGGGCTTCCCGGACGCGGCGCGAGCGGCTTTCGTCGCAGCCAGCACGTCGGTGGGCGCGCAGCAGTTCACCCCGACCGCAACAATCTCCGAGACGCCGGCCGCGACGGCGAAGGCATCGGCCAGTGGTTGGCCGGCGCGGGTGTGCACACCGGCGATGGTGTAGCTCAGCCAGGCCGGCATGCCCAATTCTCGGACCAGGTCGACCAGTGCCTCGGCTTCGTCGATATCGGGCACCGTCTCCAGGGCCAGCACGTCCGCTCCGGCATCGGCCAGGATCTCCAGGCGTGGACGATGCCAGTCCCGCAGTTCGGCGACACTGAGTCCGTAGCGGCCGCGGTACTCCTCGCCGCCTGCGAGGCTCGCCCCGTACGGCCCTACCGACGCGGCCACCCAGCCGGCGCCGCCGGACCGGTCGCGCGCCGCGCCGGCAAGTCCGACACTGAGCCGCAACAGTCGCTCGGTCTCCGCGCGATCGATTCCGCGCTGAGCGAAACCGTCGAAGGAGGCCTGATAACTCGCTGTGGTGGCGATCTGGGCACCTGCCGCGAAGAAGGCCTCGTGGACTGCGACGATCTCCGCGGGCGCGTCCACCAGCAGTCGTGCCGACCACAGATCGTCGGACAGATCGTGGCCCCGCGCCTCAAGTTCGGTGGCCAGGCCGCCGTCGGTGATGAGTAAACTCTCATCCGGGATCGCGAACATGGCCGCAGCGTAACGGCGGTGACACGCTTGCAGCACGTGAGCGACACGCTTCATGCAATTTGGCGACACGCCAGAGTCGGGTGGCGCGTTGCGGCGCGGCGGCAGAGGTGTCAGGCACTATGTTTTTCCTCACACAGTTTTGTACGTCCGAATACCACCGACGCTATTCACCTTTATCGGTCGCACCACGGCCGAGCCAGCGGGTAGCGTCGAGTACGACCGATAACAGACTTAAGCGATTCAAGACTTGCGACAACAAGCCTCACGATGGCGAAGGAAGTAGGGCTCACCACCATGGCGCGTATCGGAGACGGCGGTGACCTGCTGAAGTGCTCGTTCTGCGGGAAGAGCCAGAAACAGGTCAAGAAGCTCATCGCCGGCCCCGGCGTCTACATCTGTGACGAGTGCATCGACCTGTGCAACGAGATCATCGAAGAGGAACTGGCCGACGGCGACGAGGTCAAACTCGATGAGCTGCCCAAGCCCGCCGAGATCCGGGAGTTCCTGGAGAACTACGTCATCGGCCAGGACACCGCGAAGCGCACCCTGGCGGTCGCGGTCTACAACCACTACAAGCGCATCCAGGCCGGCGAGAAGGCGCGCGAATCCCGGTCTGAGCCCGTCGAGTTGTCCAAGTCGAACATCTTGATGCTCGGGCCCACCGGGTGCGGCAAGACCTATCTGGCCCAAACGCTGGCCAAGATGCTCAACGTCCCGTTCGCCATCGCCGACGCCACCGCACTCACCGAGGCCGGCTACGTCGGTGAGGATGTCGAGAACATTCTGCTCAAGCTGATCCAGGCCGCCGACTACGACGTCAAGCGCGCCGAGACCGGCATCATCTACATCGACGAGGTCGACAAGATCGCCCGCAAGAGCGAGAACCCGTCGATCACCCGCGACGTCTCCGGTGAGGGTGTGCAGCAGGCGCTGCTGAAGATCCTGGAAGGCACCCAGGCCTCGGTTCCTCCGCAGGGTGGGCGCAAGCACCCGCACCAGGAGTTCATTCAGATCGACACCACCAACGTGCTCTTCATCGTGGCGGGTGCGTTCGCCGGCCTGGAGAAGATCGTCGCCGACCGAATTGGCAAGCGCGGCTTGGGCTTCGGCGCCGAGGTCAAGTCCAAGGCCGAACTCGACACCCAGGACCACTTCGCCGAGGTGATGCCCGAGGACCTGATCAAGTTCGGTCTGATCCCGGAGTTCATCGGCCGTCTTCCGGTGGTCGCCTCGGTGACCAACCTGGACAAGGAATCGCTGGTGCAGATTCTGTCCACCCCGAAAAATGCTCTGGTGAAGCAGTACACCCGACTGTTCGAGATGGACAGTGTTGAGTTGGAGTTCACCCCCGAGGCCCTCGACGCGATCGCCGAGCAGGCCATCCACCGTGGCACCGGTGCGCGCGGGTTGCGCGCCATCATGGAGGAAGTGCTGCTGCCGGTGATGTACGACATCCCCAGCCGTGATGATGTGGCCAAAGTCGTGGTGACCCAGGAGACCGTGCAGGACAACGTGCTGCCGACCATCGTTCCGCGTAAGACCCCGCGCGCGGAACGCCGGGACAAGTCCGCGTAGTACTACTGCGCTACTGCACTACTGAACTGCCCCGGCGTTCCTGGGCGGAGTCTGCGTCAGTTGTTGTGTCGGTCCCGATCGTCGTCGACGCGCCGGGTGGTCTTCACTTCGGGAGCACGCTGCGCGGCAACTTTCACCGGCTCGGGCTTACGCCGCGTCAACGTGCGCAGCAGGCTGGCGAGTAGGGCGGCCAGCGCGATTCCCACCGGAATCCACCACCACTTCAGGCCGGACTTGGTTGCCTCGGTCGCATCCTTAGCGGTCTCGGGTGCACGATCGAGCACCGACGACACCACGCTGCTGGCGGCGCTGGCGCCGCTGCTGACGGCGCTGCCTGCGACGCTGGCGCCACTGGTAGCTGCGCTGCTGGCGACGCTGGCGCCGCTGCTGACGGCACTGCCGGCGACGCTGGCGCCGCTGCTGGCCGCGCTGCCCGCGACGCTGGCGCCGCTGCTGACGGCGCTCCCGGCGACGCTGGCGCCGCTGCTGACGACGCTGGCGGCCGAGGAACCGACGCTGGCGGCACTCGAGGCAATGTCTTTGGCCGCTTCCTGGGTTCCGGCGCAGCTCACTGCGCATGCTGTCGCAATTGCGAGGCCGCCTACTGCGGCCGCGGCACGATTGAGTCTGGTAGTCATCGTCCTACTTCCTTCTCCGATTGTTGGACGGGTGCGCTCACAACCGCCGCACGACAACCTAGCAAACCAGGAGACCCCGCCGGGTAGGTACGGTGACTTGCATTAACCCCGGCAGGCTGTAGGAAAGGCTACGAGCGGACTATCGGACCACCCGGTCGGCTCGGCTGTACACGTTCATTGAGTCACCCCGCAGGAATGCGATCAGGGTCAGCCCGGACTGAGTGGCGAGATCGACGGCCAGGGACGACGGGGCCGACACCGCGGCAAGTATCGGAATGCCGGCCATCACCGCCTTCTGGGTGAGTTCGAACGACGCCCTGCCGCTGACCAGCAGCACCGATCCGGCCAGCGGAATCCGGTCGGCTTCCAGGGCCCAACCGATCACCTTGTCCACCGCGTTATGCCGGCCAACATCCTCGCGTACCGCCAGCATGGTGCCGTCGACGCTAAACAACGCGGCACCGTGCAGACCGCCGGTGCTGGCGAAGACCTTTTGGGCAGAGCGTAATCGGGCAGGCAATTCGGTCAGGGTGGCAGCCGAGACGGCTACCGGGTCATCGCCGGGAGAATGGTGGCTGGCCAGCCAGACGGCCTCCATGGAAGCCTTACCGCACACCCCGCATGACGACGTCGTGTAAAAGTTGCGGGTGACGTCCACCTCGGGCATCTGCACGCCGGCTGCCAACGTGACATCGAGGGTGTTGTAGGTGTTCATCCCGTCCTGCTCGGCACCTCTGCAGTAGCGCACCGTGGTTACGTCGGCCCGCGTGGAGATGACACCCTCGGTCAGCAGAAACCCCTGTGCCAGTTCGAAATCCGAGCCGGGCGTGCGCATGGTCACGGTGACCGCGGCACCGTTGATCCGGATCTCGAGTGGCTCCTCGACGACGACGGTCTCCGAGCGCTCGGTGCGCACCGACTGCTCGCCCGAGGCGATCAGATGGCTGATCCGGCGCCGTGATGTCACTCTGCCCACGCCTGCCATGCTGCCTGTTGGTGGGGCATCCGGCATTACCGACTACCACCTAACTTCTTAATATTGCCTGACGGCTGTCGTGGCCGATGCCGCACTTCTTACTCGCGTTGTCGACCGCCACGCCGATGACCTGTGGCTTTGGCGTAGATTAAACGGCGTGTCCGCTGATAGCGATGCATTGGCTTGCCTAAGAAAGTGCAATAATCGCTACCACGAGTAACGGAAATTCCGCTGATTCCACAACGAAAGGTGCCCGACGTGGGTCCTCACGGCAACGGGAAAGCGGAGAACCGACAGAAACTCGAAAAGGTCGTGATCAGGTTCGCCGGGGACTCCGGCGACGGAATGCAGCTGACCGGTGACCGGTTCACGTCAGAAGCTGCTTTGCTGGGCAACGACCTTGCGACACAACCGAATTACCCCGCAGAGATCCGCGCCCCGCAGGGCACGCTGCCCGGGGTGTCGTCATTCCAGATTCAGATCGCCGACTTCGACATCCTCACCGCCGGGGACCGTCCCGACGTGCTCGTCGCGATGAACCCGGCCGCGCTGAAGGTCAACCTTCCGGACCTGCCCCGCGGCGGCATGGTGATCGCCAACTCGGATGAGTTCACCAAGCGCAACCTAGCCAAGGTCGACTACGCGGCGAACCCGTTGGAGACCGGGGAACTGTCGGACTACGTCGTGCACCCCGTCGCGATGACAACGCTGACCCTGGGTGCCGTGGAGGCGATCGGGGCGTCGAAGAAGGATGGCGAGCGCGCCAAGAACCTGTTCGCCCTCGGCCTGCTGTGCTGGATGTACGGCCGCCCGATCGAACTGAGCGAGACGTTCATCCGCGAGAAGTTCGGCCGCAAGCCCGACATCGCCGAGGCCAATGTGCTGGCCCTGCGGGCGGGTTGGAACTACGGCGAGACCACCGAGGCGTTCGCCACCACCTATGAGGTGGCGCCCGCCAAGCTTCCCGCGGGGGAGTACCGCCAGATTTCGGGAAACACCGCTTTGGCCTACGGGATCATCACCGCGGGGCAACTCGCCGGCGTTACGGTCCTGCTGGGCAGCTACCCGATCACCCCGGCGTCGGACATCCTGCACGAACTTTCCAAGCACAAGAACTTCGACGTGATGACCTTCCAGGCCGAAGATGAGATCGCCGGTATCGGTGCCGCACTCGGTGCCTCCTACGGCGGATCACTCGGTGTGACAAGCACTTCCGGCCCAGGCGTCGCGTTGAAGTCCGAATTCATCGGCTTGGCGGTGATGACCGAGTTGCCATTGCTGGTCATCGATGTGCAGCGCGGCGGCCCGTCCACGGGCCTGCCGACCAAGACCGAACAGGCCGATCTGCTGCAGGCCATGTTTGGCCGAAACGGCGAGTCGCCGGTTGCCGTGCTGGCACCGTGCTCGCCGTCGGATTGCTTCGAGATTGCCGTCGAGGCCGCCCGCATCGCGCTGACCTATCGCACCCCGGTCATGCTGCTGTCCGATGGGGCGATCGCCAACGGTTCCGAACCCTGGCGGATCCCGGATCTGACGTCCTTCGACGACATTGACGTCGGGTTCGCGCAATCGGGTGCCGACTTCGAACCGTATGCCCGCGATCCGCAGACCCTGGCTCGGCAGTTCGCCGTCCCGGGAACGCCCGGCCTGGAGCACCGCATCGGCGGCTTGGAGAAGGCCAATGGCTCCGGTGACATCTCCTACCTTGGGCCCAACCACGATCAAATGGTCCGATTGCGGCAGGCCAAGATCGACGGCGTCGCGGTTCCCGACCTGCCGGTCGACGACCCGTCCGGTGATGCTGAATTACTGATGGTGGGCTGGGGCAGTTCATACGGGCCGATCGGCGAGGCCTGCCGGCGCGCACGCCGACGCGGCGTCGCAGTGGCCCATGCGCAGTTGCGCCACCTCAACCCGATGCCCGCCAATCTCGGCAAGATCCTGAGTCGCTATCGGACAGTGGTCTGCCCCGAGATGAACCTCGGCCAACTCAGCCTGCTGTTGCGGGGCAGGTACCTGGTCGACGTTCGATCCGTCACCAAAGTGGAGGGCATGGCATTCCTGGTCGATGAGGTTGAGCAGATCATCGACGCTGCCCTGAATGGGACGTTGAGCGAAAACGAAAGCGCCAAAACGGGATTCGCCATCAGCACCGCGGCCACCGTGGGCGCAGGCGCTAAAATCGGAGCGAACCTATGACGGAACTGATCGGAGCGGACCTCGGTCTGACCACCCCCGCCGCGTTCGCGATCTCAAAGATCGCAAGCGTGCCCACCACCGACGAACCGCAGAAATCCAAGGACTTCACCAGCGACCAGGAAGTGCGCTGGTGCCCGGGTTGCGGGGATTACGTCATCCTCAACACCATCCGAAACTTCCTGCCCGAGTTGGGGTTGCGGCGGGAGAACATCGCCTTTATCAGTGGCATCGGCTGCTCCAGCCGGTTCCCCTACTACCTCGAGACCTACGGTTTCCACTCGATTCACGGCCGGGCCCCGACGGTCGCCACCGGGCTGGCCCTGGCGCGTCCGGATCTGTCGGTCTGGGTGGTGACAGGTGACGGTGACGCCCTGTCCATCGGCGGCAACCATCTGATCCACGCGCTGCGCCGCAACGTCAACATCACCATCCTGCTGTTCAACAACCGCATCTACGGGTTGACCAAGGGGCAGTACTCCCCGACGTCGGAGGTGGGCAAGGTCACCAAGTCCACCCCGATGGGCTCGCTGGACCATCCGTTCAACCCGGTCTCGGTGGCGTTGGGCGCTGAGGCGACATTCGTCGGCAGGGCTTTGGATTCCGACCGCAAGGGACTCTCGGAAGTGCTGCGTGCCGCGGCCGCGCACCGGGGTGCAGCGCTGGTTGAGATTCTGCAGGACTGCCCGATCTTCAATGACGGCTCGTTCGACGTGCTCCGTAAGGAGGGCGCCGAGGAACGTGTGATCACTGTGCGGCACGGTGAACCGATCACCTTCGGCGCAGGCGGTGAGTACTGCGTGATCCAGACCGGCTTCGGGTTGGATGTCGCCAAGACCGTGGATGTGTCGGCCGAGGCGATCGTGGTGCACGACGCAACGGTGGCGAGTCCGGCCTATGCCTTCGCCCTGTCGCGCCTCAGCGAGCAGAATCTGGAACACACCGTCATGGGGATTTTCCGGCAGGTCAGTCGTGCCTCGTACGATGACGCGGCCCGCGATCAGATCAGCGCGGCCCGCGCTGCCACGCCGCACGACCGCGCCGCACTGCAGTCCCTGCTGCGCGGCCGGGACACCTGGACCGTCGGCTAACCGTGTCCACCGGAGAAGGTTTGGCGGCCGTCGTGCTGGCCGGTGGCGCGTCGCGGCGAATGGGACGTGACAAGGCCACGATGGCTCATCCGTCGGCCGATCCGTCGGCCCATCCGTCGTCGCATGGCCTGACCATGGTCGAGTACACCGTCTCGGTGATGGCAGCACGCTGTGCGCCAGTGTTCGTCATCGCCGCGCCCGGCCAACCGTTGCCGGCACTGAAGGCCCAAGTGCTGCGAGACGACGTTCGGGGGGTGGGACCGTTACTGGCCACCGGCCGGGGATTGCGGGCGGCCGGGGCCGCGGGGGCCGACCGGGCATTCGTGTGTGCGGTGGATATGCCGAACCTGTCGACCGAGGTCATTGACGAATTGATCGGCTATCGCAACGTTGACATCGTCTTGCCGTGGGACGGCCGCGACCATTACCTGGCCGGGATCTACCGCACCGCACTGGCTGATCAGATCGATGAATTGGTCGGCGCGGGCCATCGCAGCATGCGCGCCCTGGCCGACGCGGTGCTCACCCAGCGCGTGGTACTGGTGCCCACAGATGGGATGGCCGGGATGGACGCGCTCACGAACGTCAACACCGAGGCCGACACTCCGAGTTGACCTGCGCCTTAACCGTCGCATAGGGCCGAAATACCCAATTATTTGTTATGGATGTTATTGATGTGAATATTGTTATTCATGTGACTAATTGCAGTGTGGGACGGCTCACAACTGGACTGTGAGTTACGTCACAAGAGTGTGGCCGATAGCCCAGTTTTGGCTGGTCGGGAATCGCCGGAGTGACCTGCGCGAAGCCCATGTGATCCGCGGTCGTGATTGGTCCGTTATCTGAAAGATATTGGTCAGTCATTCGCGTGACTTGGCGCAACGGTCTGCGTACCGTCAGTTTTGGCCCGTAAAGGTGCCGAAAAAATTGATATTCAGTTTCGACAGTCCCTGCGTCTTTGCAGGGCCCAGCCAATCCAGGGGCAACGCAGAAAGTGCGTGCCCGGCGAAAGGAAAAAATCTTGAGGAACCTCCGCAAAACGCTTGGGATGACCGTTCTTGCCGGCGCCATGATCTCCGCGCCGATCGCCTTGGGCGTCGCTGTCGCCAGTGCCGACAGCGTGAACTGGGATGCGATCGCTGCCTGCGAGTCCGGCGGCAACTGGGCGATCAACACCGGAAATGGCTACTACGGCGGTCTGCAGTTCAGCCCGAGCACCTGGTCGTCTAACGGCGGCACCGGAATGCCGAACCAGGCCTCGCGCGCCGAACAGATCCGCATAGCGGAGAACGTCCTGCGTACGCAGGGTATCGGCGCCTGGCCGGTGTGCGGCCAACGGGGCTGATCGGCCCTGATCTGAGAACCTGACAAAGTGGCGCCGGAGAACTCCGGCGCCACTTTTTTCTTTTCCATCCATTCCCTCCTGTAACACCCGTCCCCGACGCCGCGATCCACATCACAACCGCATGGCACGCGGTACGCAGTCGGAAAGGGACACCCAGTGAGCATCATCCGCAGAATCATCACCCTCACCGCACTCGCTCTGGGCCTCGCCCTGGCGGCACTGGCGCTGGGCAGCGGAACCGCCGCTGCCGACAGTGGCGTGAACTGGGATGCGGTGGCCAAATGCGAGTCCGGCGGCAACTGGGCGATCAACACCGGAAACGGCTACTTCGGCGGCCTGCAGTTCTCACCCGCCACCTGGAAGTCCAATGGCGGCACCGGGATGCCTCATCAGGCCTCCCGCGATGAGCAGATCCGGGTCGCCGAGAACGTCTACAAGACCCAGGGCATCGGCGCCTGGCCGACCTGTGGCGCCAATGCCGGTGCCGCCGGATTCACGCCCGGCCTGGTGACCACCGTGTCGGCCGGTAGCCCTGCCCCCGCGGACCAGTGCCAGGGGCTGGGACGCGGTCCGCTCGGGCTGATCGACTGGGGCCAGATGTGCCGGGCCGTCACCGATCCGGGTAAGGCCTTCGCCAGCGCACTGGGTATCAACTAGTCGAACGCCATCCGGCCTGCCGGTAAGTTGACGGCCATGACAAGCCGCGAGTTCGACATCGTTGTGTACGGGGCCACCGGGTTCGTCGGAAAGCTCACCGCGCAATACCTGGCGCACGCCGGCGGCAGCGCACGCATCGCGTTGGCCGGGCGTTCGCCGGGTCGACTCGAGGCCGTTCGGGCCACACTGCCCGAGTCCGCGCGATCCTGGCCGATCATCACCGCCGACGCGTCCTCACCGTCCTCCCTCGACGAGATGGCCGCCCGCACACAGGTCGTCGTCACCACCGTCGGGCCCTACAGCAAGTACGGGCTACCACTGGTGGCCGCATGCGCCAAAGCCGGCACCGATTACGCCGACCTGACCGGGGAGGCTATGTTCGTCCGGCAAAGCATCGATGACTATCACAAGCAGGCCATCGATACCGGCGCCCGGATCGTGCACGCCTGCGGTTTCGACTCCGTCCCGTCCGACATGAGCGTCTACGAGTTGCACCGGCGGGTTACCCGGGACGGCACCGGCGAACTGTGCGATACCAACTACGTGCTGCGGAGTTTCTCCGGCGGGGTGTCGGGCGGCACGATCGCCTCGATGATCGAGGTGTTCCGGGCATCCTCCGGCGACCCGGACACCCGCCGTCTACTGGAGGATCCGTACACCCTGGCCCAGGATCGCGGCGCCGAGCCCGAATTCGGCCCGCAACCCGACCTGCCGTGGCGGCGCGGCCGGGAGATCGCCCCGGAGTTGGCCGGGGTCTGGGCCGGCGGCTTCGTGATGGCGATGTACAACACCCGCATCGTCCGACGCAGCAATGCGCTACTGGACTACGCCTACGGGCGCCGGTTCCGCTATGCCGAATACATGGGCATGGGTCCCTCGGTGCTGGCGCCGGTCGCGGCGGTGGCGACCACCGCTGCCACCGCCGGCGCGGCCGCACTCGGGGGCCGGTTCTTCCGACTCCTGCCGCGCAGGCTGGTCGAGCGGCTCGCACCCAAACCCGGCACCGGGCCCAGTGACGACGTGCGCGAGCGCGGCTACTACCGGGTCGAGACCTACACGACGACCACCAGCGGCGCCCGTTACGTGGCGACGATGTCGCAGAGCGGCGATCCCGGTTACAAGGCGACCTCGGTAATGCTGGGGGAGTGCGGCCTCGCGCTCGCCCTCGACCGCGACAGGCTTCCCGACCGCTATGGCGTGCTGACGCCGGCGGCCGCCATGGGCGATGCGCTGCTGGCGCGTTTTCCCGCCGCCGGGATCGCACTGGACTCAGCCCGGCTGAACTGACGCGGGCGTCGCGATGCCCACAGCGGAATCGGGTATACCGTCGGCGGCGGGGCGGCTAGTGTCGAAACAGTCGCGACACAACTCACACGAAGGTGGAACCTCAACATGGCCGGTCTCGATGACCTCTTCAACCAGATCCCGGTGGCGGATATCGCCAGCAAGCTCGGAGCTGACCAGGGCGAGGTGAACCAGGCCATCCAGACGCTGGTGCCCACGCTGCTCGGCAGCCTGCACGAGAACGTCCAGGCCTCCGATATCGACTCGACCCATCTGGAATCGGCCGTCGTCGCCGAAGGCCAGAGCGATCTACTGACCGGTGGCGTCAACGTCGATCAACTCGATGAGGGCCAGGGCAACCAGCTCATCGCCAGTCTGTTCGGCGGCAATGACACCAATCAGGTCGCATCGGCGCTGTCCGGCGGCGGCGCCCCGGGCGGTGACCTGATCAAGCGTCTGCTGCCGATGCTCGCCCCGATCGTGTTGGCCTACGTCGGCAAGCAGTTCGCCCAGAAGAATTCCGGCGCGCAGGCCCAAGCAGCACCGTCCGGTGGCATCGGTGACGTCCTGGGCGGTTTGCTCGGTGGCGGCGCGGCCGGTGGCGGAAACAATGCCCTCGGCAGCATCCTGGGCGGCGTGCTCGGCGGCAACCAGGGTGGGGCGATCGGCAACATTCTCGGTGGGCTGCTGCGCGGCGGCAAGTAGCGGTTCGACTGCGGGGCGCAGGTCGGCCGTCGGCCTGCGCGCACCCGTTCCTAGAATCAACGCGTGCCCACCACTGATGACTCCCGCGCCGAGGCTCTCCCCAAGACGTGGGAGCCCGGCGCGGTAGAGACCGGTATCTATCAGGGCTGGGTCGACGCGGGCTACTTCACCGCAGACGCCGCAAGTGTCAAACCGCCGTACTCGATCGTGCTGCCGCCGCCGAACGTGACCGGCAGCCTGCATATGGGCCATGCACTCGACCACACCCTGATGGATGCGCTGACCCGGCGCAAGCGCATGCAGGGCTATGAGGTGCTCTGGCTGCCCGGCATGGACCATGCCGGAATCGCCACCCAGTCGCTGGTCGAGAAGCAACTCGCCGCGGCCGGTACGACCAGGGAGGAACTGGGCCGCGAGCGGTTCATCGAGAAGGTCTGGGAATGGAAGCAGGAGTCCGGCGGCACGATCGGCGCGCAGATGCGCCGGCTCGGCGATGGTGTGGACGCCAGCCGTGACCGATTCACCATGGACGAGGGGCTTTCCCGCGCGGTACGCACCATCTTCAAGAGGCTCTACGACGCCGGATTGATCTACCAGGCCGAGCGGTTGGTCAACTGGTCACCGGTGCTGCAGACCGCGATCTCCGACCTTGAGGTCAAATACGAGGAGATCGAGGGCGAACTGGTGTCGTTCCGGTATGGCTCCCTTGATGATTCAGCACCGCACATCGTGGTGGCCACGACCCGGATCGAGACCATGCTGGGCGACACCGCGATCGCGGTTCATCCCGACGACGACCGTTACCGGCACCTGGTCGGGACCACCCTGACCCATCCATTCCAGGACCGCGAGATCGTGATCGTCGCCGACGAACACGTCGACCCCGAATTCGGCACCGGCGCGGTGAAGGTCACCCCGGCGCACGACCCGAACGACTTCGAAATCGGCGTCCGGCACAACCTTTCGATGCCCTCGATCATGGACACCCGGGGCCGGATCACCGGAACCGGAACGCAATTCGACGGGATGGACCGTTTCGAGGCCAGGGCCAGGGTGCGCGAGGCACTGGCCGATCAGGGCCGTGTCGTCGCCGAGAAGCGGCCCTATCTGCACAGCGTCGGACACTCCGAACGCAGTGGCGAACCCATCGAGCCGCGTCTGAGCCTGCAGTGGTGGGTCAACGTCGCCTCGATGGCCACCGCGGCCGGCGACGCGGTTCGGGGCGGCGACATCGTCATCCATCCCAAGAGCCTCGAGCCACGCTGGTTCGACTGGGTCGACGATATGCACGACTGGTGTATCTCGCGTCAGCTGTGGTGGGGGCATCGCATTCCGATCTGGCACGGTCCGGACGGGCAACGGGTGTGCGTCGGCCCGGACGAGACACCGCCGCAGGGTTGGGAGCAAGACCCGGATGTGCTCGACACGTGGTTCTCCTCGGCGCTGTGGCCGTTTTCCACCATGGGCTGGCCCGACCGAACTCCGGACCTCGAGAAGTTCTATCCCACAAGCGTTCTCGTCACCGGTTACGACATTCTCTTCTTTTGGGTGGCACGGATGGTGATGTTCGGCACGTTCGTTTCAGACGACGATGCCATCACCGACGGAGGCAAGCGCGGGCCGCAGGTTCCGTTCCGTAACGTCTTCCTGCACGGCCTGATCCGTGACGAACACGGCCGCAAGATGAGCAAGTCCCGGGGCAACGGTATCGATCCGTTGGACTGGGTTGAGTTGTTCGGTGCCGACGCACTGCGGTTCACGCTGGCCCGCGGCGCCAGTCCGGGCGGTGACCTGTCCCTCGGTGAGGACCACGCCCGCGCGTCGCGTAACTTCGCCACCAAACTGTTCAACGCGACGCGATTCGCTCTGATGAACGGCGCCGCCCCCGCGGACCTTCCCGCACTCGAGGGGTTGACTGATGCCGATCGATGGATCCTCGACAGGGCCGAAGAGGTTCGCGCCGAGGTGGATTCGGCTTTCGAGTCCTACGAGTTCAGTCGCGGCTGTGAGTCGCTGTATCACTTCGCCTGGGACGAATTCTGTGACTGGTACGTCGAGTTGGCGAAGGTTCAACTAGCCCAGGGCATTGCGCACACCACTGCGGTACTCGCCGCCGTGCTTGACACTCTGCTCAAGCTGCTGCACCCGGTCATGCCGTTCGTCACCGAGGTGTTGTGGAAGGCGCTCACCGGCGGTGAGTCGCTGGTGATAGCGGACTGGCCGACGTCGTCCGGCGTCGCACCGGATCCGGTTGCCGCACAACGTATTGCCGACGTGCAGCGGTTGGTCACCGAGGTTCGCCGGTTCCGCAGTGACCAGGGCCTGGCCGACCGGCAGAAGGTGCCGGCCCGACTCGCCGGAATCGAGCAGGCCGGACTTGCCGCACAGGTGGCATCGGTGACGGCACTGGCCTGGCTCACCGAACCGGCTGGCGCGTTCAACGCCACCGCGCAGGTGGAGGTGCGATTGGCCGCCGGCACCGTCGCGGTCGAGTTGGACACCTCCGGCACAGTCGACGTCGCCGCCGAACGGCGCAGGCTGGAGAAGGACCTGGCCGCCGCGCAGAAGGAATTGGCCTCCACCGCAGCCAAACTCGGCAACCAGGCTTTCCTGGCCAAGGCTCCAGGCGATGTCGTCGACAAGATCCGCGAGCGCCAGCAACTGGCCCACGAGGAGACCGACCGGATCACCGCACGCCTGGCTGCGCTGGTATGAGCATCCCGGCTCCGACACCCGATGAGATCGCGTCCCTGCTGCAGGTTGAACATCTGCTCGACCAGCGTTGGCCGGAAACCAAACTCGAACCCAGCACGGCGCGCATCGCGGCGCTGCTGGAACTCCTGGGCTCGCCGCAACTCGGCTATCCGTGCATCCACATCGTCGGCACCAACGGTAAGACGTCGGTGGCCCGGATGGTCGATTCCCTGCTGAGCGCCCTGGACCGGCGGACCGGCCGCACCACCAGTCCGCATCTGCAGTCGGCCGTCGAACGCATTGCTATCGACAACGAGCCGATTAGTCCGGCGACGTATGTTGAAACCTATTGTGAGATAGAGCCGTTCGTGCAAATGGTCGACGCGCAGTCGCAAGCCGGAGAACTCGGCCCGGTCGGTCCGGCGATGAGCAAGTTTGAGGTTCTCACGGCGATGGCCTTCGCTGCGTTCGCCGATGCGCCGGTCGATATCGCCGTCGTCGAGGCCGGTATGGGCGGGCGTTGGGATGCCACCAACGTCATCGACGCCCCGGTCGTGGTGATCACCCCGATCGGTATCGACCACTCCGAATACCTCGGCACCACTATTGCCGAGATCGCCGCCGAGAAGGCCGGCGTCATCGGCGCGCCCCGGGGTGATCTTGTCCCGGTCGACACCGTTGCGGTCATCGGGCGCCAAACGCCCGAGGCGATTGAGGTTCTTCTGGCCCAAGCCGTGCGCGCCGACGCCGCCGTCGCCCGGGAGGATTCCGAGTTCGCGGTGCTGGATCGTCGGGTGGCCGTCGGCGGACAACTGCTGCAACTGCAGGGTCTCGGTGGGGTCTACCCCGACATCTTCCTGCCGTTGCACGGAGAACATCAGGCCCACAACGCCGTACTTGCACTGGCCGCGGTGGAGGCCCTCTTCGGGGCCGGACCGCAGCGCCAACTCGACGTCGACGCCGTGCGCGCGGGCTTCGCCGCCGCAACGAGTCCTGGACGGCTGGAACGGATGCGCACCGCACCGACGGTGTTCATCGACGCCGCCCATAATCCGGCCGGGGCTGCGGCGCTGACGGTGGCACTGGCACAGGAGTTCGACTTCCGGTTCCTGGTGGGTGTGCTGAGCGTGCTCGCTGACAAGGACGTCACCGGAATACTGGCCGCCCTGGAACCGGCCTTCGATCTGGTGGTGGTCACCGACAACGGGTCCCCGCGTGCTTTGGACATCGAGTCGCTGGCCATGCGAGCCGAGGAGGTGTTCGGCCTTGAACGTGTGGTGCGCGCGCCGACGCTGACCGATGCCGTCGAGACCGCCACTGCACTGGTCGAGAACGCCAAGGTCGACGGACTGTCCGGCGCCGGCATCGTGATCACCGGTTCGGTCGCCACCGCCGGGGCCGCCCGCACATTGTTCGGAAAGGACCCGCTGTGACCCAGATTCCCGGTCCCGGGACGGCCACGCCGGTGGATCCCTGGAAGAGCTTCCGCGGCGTCATGGCGGGAACCCTGATCCTGGAGATGATCACCGTGCTGCTGGCGCTGCCGGTGGTCGGGTCGGTCGGCGGCGGACTGACCATGTGGTCGACCGGCTACCTGATCGGTTTCGCGATTCTGCTCCTACTACTGGCCGGATTGCAGCGGCGGCCGTGGGCCATCTGGGCGAACCTCGGCGTTCAGGTGATCCTGGTGGCCGGCTTCTTCATCTACCCGGCCATCGGGTTCATGGGCGTGCTGTTCGCGGTGGTCTGGGGCGTCATCGCCTACCTCCGCGCCGAGGTGCTGCGCCGGCAGCGGCTGGGCCTGCTACCGGGCCAGGAATCGCCGCCGGCCTGAGCAGGTACGCTGTGCGCCGTGACTGAGCGCACCCTCGTGCTGATCAAACCGGATGGTGTCCAACGGCGGGTGATCGGCGACATCATCAGCCGCATCGAACGCAAGGGTCTGACCATCATCGCGCTCGAACTCAAGAACGTCGACGATGCGCTGGCCCGCGCGCACTACGCCGAGCACGCGGAGAAGGCGTTCTTCGGTTCGCTGCTGGAGTTCATCACCTCCGGTCCGGTGGTAGCCGCCGTTCTCGAGGGCCCCCGCGCCGTCGCGGCGTTCCGCCAGATCGCCGGTGGTACGGATCCGGTGGAGAAGGCGACTCCCGGCACGATCCGGGGTGATCTGGGTCTGGAGACCCAGTTCAACCTGGTGCACGGCTCCGACTCGGCGGAATCGGCCGACCGCGAAATCGAACTCTGGTTCCCGACCGACTGACCGATTCCCGGACCCGGCCGCGGGTGTGGGATACTGATTTTGGTCGTCCGGCAACGGACGCCCGGAATGAGATTTCGAGACGTGCGCGACCACCGCGGCCTGCGGTGCGGCGCGGACCGTGGACAGTCGTCATTCAGACCAAACAGACAACGAGCCCGGGTAACGACCCGGGCCCCCAGCATTAGCCCTCGCGTGGCCGCGTTATCACGACGCGCCCGGGGGCTTGAGGAGGCTCAGTGGCCGATGATGATGGCACCCAGGATCTGTCCGAAAACCCGTTGCAATGGCAGCCACCAGTAGCGGACGTCGCACCGGGGGAGCCTGACCAACTCCCCGCTCCCGAGCGCCTGAGGGTTCACACGCTGGCCCGCGCACTGGGCACCACCAGTAGGCGGGTACTCGATGCTCTCGTGCACATCGACGGCCGCGCCCGCAGTGCCCAGTCCAGCGTCGACGCGGCTGAAGCCGATCGGGTGCGGGAACTGCTGGCCGCCGATTCGGCCGAGGGAGTGCCCGCTGTAGAGGCCCCTGCAGAGGAGGCGCCCGCGTACATGCCGCTGTTCGTCGCGCCACAGCCCATCGTGATCACCAGCGCCGATGGCGATTCCGCTGATGACGCCGCTGACAACGCCGCTGATGACGCCGCCGCTGATGAGAACGACGACGATGACGACGACGGGGATCCCGCTGAACGTCCCGCCAACCGACGCCGCCGACGCGGTCGCCGTGGCCGTGGCCGCGGCCGGGGCGAACTGGCCGGCGAGGGCGAGGACGAGGACTCCGAGCGGCCTGCCACCCCGGACGACGATTCCACCGAGGACCGCGCCGAGACCGAGGCCGACGACGACGGCGACGACGAGTCGGCAACCGGCGAAGGCGCGACACGTCGCCGCCGTCGCCGCCGCCGCCGCAAGTCGGGCTCCGGGGACGACGCCGACTCAGGTTCTGACGACCCGCCCAACACCGTGGTGCATGAGCGCGCACCGCGACAGAAGGCCGATCGTGAGTCCGGCGAGATCCAGGGCATCAGCGGTTCCACCCGCCTGGAGGCGAAGCGGCAGCGTCGCCGCGACGGCCGCGACGCCGGTCGCAGGCGCCCGCCGATCCTTTCCGAGGCCGAGTTCCTGGCCCGCCGGGAGGCGGTCGACCGGGTCATGGTGGTTCGGGAGAAAGTCCGAACCGAGGCGCCGCACGAAGGTGCGCGCTACACCCAGATCGCGGTTCTCGAGGACGGCATCGTCGTCGAACACTTCGTCACCTCGGCCGCGTCTGCATCGCTGGTCGGCAATATCTACCTCGGCATCGTGCAGAACGTGCTGCCGTCGATGGAAGCCGCGTTCGTCGACATCGGTCGCGGTCGCAACGGCGTGCTCTATGCCGGTGAGGTCAACTGGGAGGCGGCCGGACTCGGCGGGGCAAGTCGCAAGATCGAGCAGGCCCTCAAACCCGGCGATTATGTCGTCGTCCAGGTCAGCAAGGACCCGGTCGGACACAAGGGCGCCCGGCTCACCACGCAGTTGTCGCTGGCCGGCCGGTACCTCGTCTATGTGCCGGGCGCGTCGTCCACCGGCATCAGCCGCAAGCTTCCTGACACCGAACGTCAGCGGCTCAAGGAGATCCTGCGCGAAGTGGTGCCCGCCGACGCCGGCGTGATCATCCGCACGGCGTCCGAAGGCGTCAAGGAGGAAGACATCCGCGGCGATGTCACCCGATTGCAACAGCGATGGGTCTCTATCGCCGAGCAGGCCGAGGTGATCAAGGCCAAGGCCGCCGGTGCGGCGGTGGCTCTCTACGAAGAGCCCGACGTGCTGGTCAAGGTGATCCGCGATTTGTTCAACGAGGATTTCTCCGGGCTGGTCGTCGCAGGCGACAGCGCCTGGGAGACCATCACCGAATATGTCAATTCTGTTGCGCCCGAACTTGTTTCGAAGGTGAACAGGTACGATCCGGCGGGCGGTGCCGATGGCCCCGATGTGTTCGCGGTGTACCGAATCGACGAGCAACTGGCCAAGGCGATGGACCGCAAGGTGTGGTTACCATCGGGCGGCACGCTGGTGATCGACCGCACCGAGGCCATGACGGTCGTCGACGTCAACACCGGCAAGTTCACCGGCGCGGGCGGCAACCTGGAGCAGACCGTTACCAAGAACAACCTTGAGGCGGCCGAGGAGACAGTCCGGCAACTGCGACTGCGCGATATCGGCGGCATCGTCGTGATCGACTTCATCGACATGGTGCTGGAGTCCAATCGGGATCTGGTGCTGCGACGGCTGACCGAGGCGCTGGCGCGGGATCGCACCCGTCATCAGGTCTCGGAGGTGACGTCGCTGGGACTGGTGCAACTCACCCGCAAGCGCCTCGGCACCGGACTGATCGAGGCGTTCTCCACGAACTGTTCCGAGTGCAGCGGTCGGGGCATCGTGGTGCACGCCGACCCGGTGGACAACGCATCGGCCAACGGCGACAGCCGCAGGGCCGAGTCGAGCGGTGGACGCCGGGGCAGGCGTGGCAAGAAGGGCCGCGGCGACGAGCCGGCGGTGGCCCGGGTGCCCGCGCACACCCCGGGTGAGCACCCCATGTTCAAGGCAATGGCCGCGACCACCGCCCACGATGGCGAGGACGATCCCGACGAGAGCCTCGTGGAGGAGAACCTCGACGAGAATCTCGCCGAGGCCGACGTCGAGCGCAACCTCGTCACCGGGCCGGACGCTGGTGACGACGATGACGAGGACGACGAACTCGATCCCCTCGACGATCACGCCCTCGACGAGGATGACGACGACCTTGATGCGGATGACGACGATGACGACGACGACGACGACGACGACGATGACGACGATGATGACGATGATGACGATGATGACGATGATGACGCTGACGACGATGACGATGACGACGATGATGACGATGACGACGATGACGATGACGACGATGAGGATGATGCCGGCGCAGTCTCGTCGGCCCCGGTAGCCGCCCCCGGCAGGTCCCGGCGGCGGGCCGCGGCCCGGCCTGCTGGCCCGCCGGTTTCCG
>Ga0114969_10000190_pt1 | contig 51770 bp, 39 predicted proteins | sample M_130807_MF_Meta_FD_87316 | JGI IMG/M metagenome (GOLD analysis project Ga0114969, IMG submission 87316) | Freshwater microbial communities from Lake Montjoie, Canada to study carbon cycling - M_130807_MF_MetaG | ecosystem: Environmental > Aquatic > Freshwater > Lake | place: Lake Montjoie... | reverse complement strand
GGCGGCGGCGGCGGCGGCGGCGAGGATGATGACAACGGAATGGCAGTCGTCGATAGCGATGAAGAAGAAGATGAAGCACAGCAGCAGCAGCAGCAACCGGTTGTCGCCGCTGCCAAGTCCAAGACACCAGAACCTGAACCAGTTGTTGTGGCAGCAGTAGAACAAGAAGCAGTTACTACGGCGCAACAAGTACAAGTCCAATTGCCAACACCAAAGAAAAAGGTTGTGACACGTAAAGCGTAAGTATAAAAAATATATAAAATATATAAATATATAAAAATAAAAAAAATATAAAAAATATTTATTGTTTAATCGTTTATACAAATAAACAATATTAGCCTTGTTAGCTCAGTCGGTAGAGCATCTGCCTTTTAAGCATAGGGTCGAGGGTTCAATCCCCTCACAGGGCGTCCTTTGTTTATTTTTATTTTAAGTTTAACCAAATATATTATTATATGAAGTAATAATATATTTTTTTTTATGAATCGAGAACTACAAATCCGCGATGTCTCGTTAATGAAAACAATATGTGCGCAATGTAATGAAGATTTTACTTGCCATTCTTTTAATTTTGTCGGTGATACTTTAGAAGGCGGGGCAATTTTTTATACGAAAATTACAAACGCAAGTAAATACGATGATACGAAAGGCATAACCGAACATTTTAAAAACTATTTGAATTATATGAATCCAGTAAAATGGTCTTGGATTATTGATTTTGAAGGGTTCTCTTTAAAGCATACACTAGGAGTGAATACCGGCATCCAATTATCAAAACTCATAAATACATATGGAAAATTACATCAATTGATTATGATTAACACAAACTTGTTTGTGGACCAAATGCTAACAATGATAAAATTCGTGCTGGATAAAAAATACCATCAATGTATTCAAACCATTCATTCTAGAGTAAACTTGTTACATAAGTTTCAAGAATGGTTGCCAATAAATGAACAAAGTTTACATAGTTTACATTTATTAGTGTAGTACTCGGTCGTTCTATTCGTCGTCTTCGTCGTCTGCTGCGTTAAATTGTATTATGTTCGTGTATTTTATACGTCAGAAATAAAATATAGTTTTCGACGTGATAAATGGGACGATAATTATTGTTATAATATTGTAAAAAGGTATAGGTTCTTATTAAAATTTCTGGGATAGAGTTGGATTTAATTCTACCGAGTTTAATTAATTTTTCTAAAATAAACCAGACGCATTCCGTTACATCCATATTATAAATAAAAATATCATATAAATGATCCCGAATATTCGCAAAATCAAGTTCTTTTATATTTAATATCGAGTCGATTAATTTATTACAGATAATTTCGTTCGGGTACATCAATTGTGTCACATCGGCATGAATGTTTTTAATATTAGTAATGTCGTTCAGTTTAACATCCGGCGGTAATTTTGTTTTTAAACAACGGTTATATGCGTTTTTGGATGGACGCGGTACTTTAATTATTTGACAGCATTCTGTTATATTGTCCGGAATAAAACTTAATTCTTCTGTTATTAATATAAATTTTAATTCGATATTACTGTTGTGTATCGTTTGCATATAACTGTAAAATATATCAAGCAATTCGCTATGAATATGATGAAAATATTTACATACAATAATGCCGGACTTTTCTGTTTTTGCCAAAATAATATCGACAATCTGATTATATACTTCATTCCATAATATTTTCGAATGACATCCAATCAAAGACATATCAATCTCATAATGAATGTCGCTTATTTTAAAAAAATATATATTTTTATTATAGGTCACGCTTAATTTTTTTTCATATTTTAATTCCGATGGACTATAGCGTTTAATGAGTGATAACATTTGCGTGTATTTTCCGACACCGCTCGGTCCATAGAAGATAACATTTTTAAAATCATTTATTTTTGTTGGGAGTTTATCGTATAATTTATTTAAGGCAGGATGTAGTGTCACTTTATTCGACGTATTAATATAATCTTCAAAATGTGTTTCATAAAATTTCATCTTAGTATGTGGTATATTTAAATTAATAAAATGTCTTTATTTATAAATAATATAATAACAATTTCGAGTAAGTTATTATTATATAGAATGAATGATAATATTCTCGACAATACTATTCTCGACAATACTATTCTCGACAATACTATTCTCGACAATACTATTCTCGACAATACTATTCAGTGTTTTTTATTATATCGAGATTCGCACCCAAATCTATCCCAATGCTGGATTGAATACCTAGCACTGAAAAAAAGGAACTACGGCAGTAATGTTGCTGCGATATGTAATCAAGCGGCAAACGTTTTATCCTATTTACACGACGGAAAATCAGACCTAACCAAAGCAGATATTGTGCGTTTAATTCTATATAAGCATACCTTTTATCATACCTTGTAGCATCGCACATCACGCATATAGTATTTTGCGCATTTCGCGCATATCATTAAACCATATAAGATTACTTAAAAACATTGAGATATAAAATATAACTTATACACTTTATAGGATGTATATTGTCATTAATAGTACCGAATTTAATATTAATCACGTTTTTTTCCAACCCAAAGTGAAAAACACTATTATGGTGAATAGTGACTTTATGCGTATTGTATATTCAAATGCCTTGTGTGTTATCAATGGCATTTTTATACATTTTAAACTAAATATCGTTAATATTGATAAATCATTCAACAAATATAAATGTAAAATAGATAACAATGAAAACGAAAGTATTTTAAAGATTTGTGAAATTGAAAAAAGTATCTTGTCTCGAATTAATATTGTAGATAAAATGCCCGTATACCGTATTGCCGACCAATTAAATAATGGATTCTTGAAAATATTTAATGACAACACGACGACCACCGAAAATAACGAGTTTATTCTGAAAATATACGGCATATGGGAAAATGAATGTGATTATGGGTTGACTTACAAGTTTATCAAGGTGTAAGTTTATTAACCATCCGTTGAAAAAAACTCTAATATAATTGTCATCATACCAACCACAATCAAGTTAATGGTCGAGACGAAATAGGTCGCAAAAGAGAGACGCGTCTGTGACTGCGCTTTGTCTTCACTCGTTTGATCTGTACTGATGTAGGTTTTTAAATACATAAATAATGCAATCAACTGAAAAATACATAATACGGAATTAACCAAGGTTAGTTGATAATATTCATTTGCCACTTGCCCTTTATTAATCCGTGTGAAATAGGTTATGTTTAAACTCATAATCCACACAATCATACCGATGGTAATCATCGATGGCGCAGAACTTTGTAAAAACGATTTAATAAAATTAAACACTTTGGTTAAACTCATTTCGCCTTGCGCATTAAACTGCCCGATTTCATTGGCGGCGCCCAATTTGTTATAGACCGCATAATTAACAAACAATATTGTCGTCACGGCAATTAATACTACCCCATAACCCCATATCGTAGAGTTTGCTCTGCCATAACTACCATCTGCCGATACCGTATTACCAAAAAACATTTTAATACACATTCCAATAATTGAAAAGAATAACATATTATTAATGATATAATCGAGTTCCATAATTCTATATAAATGTGTTATAAAATAATAATGTTATATTTAATGTTATTATTTAAACTTTATTATATAATACTTTTATATATGAATCGCACGACTGATAATAGATTAGGTAGTTCTAAACCATTAATCCCTCGTGAACAAAATTATATTTTAGACCGAAAACTTGTAACGGTTCATTCCGAAGATCGCGATATCACCAAGTGGCCATCGCCAAGTTCTTTTGAAATTATATTACCCGAAACGTTATTAAACGTACAGTCTACCCGATTAATACAAGCAACGATGCCCGGTAAGTTTTTTACCTTTAGTGATGATTATCAAAACACTAAACTACAATTGACCATGTCAAACGATCCGTCGAATGTACACGAAATAAAAATACAAAAGGGTTATTATAGTCCAGCAGAACTCACACTAGAACTCACGGCAAGAATTAATCGGGCAATTGGATCAGACCAGAGTTTTAATGTATTTTATGATAATGTCGCGCAAAAGTTTTGGTTTGGGCATACTGATTTATCGTTCAATTTACTATGCTGTAACGAAATAAGTTATGATTTTAGTAACTGCGAGCAACAACAACAACAACAACCCTTGGTATGGAATAATCATTCAAATTGGGGTTTACCTTATTATTTAGGATTTCAGAAAAAATGTTATACCTCTAATGTAGATTTAAGCGGCATCGAATTTGATTATGTCTACCCAACCAATAACAATATACCCAACAATTTAAAAATTAAATATTACGTCGAAGCACCTTTTTCATTTAATATCGGCGGTGATACGTGTATGTATATGGAAATTGACAAATACAATACATATGATGAACTCTACCCCTATAATCAAAGTTCTCGCCAAATGTACGATAATAATGCCTATAACGGCAAAACCAATTCAGCATTTGCTAAAATCCCGATTAAAAGTCATACGGAAAACAGTTATGACTCGCGCACTTTTTATTTACATAATTTAGCACATTATGACCCGCCGATTGAAAGAATGACCCGTTTAAAATTTAAGTTTCGTTTTCACGACGGCAGACTCGTGAATTTTCAGAATTATCCTTTTGATTTTACACTCGAATTTAATTCTTTACGTAATGAAATGGGCAAACAATATAATGTCCGTATCCCTGCCACCTATATACTGTAATCGTATTTTATTATAGATTATAATTATAGATTAAGAGTTAAACATTACATATATATTATACATATATATTTTTATATATATGTATTTATCATTAACCACACGACCCGAACGACTAAGTTCGTCGCATTTTGAAAAAGTATTTAACTCGCTTAAAAATCAAACAATGCCTTTTGAAAAATTAATAATTAATCTATCAATTAAAGAGTTCACTTATGATATTCCCTTTTATTTGCGTGACGATAAAACGGTTATTTTACACGAAACTGAAATATGTGGTCCATGTACGAAATTATTAGGCAGCATTGATATTATTCCAATGGATGCGATTGTTATTGTATTAGACGATGATATTGTAATGCGACCAAACTTTATTCAGTCTTTATACGCCTCTTATTTAATTCATCCAAATAAGGTGACGAGTCATTTTATTAATACAAGAGAAAACTTTACTGAGATTGCTGGGTTTGGCGGTTATATTTTTAATAGTAATCTATTAAAAAACATAACGCAATTCTATAATTCAATGCCACCGTCTTGTATAAAAATCGACGACACGTGGATATCGTGGTATATTAAAAAATTAAATATAGATGTAAGTCAGACTATCGAAAAAGATCCGTGGAATAATGTATTAGATATACCAAATACAAATCCTCACCCAGACTGGTATGAATTATGTAAAAATACAAATAGAAACGAATTAATCGCAGAAGCATTACGAGTGCTGTTATAAAAAAAAACTATTTTTTGTAAAATCGATAGTTTAATTAAAAAAAGGGAGGATAACGAAAAAAATTGAATTACTTTTCTACTAATAAAAAAATAATAACCCCAAATCAACGACCAGCAGCAACGATAACGAAAAAAAACTTTAAACGACTACACTAGCGATATGGCGTCCTCCTCCTCTGCTGCCGCTGCTAGCAGCGCGACAGAAAGTAACGAGTGCGCAGTATGTTATGAAGTGTACAACTCCGGAAACCGAAGTAAAGTTCCGTGCGAGTATGAGGGTGCGTGTAACTTTAATGCCTGTAAAAAATGTATACGGGTGTTTTTGTTAGGCACTACCAACGATCCATGCTGTATGCTCTGTAATAAGGCATGGAGCGACAAGTTTTTGGTAAGGCATTTGAATGCCTCCTTTGTGCGTGTGGAGTATCGCACGCACCGTAAAGAATTACTCACACAGCAGCAGATTAGTCGGTTGCCAGCAACAATGGCCGCCGCCGAATCATATAAACAGGTAAAAGCGCTCGAAGGAACCATAAAAGAATTATGGGTTCAGTATCACGTGGCGAATAAAGAGACCAGAACCCTAGATAAGGTTCATCGCCAAGCACTCTTCGCGCATCGTCAAGCGTTATCCACTGTGGATTTGGCACAGACCAACGCTTTGAAAAAAAAAACCGAGCAAGAATGGCGTGCGGCACGCGATGTTGATAACGAAATCGAGCGTAATATTCGTAAACTCGAACAAGATATCCGCATTATTAAAAATGGCGGCGATGTCGCCGGTATGGAGGCGGTAAACGCGAGAGAAGTGCGGGCGTTTATTATGCCGTGCTCGAACAGCGACTGCCGTGGATTTCTCTCGACGCAGTACAAGTGCGGGATTTGCGACCAGTACACCTGCGCTAAATGTTTTGAGTTTGTAGGCGCGAACAGTCCTAGAGAGGAAGGATGCGGTCACGCGTGTAAACCCGAGAACATAGAAAGCGCTGACCTTATCCGTAAACAGACAAAACCGTGTCCGTGCTGTGGCACACGCATCAGTAAGATTGATGGATGCGACCAGATGTGGTGTACACAATGTTTTAAGGCATTTAGTTGGAATACGGGTAAGATTGTGACAGGTGTCATTCATAACCCGCACTTTTACCAGTATCAGCGCGAGCACGGTGGTGGTGTTGCCCCTCCGCGTAACCCCGGCGATGTATTGTGTGGGGGGTTGCCTACACTAGACGAGGTACGGCGTGTAATCCGCGACAAAGTCCATCCTGCGGCCGATGTTGTAAAAGCGATAATGGACATCCATCGTCTCCAGAATCACCTTACCGAGACCTACATTAACACTCTACGTCGTCGTATCAACTTGGACCAAGATTTCGAGGAGGAGCGCGTATTGTATATCGTAAACGAAATTACGCGTGAACAGTTGGCAACACGTGTCATGCGCAAAGACATTGCCCGTAAAAAAAATACCGCGTTGATCTACGTATGCGAACTATTTACGACGGTTGCAATGGATATGTTTCGCACTATCATGACGAGTGTAGAAACCGGAGTGTCTTTTATACAGGAGGTAAATAAACTATGTCTCGAGTATGACACCTTGCGCCAGTACTGTAACGATCAGTTTAAAGAGGTCAGCATTACGTACGGCGTGTGTGTGCCCTCTATAAATGCGGAGTGGGTGTTTTCTACGAGTAAGTTTAATGCGAAAGGCGACACGGACAAATATATCGAGCGCCGCGAAGAAAATAAGAAAAAGCGCGACGCGGTGGATGCACAACTGCGCGAGGAGTCGATGGCGACGGCGACCGTGCACCGCCTTGAATATGTACGCGCTGCACTTGCGCGGCGGCAACCGCAACCGCAACCGCAACCTGTCTTGTAAAATAAAAAATAAAAAAAATATAATTTAAAAAAGTGTAAAAATAAAAAAAATATAATTTAAAAAAGTGTAAAAAATAAAAAAAATATAATTTAAAAAAGTGTAAAAAATAAAAAAAAAAGTAAATTGGTAAGGTTTACTTTTTTTTACGTTTTTTTATACTAAGCGGCAATCTTATATTTATCTTTAAACCACGATTTGAATATCTCTACATCGCAAGTCATATAATCCGTGCTAGTGCCAGTGCCAGTGCCAGTGCCCGCAAACCCTTCGAGTTTTAAAAATCGCGGTTTCCGCATTTTACTTGTTTTGTAAAAAATATAATCTCCGTATTGCCCTTTACGGATAGAAACATTGTCGCTTATGATACGGCGGGTGGTACAGGGTTTTGGTATGTCGGACTCGTCACCGCCGTCGCCTGCTGCTGCTGTTGCTCCTGCTGCTGTCTCATTATCATTATCATACAACACTTCTATCACATCATCTATTTCAATCTCTCCAATTTTCTTTTTTAAATGTAATGAGTGGAGAGAATGATTCGTATTATTCCATTCAAGGTACATGCCATACTTCCCGCTTTTAATATATACTGGTTTATCTTTATACATACCTAGATGTCCGTTTTCTGCATGTTCTGATTCACTCGCCAGCACTTGATCGAGTGTATATTCGCCTCGCCGTAATTTATTTATATCAATATTTTTTTTAACCGGTTTAAACACGACTTTTGGTGCGTACGCTTTTGTTTTTTTTGTAGCGGCGGCAGCAGCACCTGTCATAGCACCCGCAGATGTTATTTCGCATTTAATTACGGGTCCATACTTCCCAATCATATAAGTATGCTCCGCATCAATTCGTATCGTTTCTTTTCCTCTTTCCAAAATTAATTCAGAGAGATTTTCTATTTCAATATAACATTTACGACAAACCTCGTGCCATATTTTTTCTCGCTTTGCTACTAAATCCAATTCATCTTCCATTTCTTTCGTATAGGTATACTGGAACAATTTATCAAAATATTTTAATAAAAACTCGATACACAAGATGCCGAGCGGTTGTATAACCAATTTCCCTTTTTCATTACCAAACGTCCGTTCGGTTTCTGTGGCGGTAATTTTATCTTTTTCCAGAACTAAATCTACACATTTCAATAAGTTGCCGTCGATATTTTCTTTTTTCACATATTTTCGTTCTTGTATTTTTTCAACGAGCGATGAAAACGTCGACGGGCGTCCAATGCCCCGCAATTCCATTTCTTTTACTAAACTCGCTTCAGTATAATGGGATTTCAGTTCCTTGACGTGAACTTCTGCTTTTATTTTTTTAGCAGAAATTGGCACCAGCGGTTTTACGAGTTGTAGGAAATGATAGTCGGCAGTTTTGTTATTGGTCTTGTCAGTATTGGTCTTGTCAGTATTGGTCTTGTCAGTATTGGTCTTGGCAGTATTGGTCTTGTCAGTGCTGCTGTACATCTGCTGCTGCTGCCAGCCCATAAAAATCACTTGTTCCGCCGCATAGCGATACTCCCGTTCTTGCGGGGCGGTAATACTTGCGGATAAGACCGAGACGGTCGCATCACTCATACAACTTTCAAGTGTTCGACGGCGTATAATACTGTAGACCCGCCGGTCTTTTGTAGTGAAATTCGCATTTTCTTCGATAGTTTCGCACGTAATTTTCGTAGGGCGGATTGCCTCGTGTGCGCTTTCTTTGTCTTGGACCGCAGTGCCATTGCCATTGCCATTGCCATTGCCATTGCTGCCGGTGCTGCCGGTGCTGCTAGCGCGGACATATTCTTTGCCGTACATCTGAGTTATATAGGTCTGGACCTGCGACATAAACTCGGCGCTATACGTCGTGCCGTCAGTCCGCGGATACGTAATGTACCCGCCTTCATACAAGGTCTGACAAATTCGCATCGTTTCGTTCGGCGACAGATGTAATTCACTACTGCTCGTCTGCTGTAAACTGCTCGTCGAAAACGGCATAGGGGCAGTTTTAACGACACTACGTACCGTCGGCGTATTGAACATATGCGAAAACCCGACACTTTCTTGTAAAAATGCTCGGACGCAATTTTCATCTGCTGCCTCGTGATTTAAAATAAACGGTAGATTTTGGGCAGTAAAATAACCGGTGATTTTATAATACGGACGTCCAGGTGCTTTATCCATATCTTGCTGATTTTCGTAGATGAGTCGTAACACGGGCGATTGACACCGACCGGCCGAAATGCCGTCTTTCACATGCTTCCACAAAAGCGGCGACAATTTGTATCCAACGAGAATATCTAACACTTGGCGAGCCAGTTGCGCATTTACGATATCCATTTTCACGTGCGTCGGATTTTCAATCGCGCGCTGTATTGCCATTTCAGTGATTTCGTGAAAAATAATACGTTTGGTCGTTTCTACCGGTAATTTAAATAATTGGCAGATATGCCACGCAATCGCTTCACCTTCGCGGTCATCATCTGTCGCTAATATGATTTCATCTGCGTTTAATATTGCTTTTTGAATCGCGTGAACGCGTTCTTTTTTACTATCCGCAATGATAAACGTCGGCGAAAAATTATGGTGGATATCAATTGCCGCAATCCCGCCTGCCAATTCTCTTATATGTCCATAACTGGCAATACATTTAAACGTAGACCTTTTTTTATCGTACGTGTTTAAATAGTGTTCAATTTTCGCGCATTTTGCCGGCGACTCGACAATGACCAACGTATTTTTATATACCGCAGTTGTCATCTGTTAATATATATATTATACTATATACATATTAACCTATTAAGTTGTTTTGTTTTCTTGTGATGACTTATATTCGGCCCACGTAATTTTCTTCTCTTTAGGTTTAGACACGACGGTTTTTTTACCCGTTTTTTTATCTAATCTCTCCGCGACAGTCAACGCACTATCAATATAGAGTTCTTTTAATAATTTGCCGACTTCAAATGCGCCAGTATGCTGGTCTAATTTTCCATCCTCGATTTGTTTTAAGATATTTAATAAATTCGCAAGAATCGTTAAATTGAGTTCATCCTTTTTAACCTTGTTAAAAATATCGGTATAATGATTAAATAGAAAACTACATTGCGAAACACACATTACATCAAATTGTGTCGGACTTGATTTGGCTAACCGACTATATTTATTCTTTAATTCTAATAAACGTTTTACATCATCCCCGATTAAAGAACTGTGTTTTTTCGCACGAATTTCGTCCGTACAATCTTTGACATTATTTGCGTCAATCATTTTATGTAAGTTGAGTTTTTCAAGATTATTCATCTATTTATAATATACAATTATAATCTTTATATAATCTTTTACTTTATTATTTTATTTCATTATAATATATGCCAAAACACACCAAAGGAAAAAGCATTCGAAAAAGACACACCTCCCGTCTGCGCCACCGGCGTAACAAATCGCTGCGATTAAAGAGCGACAAGTCGCGAGCACGAACTTTGCGAATGCGTCTCCGGCGAAAGAAAAATACCCGCCGCAAACTTTTACGTGGTGGTGCTGCTGCTGCTGTAGCACAGAATGCGTCTGCGGTAAAGGCACCTGCCGCCGCCACCGCCACCTCACCTGCCGCCGCATCAGCAACCGCCGCCACCGCACGAACGACTGGATTTAATTTGCCACCAGTTACTACTGCGGGTTATACCGATCCAGTACAGACATTGCTGGCGAGTCGAACACAGCAAGCAGTGGTTGGACAAATGTTATCTGGCGGTGGTGACGGTAGTTTGCCTGTACTGGCGCCAGCGCCAATCGTGACGGTGCCACAATTCCCCGGCACAGTGAATAACGGCGCAAATAGTTCTTTGGTAAACATTGCGAAATTATATGATCTCACCAAAGCAAACAGTGTTCATGATGCTGATGTGGCAAAATGGAAGGATATTCCTCCCGCTATGAAAATAACCTCAGCGAAGTAATAAGATTATTACATTTTTGATTTGAAATATATTATTCGAGAGATTTAATAATAAATAATCACTATATAGTTTAATATGAAATCATCTGATTTAACTTCATCCATATTAATTGTATTAATATTTATCTCATTATATCTATTTAATTTTCTTGTTATTGGGATTCAGCAAATTAAGGATAATTGGCCAATGTATCGCTGTAACCCGATGGTTATGCCGTTTGCCAACATTTTTGGATATGATGCTGAAGAAAACTTTGCTTACTGTATTAAGACGTCACAATCTTCCTTTATGGGCAGTTTTATGAAACCTTTAAGTGCGAATATCGATGCTATTGGAAGCGTGGCAACCGAACTCACCACTAATATTGCCGACGCAAGGTCTTTTCTTGGAGATTTTCGTGGTTCAGTCGGTTCCATTTTTGGAAACGTATTTGGTGCTTTTTTTTCTATTATTGTTGAAGTACAGAAAATATTAGTAAATATGAAACATATGATGGGTAAATTATTAGCAACAATGGTAACAATGTTACATTTAATAAGTGGGTCTATTATGACAATGGAAAGTGCTTGGAATGGGTTACCCGGAGGATTAGTTAGAGCATTATGTTTTCATCCGGAAACGCAAGTAGAATTAAAAAATGGAGAGATTTATGCTATGAAAGATATTCCCTTAAATAGCGTGCTTAAAAACGGGACACAAGTTTATGCGGTTATGCAAATTAGTAATTTAGACGAAAAAGGTAATTATGTTGAAGAAATGTATAGGGTTCCACGAGGAGATAGTATTAATAAACAAGATATTAAGGATAAACCAAACGTAGAACCAAACGTAGAACCCGACGTAGAACCGGATACAGATACAGATATTATCGTGTCAGGTAGTCATTTAGTCTATGACGCCACCATTAAACAATTTGTTCACACAAAAGATTTATCCGAAAGTAGGTTGAGTGATATGAATTGTAAAACATTAGCGTGTTTAATAACATCAGATCATACCATACCTATTGGAAAATGGATCTTTCACGATTGGGAAGACAATAATGGTTCTGCCTCAAAACCCGTTAGCAGTAAATAAACAAATAAACAAATAAGCGTATATGATATAATCAATTTGATTATTCCTTTCATTTTACTATATATAGTATTTATAAGTATACTATATATGGACCCCGAATCTTTATCAAATAATATCAATAAATTATATTCAAATGCCACTTTTATGGACAAGTACGGCACCGATGTATGGTTTTCACTTGTTATTTTTGCTATCTTTTTTATAATAACGATGTACTTCACTGTTATTAATAATTTAGAAGTATTACAACCGCAATGGGAACATATTAAATGTAACCCGAAATATTTACCTTTTGCCGGACTTATAAATAAACCCATTGATGGAAATTATTTTAATGCGACGTCTGATACATTTAACGAATGTGCCTATAAATCCTTAGGTTATTTGACCGAAATGATGTTTAAACCGTTTTATTTTATGATAAATTCTATCACCCTTATATTTGAAAGCACCGTTATTTCTGCTAACGAGTTACGCGAATTATTAAATCAAGTGCGTAAAGCATTTAGTAAAGTTATTAATGAGGTCTTTGGAGGTATCTTTAGTTTTATACTAGGGATTAATGGTATTTTTATTAAAATTAAAGATGCTTTAAACAAAATAAACGGCGTGTTGGCTACTGCGCTTTATACCTTTATTGGTTCTTATTATACAATGCAATCCTTGTTTCAATTTATTATTGATATGTTGGTTCAAATATTATGGTATATCGCCGCATCGATAATTGTTATGTATATTATTTTCTATTTACCGTTTGGTTTGGGAGCATGGATTGGTGGTTTATTATTTCCTACTGTAGGGGTAATGACTATTGTAACCGCTATGGTTGTTGCCATTTTGTTAATACTCGAAAAAGTATTGGATGTTCATCCCAGCACCGGACTACCAAACGTACCGACGTGTTTTATCGGCGATACACCAATTGAACTTTACCAGAAAACCAATAACAACAAAAATATTATTAAAAAAATAAGTGAAATAAACGTAGGGGATAGATTAAAAAATGGCGCAGTAGTTACAAGTATGCTAAAATGTTCAGCACACGAACAACATATGTACAAATTACATAATGTTTTTGTTACCGGCGAACATCGAGTATTTCATCCAACACCAAAATGGATTAAAGTGAAAAATCATCCCGATAGCATCTATTTACCTGATTTTAAACCTGATGTTGTATATTGTTTAAATACGACGCATAAAGAGTTTATAATAAACGAGACTATTTTTTCGGATTGGGACGATATTGATGACGAAGTTATTGCCGCTTTAAATAAAAATTGTGTAGAAAAAGGGTATTTGTCAAAGGGATTTACATATGAAGAAATACATACAAAACTTGATAGTGGATTCACGTGGGATACATTTGTTCGATTGAAAAATGGCGAAAATGTAGAGATAACAAATATTAAATTAAATGATGTATTATTTAATAATGAAAATGACAAGAAATGTGTCGTATTAGGTATTATAAAAATTGCCGCACACGATATGAAATTATATCAATTTAACTTTAATAATAAATTGATTTGTGGTAGTAAAAATATTCACGTGAACGATCCAGAACTTGGATTAATAAACGCAATGACTTTACCTGAAGGCGAGGATGTCTTATTAATTGGAAAAGAACAATACATTTATCATCTTTTAACCAGTACCGGCACATTTTATGCAAACAATATTAAATTAAATGACTATAATTTCGGTATTGACACGTATTTAGAATAATATCATATTGACCGTTATTAATAAAATACATTATATTTATGATTATTTTATATAGATATAAATTATAAATGAGTTTCACCGATTTAGATATGGAAAATATAACAACTATTCATTCATTCACTGATTTATTAAATTACAAAATTTCAATTAAGTTTATAATATTCACTTTAAGTATTTTCGGTATATTTTTAGTTATTGTATTGGCATTAATCATTGATGATAAAACAAAAATCAAAGATTATTTATTGAATATGTACGATTATGTTATACATAATAAAAGAACGCCAAATCAATCAACAACAAATAATTTTGATGATAAAAAAAAAAAGGATTAATCAATCGATTGTCAATCGATAAAAATATAATAGTTGTATTATATTTTTAATCTATATTTTTAATCTATATTTTTATCTAATTTAGTATTATAATAAATGAACATTATTCGTGAATTAGAACGGAAAATATCATTAAAGGTTATAGCAATCTTTCTATTAATATGGGTTGTAATAGCAATATTTTGTGTATATTATTTATTTGGCGGCATTAAAGAAGGGTTTGAGGCAAGTTGGCGCGGCGTTGGTGCTGCTCTAAATTATAATATGGGCGATGGCGTAAAAAGTAGTTGGGAAAATATGACGAAGAAAGAAATTATTAATATAAATGAAAAAAATATGACAAATCCATACAATACAGTGCTTGAAAACAATCCAGTGATTAAAGAGAGTGATTTAAATGATTTAAATGAACAAATCATATCCGAAACCGAGCAAAATGCGTTTGCAAACTTGGAAGGAAATATTGGCGGACAAGTGCCACTGCCGGAGGATGAATTACTCTTTTTCGATCAAAACAAGTTTTCAGCAGATTGCTGCCCGTCTGATTATTCGAATTCATTAGGGTGTGTATGTGCTACGCCCGAACAAGCCGATTATTTAAATAAACGATCAGGCAACAAGTCATTTGATGATGGTTTTTAGGTATTAACCACAGACCATCGTTCTTGCTAAAAAATAAAAACATATATAACTATTTTCATTATGGAAAAAATAGTTATAAAAAAAAAGTGTTTTTTTTTCGCCAAAAGTTTTTTGGTTTTTCGATTTTGGACATTTTTAAAATGTCCATTTTGCCAAAACCGAAAACAAAATGGCGAAAAAAAAGTGAAAAAAGTGATTGTGACCATTATGCTCTGTTTTCCGTTTTTTGGATTTTCAATTTGTGATGACAACTTTTTTTTCACTTTTTTTGAAAATGATTTAGGCGTTTTTTCTGTTCTAATATATAGAACAAAATGGGCGTAAAATGTCCATCAAAAAACGCCGAAAAAATAGTTTGTAAAATATGTGACTTTCAATGCTCTAAACAAAGCGATTGGTCGCGTCACATATTGACACGCAAACATAAAAATAGAACAAATTTGAACATTTTAGAACAAAAAAACGCCGAAAATAATGGGTTTACGTGTAAAAGTTGTGATAAACATTATAAAGCACGAAACAGTTTATGGTATCACGAACAAAAATGTACAAATGTCGAAAAAAAAAACGCCGAAATTATTATAAATTTGGATAATAATGAAAAAGTGAATAATAGTGATGAAAAAGTAATTAATAATGACGATGGAAAAGGTGTGAATAATAATAATAATAAAAACACGGATAATGTCTCTTCTTCGAGTGAGATTAAATTATTAACAAATATTGTATTGGAAATAATTAAAAGTAATAATGAAATACAAAAACAAAACCAATTAATTCAAACACATATTTTGAGTTCCGTCGGCAAACCTTCGCATACTATAAATAATACAAACAGTCATAATAAAACTTTTAATTTACAGTTTTTTTTAAATGAAAAATGTAAGGATGCGATGAATATAACCGAGTTTGTAGAATCGTTCACGCTACAATTATCTGATTTAAAAAGTGTTGGTCGATTAGGGTATGTCGAAGGCATTACAAATATAATGACAAAAAAGTTAAATGAAATGGATATTTATAAACGTCCCGTACATTGTAGCGACGCGAAACGTGATACGCTCTATGTAAAAGACGAAAATACTTGGGAAAAAGAAAGTTCCGATTATTCTAAATTACGAAAAGCAATAAAATACATTTCGAAAAAAAACAGCGATTTATTAACGGTGTGGAGTGATGAAAATCCAGCGTCCAAGAATATCGCGAGTCATTTGAATGAAGAATATATGCGGTTGATTCAACAAGCGATGGGCGGAAATGGAGAGATTGATGATAATGAAACGAAAATTATTAAAAAAATATCTAAACTCGTGTTGATTGATAAAATGTTTTAGACTGACACACGTTGATAATTACCCTTTTCGACATTTATAATGCCGATTTCTTTTATAAATTATTTTCTTTTATAAAATTACTTATATAAATACCATTACCAATATGAACCTTACCATCACTTAAATCTTTTCTTAAAAAACCATTTTCATCTATATAATTATTATAAATATCAAAAAATATATAATTTTTTTCAAGACATTTTTCTTTTAATTTTTCGTTAAAATATAAAGAGTATTGTTTTCGTTCTTCATCCGTTCCCAAATATGGATATTCAGGGTTTTCGCAAGTATTATATTTTTGAATAGGCGGAACAACATTATAAACACATACATTTTTAAGTTTAATTTGTGAAATGGATACATTTAATTCAATTGCTTCAAAATAATTATCAACAATATTGTTAATAATATCTTGATATGTTGTTGTTTCTGTTATATGTTTATGAATATGACATCTACAATCTATTTCACCTAAACAAAAAACAATAGTATCTCCATCTTTAATATTAAAATTGCGAATATCACATCTATTTAATTTTTCTTTACCAAAACTATAACATAAAACTGCTCCTAAATGATGCTGTATTATTCCACTTCAACCATTAAATGAATGACTATCACCAATTGTATGAATTGACATTTATATTATATATTATCTTTTATTTACATAATAATATACAGAATTATTATGTAAATAAAAAAATCTTCTGCTTCTGCTTTAGTCTTGATTTACTGTTTGTATTCATACACATATCTAGTTAAAACAATATAAATAGAATTGTCGTAGTATTCATAATAGCACGTAAGCAATGAATAATAATAATATCATTACCGACGAGTATTACGATAATAGAACCTATGATATGTTAGTGAATCGTATGTCAAATGAAGAACGCGAACATATTCAACAACCCAAGTATGTAGACATCTACGGTTCAATAGAAAATTTTATATTTACACGATGGAGTTCTATTGTCAATAGTTTGCCGCCGAGTTTGTATAATCAATATAGTTCATATGATACTTCAATTGAACGCAATGATTGGTTTCAACGCTATTTGAATTATCCAACTAAAGATATGTCGGAGATGCCTGAATTATTATAATTGCTTACTTGCTTGGGTGCTTGCTTATGATTATGTGTGGGGGTGGGCGTTTATTTTTTTGATATGTTATATATTTGATATATTACATATTGTTTTTTACGAATACATAGTTCGCCATCCACTACCGTTTTCGCCATCTTTTTTAATGAGTTTGTCCACTAACGACGGCGTTAATTGAAACGGAAATTCGACTAACTTAATGCCCATATCCGTTTCGAATATATCCGTATTGGATTTCATTAGACGGTACAAGTTTAATTTCGTGTGAACAATTTCTAAACATCGCTTGAGCGTCCGCACCCCATCTTCTTTATCAGTATGATTATTTATAATATGATGGAGCGTCTCTTCGGGAATTGTAATATCGCCGTCTTTAAACATAACTTGTTCGCGTATTTTCGGTAAGAGATAATTCGTAGATATTATTGTTTTTTGGGCAATATCGTAACCCTTGGTTTGAATGCGATACATACGGTCAAGTAAAATGCGATTGACTTTGCTTTCGTCATTATAACTAAATATAAAGAGACACCGACTCAAATCAAAATCAATTTCCGAAAAATACCGGTCGTGAAATTGACTATTCTGTGACGTATCCGTCAAATGTGTTAAGATGCCGGCAATTTCTTCACCTTTTGGCGTATCGCTGATTTTATCTAATTCGTCAAAGTAAATGACCGGATTCATACTGTCGCATTTAATCAAAAGATCTACGATTTTTCCCCACACTGAACCTTCGTATGTATAAGAATGCCCTTCAAGAAAACTACTGTCCGTCGCACCGCCTAGCGCAATAAACGCAAAATCTCGCCCGAGTATTTTACTAATACCTTCTTTTACAAGGGTGGTTTTGCCGGTACCCATCGGACCTTTAATGGCAATAGAAGTGCCAATTGCCGCCGGATTTACAATCCACTGCCCTAACATTTGCATGATTTGTAATTTAGCGTCATTTAATCCGTAGACCGCGTCGTCTAATATTTTTTTGGCATTGGTAATAAAGTCGTGACATTTATCGACGCCATCTGCCATTGAAATTGGCAAGTTTTTATATTTGCCGAAAGGGATACGCATAAAAGCATCAACCCAATTTTTCATTTTATAATATTCACTGCCGCCGGGTTCCATAAACCGTAAGGTAGACATCTTGCGGTAAGCACACGCTTTATATTGTGGCGGGATAGTGGCATCTAACAACGCTAACCGATACGGTTTTGTAATATCCGAATGCTTTTTAATGAGGTCAATCTGCTCTAAAGCGTGTTTTTGTTCTTCGACAGTCATTACTTCGTGAAAGTATTTCAAATCGTTCATCACATCTTTTTCGCGTAATAACGTTTTAAACTTTTTAGTATTCTTCATTTTTTCACGTTTAGTTTCTTTTTCTTTTTGTTTTGTATACTTTTTTTCCGATCGTTCTATTGTATCCAACACATCTTTCATAATAGGATGGTTTTTTTCGAATGGCGATAGATTTGAAAACAATTCTTTCAGTTTATTACAGGTAGCAACATCTTCGACGACTTGATTTGCCGATGTACCTGATGCTGCTGCTGCCGGCGCTGCTGCTGCCACCGCGACTTTGCCGGTAGTTTTTATGCTAGGCGGTGCTGCTGCTGCTGCTGCTGCTGCTACTACTAGATTATGCGTTCTTCCTTTGCTGCGGCGGAGAGGTTGACTACTCGTTATTTCCTCCTCCTCCTCCTCCGAGGAGGAGGTATCTTCGTCGTCATCCTCGTCATAATCTTCATCATCATCATCATAATCTTCATCGTATAACAATTCCTTATATGATATTTCATCATCCTCGTACTCATCTTCACCATCGATGCCGCCGCCGCACCCGCCGTAACCGGCAATGCTTTTGCCGTCGATAATGAATGAAATATTGATTTTAGATGATTTCTTTTTTAACGACGCATCTTTTTTTGTTGTCGTCGTTACCTCTTCTTCTTCTTCTTCTTCCTCCTCGGCAGAATTTTCGCACGACGAGGACGACGACGACGACGAGGACAACGGCACGATATGCTTTTTTTTCTTATTAGTGGGGATGGGTGTTGTGGATGTAGTATGTTTTGTCGTCGTATTTGAACCACCACCAACAAGCATATCTTTTGGCGTTGAATCTGTTTTTTCTTTCATATATTTGGATGGAAACAAATCAGATAGAAACCGGCGGTATTCTTTCATTGCCAGTTTTTCTTCATCTTTCTCTTCTTCCTCCTCCTCTTCATAATCCTCGTCATCGTCAACATCCTCATAGTCGTCGTCGTCGTCGTCAAGGTCCTCTTCGTCGTCGTCGTCGTCGTCGGAAGATGACACATGCGACTTGTATTTTTCTTTTTTATGCTGGGTATTTTTTTTACTGGCGGTAGCGGCAGCAGCAGCATTTGTTTTATTCTCTTGCGCAGTTGCTTTATCGCGTGCTGTTGTTTTTGTTGTACTTACCTTATCATTCGCGCGCGAACGAGTATTGTACGGTTTAGTCGAATTGGTTTTATCGCTGGAAGAAGGCATGGCGTTGAAATGTAACGGGTTGGGTTTATTATTTCTGACACGGTTTTACACATTTCAATTTTATTTGATATTTTACATATTTTACATATTTTACATATTTTTTGGTAAAATGTTTAGATAATAAGATATAATAATAAAATTGAATTAAACACATCTAAATATTGTTATGTTAATATAAGAGTACAGAATGTCTTCTAATAACCGAAGTAAAGAACGTTTTCAACAAAAAAATCCATCCAGAATTATTGGTATTCAATTTAGTATCCTTTCGCCCGATGAAATCCGAAAAGGGTCTGTGGCCGAAATTACTAACCGCGAATCCTATATTAATAATAAACCCGTCATCAATGGTTTGTTTGACCCGCGTATGGGCGTCTTAGAACCCGGTCTTATATGTCCCACCGATGGTCTTGATTATATGCAAACGCCCGGTTATTTCGGACATATCGAACTCGCGCGACCTTTGTTTTATATTCAATACTTGACCACTATTATCAAGGTCGTGCGATGTATATGTATTAAATGTAGTAAATTATTGATTAGTAAGAAAAAATATAAACATTTCAATGAATTGTCGCCCGAGGATCGGTGGGATGCGGTATTTAATTATGCCAGTAAAATCAAACGGTGTGGCGAAGATACCGATGACGGTTGCGGATGTCGTCAACCGCTTAAAATTAAAAAGGAAGGTTTAGCAACCTTGATTGCTGAATGGGAAAATAAAGCAATCGGCATGGATGAAACGGATAAATTATTAATGACCTTGACGCCGGAAATAGTATTAAAGTGTTTTAGACACATGTCCGACGATGATGTTTCCTTTATGGGATTTAGTCCTATTTGGTCGAGACCTGAATGGATGATTTGTCAAGTCTTGGCAATTCCGCCGCCTGCCGTCAGACCTTCCGTAAAACACGATTCGCAACAAAGAAGTGAAGATGACGTGACACATATTATCGTCAATATCTTAAAATCGAATAAAACCCTACAAGAAAAAATACAAACCAACGCATCCGCGAACGTCATTAATGATTGGACGACGGTACTTCAATACTATCTGGCAACCTTGGTTGATAACAAAATACCGGGGGTGGCGGCAGTGGTACAACGTTCTGGACGTCCTCTCAAGTCGATTAAAGAACGCTTGGTGGGAAAGCACGGACGTGTGCGTGGTAATTTGATGGGTAAGCGCGTAGACTTTAGTGCCCGCTCGGTCATTACACCAGACCCGAACTTATCGTTACAGCAATTAGGTGTACCAATTGCGATTGCGAAAAATATTACCAAACCGGTGACGGTTAATGCGCGAAATATCAAGTTTTTGGAAAAATTAGTATTAAACGGACCGGACGTACATCCCGGCGCGAAAATACTCGAAAAGAAGTCGGGCGATAATATTTCGTTACGCTACGTCGACCGCGATTCCATTAAACTCGAATACGGCGATATTGTTCATCGTCATATGATGGACGGGGATTTTGTCCTATTCAATCGGCAACCGACATTACATCGTATGTCTATGATGGGACATATTGCGAAAATTATGCCGGTGGGTGATACCTTTCGAATGAATGTGGCAGATACGAAACCCTATAATGCCGATTTTGATGGTGATGAAATGAACTTACATATGCCGCAAGATATTGAAAGCGAATGCGAGTTGCGGCATTTAGCCGCGACGAAATGGCAACTTATTAGTCCGGCGAATAATAAATCCATTATCGGCGTATTTCAAGATTCGCTCTTGGGTGCCTACCGTTTTACGCGCGAAAATATAACGTTTTCCCCGCGCGATGCGATGAACCTTTTAATGGCATTTACGAAAGTAAATATCGAGCACTTGCCGACGACGTCAACGATATCAAATTTTAATATACTCTCACAAATTCTCCCGCCTTTGACGCTAAAATATAAAACCAAACGGTTTGGCGACAAGGACGATTACAAGACGTCTAATAATGTATTGGAGATTGTCAACGGGAAATATATGCGAGGACAAATTGAAAAAGGCGTCTTTGGGGACGGTTCGAATGGACTGATACAGCGCATTTGTAATGATTTCGGCAATGAAGCATCCGCCACATTTATCGATGACCTACAAAATATTGTCACCGAGTATATGAAATCGAGTGCGTATAGTGTCGGGGTCAGCGATTTGATTGCGAACCAAGTGACCAATGATGCTATTGCGGATGTTATTACGAAAAAGAAAATAGAAGTCAGGACACTTATTGACCAGACACATCTCGGCATCTTTGAAAATAAAACCGGTCGAACGGATGAACAAGAGTTTGAAACGCAAGTCAATAATATTCTAAGTAAAGCGGTCAACGACGCCGGTAAAATTGGGCGGGAAAGTTTGAATAAGGATAACCGGTTTGTCATTATGGTTAATGCCGGTTCAAAAGGCAGTGATTTGAATATTTCGCAGATGATATCGTGTTTAGGGCAACAGAATGTTGATAATAAACGTATTCCATACGGTTTTGAAAATCGCACGTTACCGCATTTTACGAAATACGATGATTCGCCTTCCGCGCGCGGGTTTGTTGAAAACTCGTTTATCTCTGGATTGACCCCCGAAGAATTATTCTTTCACGCAATGGGTGGTCGTATTGGTATTATTGATACGGCAGTCAAGACATCACAAACTGGTTATATTCAGCGCCGGTTGATTAAAGGGTTGGAGGATATAAAGGTCGAATATGATATGACGGTGCGTAATAATCAACGAAAAATAATACAGTTTTCCTACGGCGATGACGGGTTTGACCCCGTTAAGGTCGAAGGGCAGATGTTACCGTTAGTCCAAATGAGTTTGGAAGATATATATACGCACTATCAAATACCTGTATTGACGGGTACGAATAAAACCAAAGCCGATGATGTGTATACTTCCTCATTCACTAAACCCACCGAGAAACGTCTAGCAAAACAACAAACGGAGTTGGCAGCACGTACAAAGACCATTATTGAGTGGACGATACAAGCCCGCACGGGTCTGGTAAAAAATGTATTCGGAAACCGAGATAATAAATTAGTGAATATGCCGGTGCCGTTTACGCATATCATTAATAACATACAAGGTCAAGAGTATATTAATGTGAATTCTTTAGTTGACATTACGCCGTTAGAAGCATTCGAACTTATTGATGCGGGGTATAAACAGTTGGAAGGATTATATTACGTCAAACCCAATTTACTGTTTAAGACGCTGTATTACTATTATTTGAACCCGAAAGAACTACTGATGGTGAAACGGTTTAATATGAAGGCATTAAAAGTCCTCATTGATACAGTGATTGTTACGTATAAGAAATCAATTATAGCACCCGGTGAAATGGTCGGTATGATTGCCGCACAATCGATTGGTGAACCGACGACGCAGATGACGTTGAATACCTTTCATTTTGCGGGTGTTGCGAGTAAATCAAATGTAACACGTGGTTTGCCGCGAATTGAAGAAATTATTTCGTTGTCCGAAAATCCGAAGAATCCGTCGTGTACAGTTTATCTCTTCCCGAATGAAGAAGGCGTACAAGAAAATGCGACGAATATGGTGAACCGTTTAGAGCGCACTCAACTTCGTACCATCGTGGAATCGGTCAAGATTTGTTTTGACCCGTATGATACGCCACAGACCTTAATTAAAGATGATACTAATACAATGAAGATGTATAATGAGTTTGAGAAATTAATGGATGATTGTAATGGGCAAGGGCAAACTGAAGAGCAAGTATCCGCCGGCGGCGCTGGCGCTGGCGCCGAATCGAGTAAATCCAAATGGGTTATCCGGATGAAGATGAATGCTGAAGAAATGCTGGACCGAAATATAACGATGGAAGATGTCCACTTTGTGATTAATAATTCTTATAGCGGAGAATTATCGTGTGTGTTTACCGATTATAATAGCGATAATTTAGTCTTTCGTATGCGCTTAAACCGTGCGCTGCTGTCTGCCAAAAAGACGTCGTCATTAGACCAGTCGGATGAAATCTATCTACTGAAAGGATTCCAAGATGCTTTATTAGATAATATTATTCTGCGCGGTATTAAAAATATTAAAAAAGTAACGCCGCGAAAAATCTTAGATAGTTTAGTGATGGATAATGGTAGTTTTACGAAAAAAGAAACGTGGGTGCTGGATACCGTTGGTACGAATTTGATGGATTTGTTGGCACTTGATTATATCGATACACATCGTACTTATACCAACGACATTCAAGAAATTTATCGCGTGCTAGGGGTTGAAGCCGCAAGGCAATCGATTATGAACGAAATTACAGAAGTGATTGAGTTTGACAGTACTTATATCAATGTTCACCATTTAACGGTCTTGTGCGATCGTATGACGTGTAACGATGAACTGGTCTCTATCTGTCGTCACGGTATTAATAACGATAACATTGGTCCGATTGCTAAAGCATCGTTTGAAGAAACGCCGGAAATGTTTTTGAAAGCAGCACGTCATGCCGATTTAGATACGATGCGCGGCGTCTCCGCCAACGTAATGTGCGGTCAAGAAGGTTACTTTGGTACAAATGCGTTTCAGGTTATTTTAGATTACGATAAGATGACCCAAATCAATGCCGATGATATTATTGAAGAAAGTAAAGACGACCAAATTGAAGCAGGGTTTAAAGATTTAATTGTCGCAAATGATGCGTGTAGTATTGATAATTTAACGATTAATAACAACGCCGCCAGTATCAAGAATGTAGATATGGGTATTGATGACGGTTATGATATGGGATTTTAATTCTATACCAAAAAAATAAAAAATAAAAATAAAAAATAAAAAAAGTGTGAATTGAATAATATATATATGTAATGAATTACATATATATATACGTATATAAATGACTACTACTACATCATTGTTTTTTCTCTCAACTTTTTAACTAGTGGTGGTGCTACCGCCCTTGTTGCTGGTGCTGTTTGTGCTAGTGGTGCTGTTTGTGCTGGTGCTGGTGCTGTTTGTGCTGGTGGTGCTGTTTGTTCTGCTTGTGCTGGTGCTAGTGGTGTCGTTACTAGTGCCGTTGCCAGTGCCGTTGTTGCCGTTGCCAGTGCCGTTGTTGCGGGCGCCGGTTTTTTTGTTCGATATATCATTTTAGTTCTTTGTTTTGTTTCGGTTAAAGTAAAATTCGTAATAAAATCAATAAGACCATTCTCCGTCACATTTCTAATATCGTATTGCGTATCCGCATCGCGGAGCATATCGATATCTAATTTAGTGATATTGCCATCATTGTCTACAATAATTGTATATGTCGGCGGTTCATCGATTTTTCGCGCCGAGGTCGATTTGACAAAATAAAACTTATTGGTACCATCCGTGTTAGCGACAAATACTTGCCGTCCATTTTCAATCAACGCACTACTAGATAAAAATACCATTGGAATATTATAACGGGTGATTAATAACCACATATCAAGATTGGTGAGATAATAGGTTTCATCCATTATCATAGTTTCAAGTGTTATTAATTTCTCTAATACTTTTTTTGACATAATTGGTTTCCCTTGTGCGTTTAAAATATTCATAAGTTGACGTTTAAAACTTGGATATAATTTGGTATACTCGACAATTAATGCTTCTTTTAAATCATTTTTACTCATTTTTTGGATTTCGGCGGTGGTTTCATCTGTGATGGCAGTGGTTTCATTTGAGGATGCTACATGATTTTTTAGTATTTCTAATAGAATTTCAAATGAACACGTGCGCGGATTATTCTCGTATACGCGTTCTTTATTTGTTACCGGAAATAATTTTTTCCATAATTCGCCACTGATTGCGCCGAGTTGATACTTACATTCGTTTATTGCGATTGCCGCCGCCGTCGTCGCGGCAGCATTAGGAGGGGCATTCGCAGCATTCGCCGCAGCGTTAATTGCGTCATTGATATCTTCCACTGGTTTGCGTAAATCAATGACATTTGTATAAGATTGCGAATTAATCGGTTGAGTTGTTTCATACGTGTTTTGTGTAATATATTTATTCACCGGCGCGGGTATGATATCTTCAAAATAATCTTGATTTAATAGCGTTTGTAGTAATATGATTTCATCCGGATTTAAATTATATTTCACCGACGAAAAAGAAAGCACAGATTTGGGTTGAAACATAAATGTACGGATTCGACTATACCGCACAATTTCATCGGCAAGTTTTCCAAAATAATAACTACTATTTGGCATACCATTGATTAAATTCATTTCCGGAATCATTAACGCACAATGGTCCGCATCAATTTGTTTACAAAACGCTTTACCGCTACATTTATTATAACAACTCGTGATTTTTGTTAATTTCATTAATTCGGCATCATCGTACGCGTGAAATACAACATGCGTGCCTACCAACGCTTTTAATTCCGTCTCGATACTGCCTATTTTTTTTAAATATAACTGCGTCGATGCTTCGCTTTTTTTCTTGATTTCAAGACGTTTGTCATTATTTTCATATAAACCCAGTAATTGTTTTACTAAATTACGAAATATATTGTAAAACATTGTTTCTAGTCGAATCTTTTTAATGTATAATTCTCGTTCGGTATCAATGTTCTCGCTCGTGCTTATTTTTTTATCCGCAATAATATAATTCATACTCGTCAAAGGTTTGGTCGTCGTATCATCCATTTTATATTTATCACGGTCGTAATCGCTCGGCGTCGTCATCACAAATTGATTGGTCATTGTCAAGATGCCAACAATATGTTCGTCTTCAATCACCTTAAACATAGGTTTACACGGTATTTCTTTATTAAAATTCAGATAGAGGTTGGTTAAAAACAAATGGGTATTTTCATACGTATCGACATACACATCATCCATCCATATTATTTTAAAATTATTCATCGCAACATCTAACTTTTTATATTTAAATGTTTTAATTTCTGCCGTTTTAAATATCGGCGGCGATAGCATACACGGTATAAATCCCTTGGACTGCTTTGCTTGATTTATCGCAACCACGCCAATTACTTTACTATCATAATTTAATACTTGGGATTCTATCGTATAATTTTTAAGTACTAATTTATTAATAATCGTCTCGAGTGGAATATTATGTTCAAATTTGTATACGGTTGGTTTACTTAAATGCGGTTTACATTTGGTGATATACGTCTTTTTAATACTGTTGATAATGTTTTTTATATTCGGTAAAATGTCAGGGTCGTGTAAATTGAATTTGTGACTAATATCAATAGATTCTGTGATGGTATTTTTTTCTTTTTTATGGACGTTGGTATATTTATAAATCGGTTCATAAAAGTTATCAATTTTCATAATGATAATCGTAAACTTTTTTCTTTCAAAAAAAGTGGAAGCGTAATGATTTGACGGGCAAATAAACTCGACACTGTCCGTAATATCCTTTTTAGATAATTCAATTATTGCCATATTTACACCAGATTTAAATAATTTCGGATTAGGTTGGCATATTAAATCCCATAAATATTTATAATCAATCTCAATCGTATCATCTTCGAGGTATTTTTTAAAATTTTCGTAAGCAATGACGGTTTTTATTAACGCATTCATTTGTTCATCGTTGGTTTTATTACTGTATTGGTATATCTTCGGGTTTTCTTTTTCAATAAAAGCAACATATTTTTTCCTATCAATAAAATCGCGAATATCAAAATCTTCCTCCTCCTCTTCTTCTTCTTCCGCTGCCGCTGGTGCTGCTGGTGCTGCTGGTGCTGCTGCCGTTGTTTCGCCTTGAGATGACGCGGATTGAATATGTTTGTAATTATAGAAAATCTTAATCAGGTTCCCGTTTTGTAATGTAACAAACCGGTCAATATCTAATGCCTCTATTAATTTCTGTTTCATTTCTTTTACAGAGGGTCGTTTAATAAAAGCATTATCTGCTTTTTGTTCTTCACTCCAGATATCGGCAATACACGCAATAAATGATTGATTCTGCGAAATTTCAACACTATGTCGTAATAAACAAGGATGATTTTGTTTAATATTGGTGTTTTTCTCGCTGATTTGGCATTGTTTATTATCCGTGTCTAAAAACTGCTGGATAGCAGGCGGTAAAAACCCATACCGGTTTTCTTGTGATATTGGAAACTTATCGTGTGACAGAATATACTCATCGAGACCTTCTTCGGTTACTTTTTTCTTACGACCTTTTGGCACGACAATTGTTTTATCGCCGGTACATTGTTTTCTGCGTTCGGTTTGTTCAGGACCATCCCACGTTTTAAAACAACAGGGTAAACACTTACCTTTTTCTGAAGGTTTTAGAAATCCAGGCGAATGGTCGATATATATATCATTTTCATCTAAATGTTCTTTTTTATAACTATTAAACTCAAATATGAATTTATTTTCTGGCACTTTCTTACTTTTTTTCGGCGTATTTGGAATAATGTTTCCACTATAATTTTTATCGACTTCTTCTTGGGTTAAACTTGTATTATCTTTCAAGTTCCAATACCGCGGGCAAATATACCAAAATTGTTTGTTGGGGTCAGAACCATATTTAACCGCATTCTTATATGAACCGGGATGTTTCGCGTCTATATTTTGCTTTTCTTCCTCGGTTAAAATAACTGGTTGACGGAAAACATTCCACGGACACGTTCGAGCGTAGGCCTTGAAATTCTTTTTACCGTCATCTGTATAAAACAGATTTTTATCCCGTTTTTTTATGCGTTTTGAAAAAGGATTTGGATTTGTTAAACTTTGTCCAGTTAAATTAACCTCGCGTCCGAGGTCATCTTCTCCTTCATCCGCCTCATCCTCCTCCTCTTCATCCTCCTCCTCTTCATCCTCTTCCTCCTCATCATCACTCGCTCCGCCGTCCATTTCTTCTTCATTTTCCTCATCTTCAATGTCTTCGGGATTATATCCAAACCGCATTAAATCTGCCTCATCTAATTCTTCTTCATCTTCGATTGGCGCCGCAACACTTGTCGGCGCAGCAACAGTTGTCGGTTCTATGCTAGTAGTTTCTATGCTTGTCGGTTCTATGCTCGTCGGTTCGATGCTAGTAGGTTCTATGCTCGTCGGCATCGCAGCAACACTTGTCGGCGCAGCAACACTCGTCGGCATCGCAGCAACAACCGTCGGCAAAGAGACCTCTTCTTCTTCAACCTTTTTGGTTTTTTTACCAAACACGACTTCTTGTGCGAAAATATCTTCTTTAAACAATTCTTCTTCGCGTTGAGCGAGTTGCGTCTCGGGAATAATATCTTCCACGGGTTTATCTTCTTCCAGTTGCGATTCATTACATAAAGTCGCAATAACCTCTTTGGATACGTTTGTGCTTTTTACATTTAGAGAGATACGTATCAAAGCATCAAGATAGATATACAGTAAATCTAAATATCCAATATCATTAATGCCAGAAACTTGTATGGTCACATTATTCGTAAAAGGTATCTGTACAATCTCCGTTAAAAACCCCGGATTATTACGCGATTTCAATTTGCGGTTCGCAAACCGCATTACCTCTTGCGCACGTTTTACATCAGTATATTTACTATACGCATCGTCGTCCGATAATAAAAAGTTTGATTTTAAAGCATTAATAATATCGGCGTCCGTATATCCCATATGCGGTTTCGACATGTCAATGATAAGTGCTTCTTGTCCCTCGGTTTCATTATAATTTTCAACACGTTTAAACCGCATCGTGATGTTTTTTTTCGATAAATTATCGCTCAATACATTAAATGCGCTCGAAACACAACTCAGGATACTTGCGATTTTGATTTTATTTTTAGAAAACTCCATCCCGTAATCAATATTCAAGATTTCGACATTTTTATCGCGCAAGTCGCGGAAATTATTTATATTATACCCCGACTGTGATAAATATTCATTCACTGTAGTAATCACCGCATTCACTTTTGTCGCGAATAATTCATTAATGCCCGCAATTGTCATTGTCGTAGAAAAGTTACAACTAATAATAATATCGCCATTATATTCAAATTCGCATATAATCGGCGTATTCGTCATCGTCGCCTCACTCGCATAATGGTCGATAAACACTGCCACGGATTTGTAGCGACCCATTACTTTATCCCATTTAAATATCACGCTTTTATCGAGGTAAGGGATTTTTTTCCCGTTCGTCGCTAGACGGTTAGTATATAACCGGAAAATATTTTCCTGTGTTTTTGAGGGGTTGTATTTAATAAGGGGTATATCTTGTGTTGCGTGAATGATTTTAAAGACAATATCGAGCGGTAAATTAAATACGAATGGCGGCATTAATTTTAAAACAATAGATTTAATACCAACATTTGTAAATGGCATCGGTTCTTTACGCTGCGCATAGACGTCATAAAATAAATTAATATTGTTTTTATTTTGTTGAAATGCTTTATTTAATAATTTCGCAGAATCTGCGAGTAATTGTTGCTGCTGTTCTTTTATTAATTCGAGCGATACGAGATTTTTTTCGTAAAGGTACGGGAAATAAAACTTGACGGTCGTGTTTTCGGATAATTCGTGTTCAAGCGCATATTGTAACACGTCTGGCGCTAAACACATATAGATGGTATGCTGTAAAATCTCGCCCGCTTTTAAAAGGATGGTCTGATTTGTAGTAGTTATTTCCGCAAACTTTTCTAAAACTGGTTCATAATTTTGGGTTTTATAAGGATTGACAGCATAGGTCGGAAAGTTCGTGTTTAAGGAAATATATTGTCCTAACGCGCGGGTTGTTTTTTTATATTCCGAGAGATTTAAGGTTTGTAGATCCGAATAAGTATATTCGGGTTTATTTGGTAATACGGTATCAATTTCTACATTTATATTTAATAAAAATTGTTCGAGCATCGTGCGCGTTATTTTGTACTTGTCGTTTTTCGTGAGGGTATGATATAATGCGATCGTGTTGATTTCTTCGTTTTTTTCTATAAAGAGGTATATTTCGTCAAAAGAAGCATTTAAAGTCGTGGTTAAATGTAGCAAGATTTTACGTTTGATAGTATCGACCGTATCATCTAAATGTAGACGTTCGGGTATAAAACGTACGACCGGTGCGACGGATTGCGTTGTTGTTGTTGCCGCCGCCGTGATTTCTGCTAATTCTGTGGCGGCAAATATTCCATTAAAGATGGGATGTGTAGGTTCTTTCAGAAATAAATTATCTAATTCGGTCATACTGCTTTCTGTAAGTGCGGCGCCTTTACCTGCTGCGCCTGTGCCTTTGCCTGCTGCGCCTGTGCCTTTACCTGTTGCGCCTTTACCTTTGCCTGCTGCGCCTGTGCCAACGACTGCCGGCGCCGGCGGCATTAACTGCGTTCCGCTAAATACAAAGTAATATTTTATAGCGCCGGCGCTGGTATTTGTACTGCTTGTACTGCTAGCGCTTGCGCTGGTGCCTTTCACCATATACGCGATTTTATATATGGGTTCTTTTATATCTAACACATCCATATTATATATACATAAAGGGATATTTTTATGTATATATTATCCAATTCAGTATTATTACAAGATAATGTATAATTTAATCGTGGCCGTATGTAAAAATAACGGTATTGGTCTGAACGGCACCATCCCTTGGCATATTAGTCGCGATATGTCCTATTTTTCTAAATTAACCAAGGGTAGCGGCGGCGGCAATAATGTGGTTGTGATGGGTAGTCAGACGTGGAAAAGTTTAGGCAAGGACGACCGCGGATTAAATGGACGCCATAATTTTATTTTATCCGCGTCAGGCAGTGTGAACGTAAACAAAACAAGTTCGCCGCAGCACCAGCACCCGCACCCGCACCAGCACCAGCACCCGCAGCACATTAAAACTTTCCCTTCTGTCGCGGCATTGACGACGTATCTCGCGCAAACGAGTATACCAATTGCCGACGTCTGGATTATCGGCGGCACGCAAATATATAATGCGTTTTTAGAGCAAAATCTAATCAAGACCTGTTATGTAACTTATATTGATAAAGTATTTGAATGCGATACCTTTTTTCCAATACCATCGGACTGGCGTGAAATAGAGCGAACATCGACCTATGATGAAAAGTATGAATGTGCGGTTGATTATATTGTGTATGACCTTGGTAAAAGTTTATGACCTTGGTAAAAGTTTATGACCTTGGTAAAAGTTTATGACCTTGGTAAAAGTTTATGACCTTGGTAAAAGTTTATGACCAAAATTACAAATCGTAATAAGGATTATCATTAATGGTCGTGCCGCAATATCGAGTGGGTTTTTTCTTATAATCGATTGGTTCGTAAATGCCGATTTTACTCGCTTCTTCTAATAAGAATTTGAAATTAGTCCAAAATTCTTCTTTATGCCCAATACTTTTCGTCGCAATATGCGATAATTCGTGTAAGGCAACAAAGGTTAACGTATTCGCGTCAATTAATTGATTGCCGTTCTTTTCGGTATTTAAACAAAATGCCATTTTTTCGCCTTTATTTTGACTATATGCCGTATACTCGCTCGTCGGCAACGTCTCCATTATTTTTACGGGATTGTACCCTGCCACAAGACGTTTTACATTTTCGCGTATCGGGTATTTCTCTTGACAATGTTTGACTAATTTACCCATTTTCACATTGACATTTGCTAAACGGTCGGCAGCCAAGACTAATTTACTACGCTCGCGGACACAATATTTTTTTCCATCGACATTTGATATGATACATTTTAAATTAAAAGTATCGGATTCTTTGTAGATTTTGATACAAATGTATAATAATAATAAAATTAAGGCATACCCGCAATAATTTATTTTCATATATAATCTTTCAAGAAAAGATTATATTATAATTTTTTAATCCTATCGGCATTTACAAATCTAGATTAAAACTCGGCAGTTTGCCTTGTTCTAGATTAAAACTCGGCAGTTTGCCTTGTTCTAGATTAAAACTCGGCTGTATGTCTGAATTTAAGTCTAACCTCCGTCTCGACGATTTGCCTGATTTATCGTTTAACATCAACTTGCTATATTTGATTTTACTCGGTCTCGATTCTTCTTGATATTCATACACCTTGTCTGGGTTTTGTTCGATGAACGTCTTGAGTGCGTTTAACGCAACTGTTATTTTACTTATCACTTCAGAATATTGGTTTCCAACAGTGTTCGTGGTCGATAATACATATGTAATGTCATCTATAGAATTATCAAAATTAAATACATTTCGAATTGTACCTAATATGCTTGCAAATTGACTTGTCATTTCTGTCTCTGTTGTAACATTTTCTGTTGGTTCAACTGTTGTCGCAGTTGAAAGGTCGATATATTTTATTATTGGGCAACCTGGGTTGGTCGGATCATCTTTATAACATATATTGCCGGGGTGAGGGTCACCGTGAATTACATAATGACCGTTTTCATCTGTTAAATCTAGTACGCCTATAAAAAATTTAATTAATGCTTGTTTAAAACACTGTGTATTATCTTTTGTATGTTCTGGTTTTGTTATTTCAGCAATTGGCGTTCCGGCGTATTCGATATCCAAATAGTTATAACTTTGTTTTTGATTAAATTTCCGCTTTGCGTCTTGTGGTATTATTATATTTTTATAATTTAAAAATTGTAAATCTATTTCTCCGTATGAATCCAACTTGATGTGGTATTTATTACCTTTGTCGACACTATCAAATAAGGCAAATCCTTTTAACTCATCCTTATAACTTTTTTCATTAAAATATATCTTTGTAATAAAATTTACGTCTTTTCTTATTATACTTGGATAAATGGCACATCCTTCATCGCCGCAAGTTGGAAAACCACCCCCCACTAGTTTGCCTCTTCTTTTTCGTGTGCCTCTTGTTGTTATTTTTATTCTTTTATATCCACCTTCTCTTTCTCTCATAGTGCGTCTTAACGTTCTTTTATCCGCAATCTTGTGTTCACCTGTTTGAATATTTGAACACGCCGCGTCATATATTACAACATCCGTAAAATCCATTTGAGATAATTTTTGTAACAAAGATGATAATGTGCATGACCGCTCACCATTTGAAAAATTATACTTATCAAGTACAACACGCGTAATATCCTGTAGAGGATTAATACCATCATCCAATGTAATTTTATAGTTTACAAATGGCAATAAATCATCATTATACGATTTTTTAAAATCATCATTATACGATTTTTTAATAGCACCTTTTGTGATTTCGCGTGCGTGTCTTATTTGTTCTATATCTGCTTCACTGTATCCAAACGATATTAACTCCTCATTTGTTAATAAATCAAAATCACTTACAATGTTAAATCCTTCCTCATCACTGTTTTTCAACACCGCTTCACTTGGTTGTATTTTTAGTTCGTGTAATAACATTTTATACGTTTCCGTCTCTTTTTCCTTAAAAAAATTAGCATCAGTTACTGAGTAATATTTATCTACTACCAAATCTGTATCCTTATAATTAGAAGTTTTATTATGTCTATCGCAGGTTTCTTTAAATAAGGTAGCATCACTGTCAAAAGAACTCATCAGGTCGGGTCTTTTAATCGCACTTATTTGATGTCTCATTTTTTTTTGTTCATTATGCGTTGACCTAGAATGTAGACGTTGTTTTTGTAACAATGCCACTATTTTCGATGTTTCTACTTTTGAAGTAAAGTTAGTCACGCCTTTCGGCACCGCGGAAATTATTGTTAAATTTTTTATGCCAGTGCTGCTTAATGGAAATGTGCTTCGGGGTTCTGGCATAGATTCATAACGCATTTTATTTAAAGATTTAGGTATATCACTCGGCGGAACCATTTTATACCCATACATGCCGTGTACATTGATATAGACGTATGCTGTCTTGTGCACTGGACTGCGCACTGGACTGCGCACTGGACTGCGCACTGGACTGCTTTCGCCTATATTTTTTATTATGCCTATTCTTGGCGGTCTTTGTGTTTTTTTTAATTTTCGTGTTTTTTTAAGTCTTTGTGTTTTTTCAAATCTTCGTGATTTTTTAAGTCTTTGTCTTGTTGTTTTGTTATATTTTCCCATATATAATACAACAACAAAAAAGGTACACCAACGAAAAACAGTAAAAGGTCTCGCCCCTCTTATACAATTACCGGAAGACTTCATTATACATTTTGAGCGCTAGTTCTTTTTGTTTCGTGTAATCAACACACGGTGCTGGATAGTGCGATTTCAAATGCGGGTACTTGGTATAGGCAGTATCCCAATTATGTATATCTTTTACTGCTACATCCCGCAATTCGGGTATCCATTTCTTGATATATTCGGCGTCCGGGTCAACTTTGGTACCTTGAATCCAAGGATTTAAGATACGAAAATACGGTTGCGAATCTGCGCCCGACCCTGAACTCCATTGCCACCCGCCATTATTATTCGCAAAATCATAATCCACCAAACTCTGCGCAAAATATTTTTCGCCATCACGCCAATTACATAATAAGGTTTTTATTAAAAATCCACTCGTAATTAACCGCGAGCGGTTATGCATATATCCCGTCGTGTTCATTTCGCGCATTCCCGCGTCCACGATCGGGAACCCCGTCACGCCTTTTTTCCAGCGGTTTAATTGACTCGCAGTCCCCTGCCATTTTATATTCGCATAACTCGGTTTTAATGGTTTGCCTTTCATTATTTCGGGATGCTGACGGGCAATGCCTAAATAAAAATCTCTCCAAAATAATTGGCGGATGAGTGGATCCGCCGCAGATTTATTCAATGTTTTCATTAAATAGTATGCTTCGCGTGCGCTGATACATCCGTACTTTAAATAGGCCGATAAATGCGTCGTGGAATAGATCGGATAATCGTGTGTTTTATTATAATGATTTACGGTATGTTTCATCTCTTTTAACCGGAGGAGACCTTCTTTTCGTCCCCCGTGAACTAATATATGCGGATTGACGTGATAAAACGCGTCTAATTTCCGAATAGCATAGTTGTATTTTTTCAGATGTAGTTGCGCGAGATGGCATTTCGCGACACTGAGGGTCGGTAACGGTTTCGGCACTTTTTTTACACGGATTTTTTCATAGAATGGCGTGAATTTTGAATAAATTAATCCCGTCGAAGTTTTGACAGTGCCGACTGGCAATATCCCGACATCGTCCGGCGTAATACATTCAATATGATATTTTGCCGCGAGTGCTATAATACCTGCGTCGCGGCGTTGACTATACCCCGTATGATCTAAATTGAAAAAGACGCGCTGGATATGTCCTGTTTTAAAGATTTCCGTCAAGACATCTTCGATGTTGCCATGATACAAAGATAAATGCTGGTTTAATTCGCGGTTTAAATCGTGTAAAGACTCGCACATAAATTGGACACTATTATGCGAAAAATATGGATTTTTGGTTGAATCAATCTGCTCGGGGTTTAAGATAAAAATCGGATAAACGGGTTCGCCTGTTTGACACGCTTGGTTAAACCCGATATTGTCTTGAATTCTTAAATCGCGTCTAAATATAAAGAGCGACATATGAATAATAATAATAATAATACTTTAAGATATTTTTTTATTTATTTTTTAGTAGAAACAACATATAAGACATAACCCAAATAGATACCAAAAAAGTTCTTCGCAAATAAGTCTAAAATATTATACAACGAGTTCTTTATATTATAAGGCAACATTGCCGCAATGCCATATATGGCCCAAATGCCAGAAAAATACCAAAATATTTTTTGTCCTTGCGTGCTTTTCGACGCAAAATTAATATAAATGAGATAAAACATTAGAAAAAAAGGCACAAAACCAACCAAGGTTGTCGTCAAATAAGAAAACACTTCTTTTTCGCCTAAATAACCGGCCAATAACATTGCCCAGTCTAATAAGGATACTTTTAGGATAAGTTTCCAGTTGTTTTTTACTTCATTTAAAAATGTATTGCTTTCTTTTTTCTCTTCTTGATCTTGTAAAAATTTCAAGTAGAACATAAAAGTGATTAACATCGTGGGCGTGGTTAACATCCAATCATAATAACGAAAAGGGGTTATATTTTTAATAGCATTAAATTGCGAAATCATCCAAATGTAGAAACTGGATTCAACAATTTGGACAATCAATTCCATAATGACCAATTCGCGGATTAAATTAAATGATGTGGGAATGGTTAAACTGAGTACATAAAAATCAACAATCGCGGTAAGAAATTGTACGATTAATGACAAAATGCCTGTGGATTCTATAATATTCATTCTGCAAATATATATTATAGGATTAATTAAAGAATAGATATCTATTTAATTATATTTAATTACCGATTTCCAAGGTTTTGCGATAGGGGTCCGCCTCAATAGTGGTATTACCCCAAGGACTCACGACAAGGGTTGGATTCGGGGGTTCTGACCGTTCTTGTAAATTGGCATTACGTAACGAAGAACCGACGGTATCAATGCCGTTCAAAAATCCGGCGCTTAACATATTGACGTTAGATAAAGGACCGCTGCCGGCAGGGTTTAAACTTGCCCATTGCGAGTTGTTATCTTTGGGCAATAATTCGGCGGGATTGTAATTTGCGGGGGCACGGTTGGCATTACCATAAGTGCTGGTCGTAGAACCAGCAGGCACGTCGGCGAAGACTTCATTCGGTCCAGCCTCGGCGGGTCTTGCCACGTTGCTATTGCTTAATGAAACGGGTTCGGCATTATCAGCAAAATTGCTCATACCGTCATTAAATAACGTCTTGCGCCCTGAGTATTGCATAATGGCATACGCTAAAACAACAATACCGACAATTGCTATCAGATGGTGCGATTTGAGGTTTTTTTGTAAATTCTTGAAGAAACTCATTATATTAAATTAATGATAAAATATTTTTTCCAGAATGTTTATTAATTGTAGTTAATCTTAAAAATATGCCAAATATTATGCCAAAATATGCTAAATAATATGTGCCAAATAATATGCGCCAAAAATGCTAATTATCATTCTCTCCAATTGTATTAATTGATTGTTCGAATAACTCATCGTCGTCGGAATCATTAATGTCTTCCAACATATATTTTGTCTTAATTTGTTTTGATTCTAAATACGCTTCTAAAGACAATAATCTATATTTCTTTGCTTTATCTCTCGCCTTTTTATAAACTTCATAATAAACTTCGTTCGGTTTCCTTAAGGTTATTGGTTCAAGATGAATATTATCTGCTTCAATAATTATTTCTTGAATTTCATTATTATTGGCATTTTTTTCATTATTTGGGTTTAAGGTAGATTCGGCTAAAGGAGTAATGCCAATTTTTGATGTTTCGGCGACCTTTATTGTATCAGCAGCAGCAGCAGCAGCAGCATTTGTCGGGTCTTTTACAATGATAGGACTTGGCGCTGGTGCCGATTCTTCCACCACCTTTAATGTATCTGCTGGTGCTGGTGCTTTTGCGGGTGCTGGTACGGGTGCTTTTGCTGGTGCGGGTGCTAATGCTGCTGCTCTTGCTGGTGCGGGTTCTGCCGCCTCAATGACAGGTTTAATTAAACAATTGGTTTTTTTCACAACCGTTTCATCTAAAACCATCACTTGAACTAACTTTAACACAATTTCAAAACTACGCGACGAGAATTTGACACCTTCAATCATAATAAGCGGAATAATCTCTTTATTTGCTTCTAGTGTTTCTAAATCAAACCCGATTTGATTTTTATCATAGGCAATACATTTCGAAATGCTTCCCGTTTTATTGACATCAATTAACACGCGCATAAGCATATGTTTGCCAGATTTATATAACCGCGTAATTTGCGTCATCATTGTTTCTATATCATCCCGCGTGATTTCGGTTTGAAACCATAATTCTTTCTTTTCGTCAATTAAATCCTGACATCTATATTCGAGTTGTTCGACCCATCGCATCAGTTCATCGTGCTCACTACGGTCAAACATTAAATCGGTATACTTGATATTTTGTTTAACACTGACAATACCTTGTTTCGTCACACTCGTGGGTAATTGTAAACAGAGAGATTTACCATCTTTTATTGAAATCGGCGTAAAATAAAATCCGGTACTGCCGGTAAGTGGTGTCGGGTCGTCTAAATGTATTGACTCAAAATCAAAAGCGGACTGATGTGTTATAACTTCAATCTCTCGATCCATTAAAAAAAGATAATATAATTAATTGTAATTTAGCACGCATTAATCTTATATACATATCCGCTTATAACGATATGTATATAAAATATAAAAAATAAATACAATTAGTATTTATAATTAAAAAATGATTACATACTAATATGTTAAAAAATACAATTGTTCAAGAATGTATAGGAATATTAAAACGTGAAGATGTGAAAAATGAAGTAAAAACTTTTGTATCGCCCATCATTGATATGATTTTAGTACAAATATACCCTTATTTATATTTATGTACTATGTTTGTGGTAATTAGTTTTTTATTACATTTAGGTATTTTTATTTTATTATTTCGTAATAAATCAATTAGTACTAAAATGAATTAATATACTATATTTTTTATTATTTTTACTATATTTTCTAAACATACTATATAATAAAATGTATTCTTGTGGTAAAACTAATCTTGGTGGTGCGCCTTTAAGTGGTGGAATGCCAATGGAACCAATGACGGGTGGTGGTCGACGACGACGAGGAGGACGCAAATCAATGCGAAAAACAAGCAAAATGGGTGTACGTAAACATCGGAAATCAATGAAAGGTGGATTTGGTGTGCTTGAAACTGCCGCCGTGCCCTTTGGTTTACTTGCCTTACAACGCTTTTTTAAAGGCAGTAATAAAACCAAGAAAGATGTGCGCCGATTTGGAAAATCAGTTAAAAACACGTTTCGACGATTTCGCCGTTAAATCGACATTATGCGTTTTTAAGGTATTTACAATTTAGATATAACTTATATATAAATTATATATTTAAGTTATGAGTTTTGAAGAAAAAATCAAGAAATGGGTTAATCTCGATAATCAATTGAAAGTCTTAGGCGACCGTTCAAAACAAGTGCGCGATGAAAGAAATACACTCGAAGAAAACATTATGGAATATGCGGTTCAGAATAACCTGAAAAATGCAACGATTAATATTTCAGACGGGAAATTACGGTTCGTTGCTACTAAACAGACGGCGCCTTTAACCTTGACCTATATTGAAGAATGTTTAGAAAAATGTATCAGCAATCCAGCACACGTTGAACAAATTATGAAGGTCATTAAAGAATCCCGTGAAGTCAAATACGTTGAAGATATTAAGCGGTATCAGAGCACAAAGAAATAATCGGCACAAAGAAATAATGGGTACAAAGAAATAATATCGTTATATCGTTCTATATATATACCTCTATAGTATATATATAGAATAAATGAATACATTAACCCCCGCAGATTTGTCGGTGTATACTTCCACCAGCGGCAACACGGAGGCTTTAGGGTATAGTTTAATACCGAGTTTAACTAAATCTTTATCAATGAGTGGCGGCGGCACAGGCACAGGCAGCACAGGCACAGGCACAGGCAGCACAAGCACGAATAAATCTGCCGAATCTATTCTCGCGGCATTTAAAAATCTCGCAGTTCCCGCCGGATTATTTATAAAACCGACCAAATCTGGTGCGGAGGCAGAATCAACCCTCGGGGATGAAATAGAAGAAGAAGAAGAAGTGAATGTTATTTCGAATGATTTATATGAACAACTCGTGCGTTTAAGCGAAATAAATAAAGTTGTTTTAAAATTAACGAAACGTAAACCGAAATTCGCGCCAGTAAAGAAAAGTAATTCAAAAACAAAGAAACAAAAAAAAATGACGAAACGGATGAAACTTTAAATCCATATTAAATAATAAAAAAGAGAAAAAAAATAATAATATGTTATTTTATAATGACTTCAATACAAACAGTGTATCCTCATATTTTTATAGATAATAAATGGAACCCGTTATTCGAACGGCAACAGAAAGCGTATAATAAATGCGTTGAATATATTGACACAAGTTACCGTCCTTCGGCTTCTGTAGCGGCGGCGGGTAATAAAATACCTATTGTAATCCCCACACAATTTATAACTGTTACAAATGTACCAAACGATGAAAAACAAAATAAAATAAAATATAGGTTTTATATATATGATACCGGTACAGATTATTACGGTACATATTATTATATACAAATAAATGGTTTATATTATAAAATTGAAAATTTTAAACTTTTACCAGATGCATTTAAACCATTACCTGCCGAATCATTACAAAAAGTTACAGCAGATAATAAAATTACTATTAGTTTTAGCGCACCATTTAGCGGTATTTCTTTTTCTGAACGAAACTATCCTGCTCAATTCTCTAGTAAAACTAATGTTGATAAATCATCGGAATGTAATAATAGTACTGCGTGTACTATTTCTGGCGGGCGTAAATATAATTATAAAACAAAAAACCGCAAATTGAAATTATACAATAATAAATCAAGAAAATCAATAAAATCAAGAAAATCAAGAAAATCAATAAAATCAAGAAAATCAAGAAAATCAAGAAAATCAAGAAAATAAAAATCCTTATATAACTCGACTTCGTAGACGAGTTCATTATTACCACGCATATTCAAATTACAACGCACTCCAATTATTATGATTAAATGGCGCAATCACAATATCGCATAATTGTTTCCGCCATTCTTCAACTTTACTATCAAACCGCTGTTCTTTCAACGACTTGATATAAGTCGGACTTTCACGCATTCGTTTCGCTTCTGTCGCCGAAATTGGCGGTTTGTATCCGTAACAATTAATGCCAAACTTTTGGTTCGCGTCTTCCATATACCCGCCATTAATACCCGGACGTCCACAATCACGTTCGTGTCCCGGTTGTTGCTGTAATTTATTCCATTTTTCTTCTTGGGTCGGAAACAATGCCATTTGTCCATCCGACCAACCATAACTACACCAGTCGGCGCCTTTACTAAACGCATTATTCACATCATTGTATTTTGCTAATCTGGCGCCATATGCTTTACATACAGATTTCGAATCATCATAAGTGTACTTGTTGCCCGGAATATGAAACACTTCTTCATTCATTTTCAGTTTCAAACCAACAATTTTACCTAATGGTGTCGCTTCAGCGCCTAAACCCGTCGACACTTCGCCTCCTGCCTCTTCCGATGCTTTATCCATCCCCAGCAGTTCCTTAATGGTCTTGATGACATCAATACCGAATATATACAAGAGACCATTTATAAGTATTAACGCGATAAACAGTATCCATATCGTGTATTCAATGATTGTTCTTAAAAGCGACGGCGACGCCGATGCCGATGCCGAACTAGTGCTGCTGCTATCATTATTGCCTAAAGACCCAAACATATAATAATAAATAATTAATATCGCGATGGTGCCGATAAGTAACATCGGTTCGGCGCCGACAGTTTTCTGTTTAGCGTCATCCACCTCGTGGTCGTGTTCAACCGTCGACGTGTTTATTTTTTTTATCTCGGGTATTTCTACATTTGTTGCTCCTACATTTGTTGCTCCTACATTTGTTGCTCCTACATTTGTTTCTGCTACCTTTGTGGTTTTTGTATCCATCTATATAATAAATGCCTTTATTTTTTTTTACGATAGAAAAGACAATACGCGTGATGAGAGATTACCCGCTCCGGCGGTATTTCGGCGATAGCCGAATCGTCAAACACATACCATTTTCCATTTGCGTTTTTTATCGTGGCAGTATAATGTCCGCCGTGTGCGCCGCCGCTATGATTGCCAACCGCATATAAATCGTAAATATACGAAGCGCTTTGATATCCTTTCACATACTTGGAAAAATCGGCATTGATTAACGGGATATCAATAGTGGTATGTAGTTTATTTTGGTGGCGTGTATTATGTCCAGCCCAGCGTTTTAAATCGAGAATCATCACGTCCGGTAAACTCCAGAAAATCAATCCGCGTGTCACGTTTTCTTTTTTATTAGTCGTTTCGTTAAACCACGCATTGCCTAGCGTATGGTTCATTTCTTCCGCTTTACAGTATAAATCAAAACAGTCGTATAACGACGGATTGGCGATATTGGTCGGGACGGCTAAATTAATCACCGAAAAAGGTTCAGGTTTCGCACTTAATAATTGGGGATTAGTGGCATCTTGCGACAAGACTTGATAGACGTGTATCCCGTAGAATATATTCAGTAAATCGGAATATTCGTTTTTATATGAATTTTTCATCATAGTAAAACATTCAATTGCTAGTTTATCTGTATCGTTTTTATTTACGCCGCTGATTTGCATTTCGACTTCACGGGTTAACGCATTATGAAAACAATCAATAATAAAAAGTAAGAATTCTTGTACATCGTTTTGGTTATATCCAGAAAAAATATCGCGTTTTTTTATTGTCGCAATTTGGCGGATCGCATTGACGAAACCGTTCGGCGAAACAGTACAATTCATACTCCACATCAATTCGCGTAATTTATCCCATTCGAGTAGCACTACCGAATCAGGGATATTATTCATCCGTTTCTTGTATTCGCCGTCGGCGAGGAAATTGTTTAATTCGTAGGTATGCGACAAGACTTGCATACACGAGTTTAAATAACACGTGTTGCCGACATTTAATAGTCCGGTTAACCCGCGATTTTCATATTGAGAAAACCGACCGCTGCCTCCGCTGCCGCCTCCGCTGCCGCCTTTTGTGACGTCCTTATTCATATACTTGTTCTTAATATGATATTTGTATTTAAACATTTTTAAATACAAATGTAAAATCTCTCAACGGAGAGATTTCAAAAGGTATTTTTGTAAGATATAAAAGGGTTATTGTTTTACGCATTCGAAGAAACAGAAGGGCGACCCAATGTCTTCATTTATAATTTTGAATCCGTTGTCTTTGAGGAGTGTGCGTAAACGTTCGCCGCCATTTTCGGGAGTCAATATGTCCGGCGACCATTTCTTGGTGCTGTCGCCGATGTAAAATTTGCCGCCACTTTCCAATACACGATACGCTTCTTTAATATATTGCGTGCAATTTTCTTGCGTGCCCCAAAGGGCTAAGGACATTATGGCGATTTCGACTTCGGCGTCTTCTAAGGGTAAAGCGGAAATATCTACTTCTTTAATTAAAGCATCACCGCCTGATTGATGGTCGTAATTATGGAAAGTGAACCGGTTGTCGTTTTTATTTCGGAAATGGTGGGCAATCGGTGCCTCACCGCAACCCATATCCACCACGACTTTCTGCCGTTTCGTTTGGATTTTTTCCAATTCGTGAATGATCCGATTCGCTGGAATATATTCGGGTGGATAAGTAGCGAAATTTTGTTTGCGGATAGTGTGGTATTCGCGCCAAAGTTGGGGGTTGTTTTTAAACTTTTGATTAAGCGTATCGGAACGCATTTTAAGGTAGGTTTTGTGGAGTAGTCCAATGGCGGAGGGGGGCGGGAAATGGTGCGGTGCTTCGGATTTTTCGGTTGTAGTTGAGGTGGAGATGGCGGTTTGTTTTTTTTGTTTAGTAGGTTTGGGTGGGGGTGCTAGTACTTGGGGTGTTTCTACTTGGGGTGTTTCTACTTGGGGTGTTTCTACTTGGGGTGTTTCAATTGGACGCCATCCAGGCAGTTCTTTGTCAAGTAAATCTTTAACCTCATCAGAACATGCACTTTTACATTTATTTATTTTTTTTCCAGTTTTTAACATATGTAAATTATTTTCAACAGCAGATTTCCAGTCATTTAATCTACAATAATCTTTATGTTCAGATTTTGACGCAGATGGTAATAAATTAAGTCCCAACTTTTGTCTTTCTTTTGCTCTTTTAATAATACAATGAGCATTAATTAAAGATTTTTCATCTTTGTTAATTGGTCTCCATCCTGGCATTTTTTCATCTAGCATTTGTTGAACTTCCAGAGGACACACGCCGCTTCTTTTATCTTGATTACATAATAATGTATGCCAACCACTTATTTTTCTTTTATCATAAACTTCTTGTTCTTCTTCTAAATTTTTAGGATGTTTAAACTCGGTTGGTAATAATTTTTTTTTGTTGTTAACACGTTCTTCGGAACGTTTAATAATATTACTTGCTTCAATAATTGCCTGATTTTTCCAATCATTTCTATTATTCCATCCAGTCATACATTCATCTAATACATTTTTAATACTTGGATAAGACATTTTCTGTCTTAAATTATTAATCTTTCTGGCGTCAATAGTTTCTTGTTTTTCATCTTTATTAGTAGCATTTATACGTAAGATTGGTATAAAATTTTTCTCATTTTCCACTCGTTTTAATGCTCTATCTATTAGTTCATTAATAGATATCAATGCTTTTATTTCTTTGTTTTCATTCGTTAATATATAGCCCCAATTTGGCAAGTTAGAATCAAGATATTCTCTTACATCACTTGATAACTTACTTTCTCCACGTTTCCAACGTCCAATACATTTGTGGTCTCTGGTTTCTTGTTTTTCAAAATCATTTTTCCGTTTATGTTTATATTTTGGAAATAAATTCTCTCCATTCGCCTCCCTTGCTTTTGCTCTTTCCACAATCCCAATTGCCAGTTCCATTTGGTCAATCTTCACCACCTCGCACTCAATCACCACCGAGCAAAACTTTTTACTGAAATCCAGTTCGCCTTTCACACCCCACAACATTTGAATATCGTCGTTTTGGTGGATGGATAAACCGACACCACGAGGTTTGGGATTCGGCGGTTGAATGATTCGGCGGTCATCTTCGTATTCGGCTGAATCGGCATCGCTATCAGAGTCAGAACCTGCTTCGCTTGTGTCTGCTTCGATTGTGTCTGCTTCGCTTGTGTCTGCTTCGCTTGCGCTTGCGCTTGTACTTGTCCTGACAATCGGTTTATACACATCCTCTTCTTCATCGTGATATAACCGCTTTAAAGGTTCATCCTCCGAATCTTCATTGAACCGCTCAATCGTATCGTTCGTATGTATTTCTAAAGGTTCGCCAGTTTCTTTCATTTCTTGGACTTCTTCTGCGGAATATTCTTCTACGTAGTCTTCGTCGTCTGCTTCTTCATCCATATCCGCAATCCGAAACCCTTGTTCTGCCAAGGATTTTTCTTTGTGCCGTCGGTTCGGATAATTCAAACACGCCTCATACAATTCGGGGTCTTCTTGTTTTAATGCGCCCAACACATTTAGAATCGGCGCATAATCGCCATTGGTTGCCCGCATTTGTTGGCGAATGAGTTCATCCTGTTTTTCTTTATCCTCTTGCGCCTCCGCATAATTTTCCAAATTTACCCAGCACGGAATGAGGACCGTAGATAAAGGTTGTTCTGGATTCCGTCGCACCACTCGACCCATATTTTGGATAATTTTGTAAATGGACGATTTGGGATCCGCAAAGACACACATATTTGCTTTCTTCGTATCAACGCCTTCCCCAATCGTTTCACACGAACTGATGATATAGATTTCGTTAGTTGGGGTGTCATCTAATTCGGAAAGCATCTTTTCTCGATAAGCGGGAGGCGTCTTCCCATCCATACCCTTAAAGGTAATTTTTTTATAATAACCCGCTTTTTCGGGAAATTCGGTTTTAAATACTTTATCAAATGCCGTCTGAAACTCATCCAGATTGACAAATTTTTTAACATTAGTATTACTCTCTCCATTCACGCCTGAATGAAAGGTTAATACTCGGTTGGTGCCTCGTGTTAAAATTGCTCGCGCTATTGCTTCATAAATAGAAGCATTCGTATTCTCGGTAAACATATCCACACAGACTTCGAACGCATTTAATACTTCATCATATAATCCTTGTAAATAGGTATATTCATACGCTACTGGACCGCACATATTCTTTTCGGGGTTTTCGCGGTCAAACATTATAATCCCGTTCTCGTTTTTAGGTGTCGCGGTAAAGAACACTTCTTTTTCGTAATAGGCAGTACCGAAAACCAGTTTTTGATATTCCGGTGAAGTAACATGATGTGCTTCATCATAGCACACTAACCCGATTTTCTTCCCGTCTAAACAATCCAGCAAGGTCTGATAACTCTGATACGTCACCAGTATAATTTTCTGACTTTTAAATTTAAGAAACTTTTTAATTTCGGAGGAGTCGGTGGTACTGCGAATGGTAATTTTTCCACTCTCGTCATTTCTCTCTTTAAGTGACGAAATACTCAATTTTTTATATTTTAATAAATATTTTTCTACATACTCCGTCCAATACTGTTGAATCAATGCGAGGGAGGGAAAGACTACGACACTCAATTCTTTTTTTTCGTGAATAATCGCATTGGTTATAATACGTGACTTACCTGTACCGCAAAACATCTTGACTAAGCATTTTTCGTAACGGAAAATTTGTAATAATACTTCTATTTGATATGGACGAGTATTCAACGCTGGGTCGGTTTTGAGTAAATCTTCTTTTGAAACCGACATTTTGTAAATCGACATTTTGTAAATTGATATGTTTTACATAAAAATATTAATAAAAGATAAGTCAATTTTATTTACAAATTATTGCGCCAAGATATTCCGCCAAATTATTCCGCCAAAATATTATCACCAAAACCACTTAAAGACATCCCGCTACTATAGTATGTGTAGGAAGAATACACAATGTATAACATCTTGTTTGGTCTGAACAAATGTGGATTATCACCTTTTATGAAAACCTCCATATTTACTCTTATTGACCAAACACTATATTATACAATAACACTCATTCGTAACTGAAAAATTGATATGCTCGTTGGTGTAGTAGGTAGCACAACGTTATGGACCGCAACAATATTGACTATTTTCGAATGGTCTGAATGCGGTTTATTATCCACTTATAGGCGTAGACACAAGTTCGATTCTTGTACGGGCACTTATATCAATTCCTAGTTTAAATGATTAATGTTATTTTTTAATATAACATTATTCAAATACTTTTCATTCTTTTTCTTCGGCGAATGCATCAAGTGTGGGCGCACGGGATTTAGATTTACGGGATGATTTACTTTCACCCTTCATCAACGGCATGTACACTCCCGTCATAAATATGTCTCTCATTTTAGTAGACTCTTTACCACTATGATTACTCATTTTTTCCTGTAGTTTTTTTGCCTCTTCTTTTGCTTTCTTGTCCATCATATATTTTACAAATTCTGTGTTTGTTTTAAGACTTTTTGTTAAAACTTTTATAACTAATGGAGGTGTTTTTTTTGTTACATTCCTTTGTTTAGGTTCCGAGGTGGTAGTACTGGATTGTCTAGGACGACCGCTCAGAGAACTCGGTCCAATGCCACCGCGTTTATGTGTATTACTACGTTTATGTGTATTACGGCGTTTTACCGAACGACGTTTATGTGTATTACGACGTTTTACCGAACGATATCCCATTATATATAATATAAATATTATTTCATATTATAACATTATTCAAATACTTTTCATTCATTCTCTTTAGGGTTGACCGGATGTTGTTGTCAATTCTACCGGTTCAAATACTGCCGCCTACGGGTGGTTAGCTGCTGCTGCTGCTGCTGCTGCTGCCTTTTTTGTATTTAATTCTTCATTCTTTTGTTTTAATAAAGCGAGTTTTCTTTCTATTTGTTCTTCTTTATCACTTATTTTTTGTGCTGCTGCTTCACTCTCTTTTTGTGCTAATTCTGGATTTTCTTTTTTATGTTTTATGAGTAATTTTATTTGTAACATTTTTTTTGATTTTGTGATAGAATCACTTTTTGCTTTTTTCTTTTTTAATATATCACGTATGATTCTACGAGTTTCAGGATTGGTGGAATTCGCTTGTTTCAAATTAAATTCACTACGTAATTTTCTAATTAATGGGTTTAATGGGTTTTTTGATGGTTCTTGTCTTCTTTCTAAAACACCGGGAGCACTTTTTCCACGAAGACATTCTAAAGGCACTGACCCAAAATTATCTGCTCTTTTTAATGTGTTTAATTTCGGGGTGGACCCTCCGCGTTTATGTGTATTACGACGTTTACGTGTATTACGGCGTTTTATCGAACGATATCCCATTATATATAATAATAATAATATATTTACTAAATATTATTATTCTACTAATTTTTTATTTTTTTGCGTGTGTGTTTTTTAACACGTTTACTGCCGCCTTTTTTTTTAATGTCGCCTCTTTTTTTACTGTCGCCTTTTTTTTTACTGCTTGCCGAGGCAGCGGCATACGACATAGCACCTGCGTTTTTTTTATAAAAAACCGAATTTTTTCCGTGTAAATATCCAATTAATAAATTGGTTCTTATAACATCTTGATTTTTTGTATGCATTGCCATAATCATTCCAATAACAGCAGCAGGTCTATCGTTATTCGTACCAATAATAGTTTTAGATTCGGCAAATTGGGGTACACTTAGTTTAGCAAATCCGCCATTTTTCGCAATCATATTTATTTGTTGGAAAAAGTCGCCAATATTTTTCATTGCCGATAACTTAACAATATCTAAAAAGGCTTCTTTACCTAGTAAGAGTTCACTATAAATAATCCGCTTTTCTTCAATGCTTTTTTGTTGTATAGTATCAATAAGCGATAATTCTTTATATTTATCGGACAAGGCATCGCATACTTTTTTAAACACAACACTCGCCGTTAATGTATTTGATTTAGATAATTGAGTCTGTTTAAATGGATTAATATCGGGAACACCACGAACAGAAACAATTTGACCACATTCAAAACCAATAACTATTGTATCACCATCTGGATTTAAATGACTATAACCATTATAATAATGTTTAGTACTTTTTAAACTAAAATACATACTTTCTTCTACAATATTATTATCTCTCGTTTTCGCCATGATATAACTACACGTTGCCATTCCATCAAGTATGGAACTGGGTGGACAAAGCAGTTTAGTGGGAAATTTAGATTTGTCTATGCCTATTTCATTTAAATCAGCTGCATTATTTATTATACTTATATTTGGTTGTTTTACCATCTTAGTTATTTCGTCAACACAAGCATCCCCTGAAATAATTGTGCCTTGTGTAGGGGGATTGTCTCTTACAATATTCTTAAAAGAATTCAACAAATTATTATCAATTACTGTAAAATTTATACCATTTGAAATGTCTACTAAAATTTCATATTGTTTTTTTAAAAAAGGATATCTATCGTGGTCTGGTATAATTGAAATATCAAAATATTTTAAAACCCCTTGCACAATCATCCTACAAATATAACGTGGAATAGGAGAAGCATTTGCATCACCGTGTTCTGCTCTTTCCGCTTTTTCTTGTGCTTTTTTCAAATTTTTTAATATTTTTGCTTTATCTTCGTCGTCTTGTTTCATTTGACCTTTTTTTTTCTCTTCTTCTGCTTTTATTCTTTTATAATATTTAGTAAAAAAATTATTAATATTTAACTCAATATTTTTAATTAACGGAATTATTTTATTAGGTATTTGGTTAATAAACTGAACAATTCTTTTGTTAATTTTGCGATTATTTGAATCATTAGATAAATTAATAAGTTGTTTGTTATAGTTTTCTATAGATAATAATAGTTTTTCGTTTTTACCTATAAATACATCACTGAATTCTGGAAAATGTAACTCCATTAATTCCATAAATTTGGCAAATTCCCTAAGATTAATATCAATTTTATATATACCATTTCTTAAATTATCTTGTATTTCTAATGCTTTAGTTTCGTTTTTATTATTATTATCAATATCATTTTTCAACTTTTTTAACGATTTTGACAACTGTTCAAACACCTTTTTATATGGTTCAATATCGGTTAATTTTACACCGCCAGATTGAATATACCACCTACTGATTTTGGATTCAGAAAGTTTTTTTCTATCTATAGGGGGCGATGAACCAATCGCAGAATCATTATCAAAATTACTTTGTGGTTTTAATAGTTGTTCTTTTTTTTCTTCTTCAACAATAGGTAGTATATTGAGCGATGAACTTGTATTTTGTTTTAAATCACTTGTAGTACTGTTATATTTATTATGTTGTTCTGATTGTTTAATTACATTAAGTACATCATATACCATATTTGTTATTTTTGTGAAATCATCTTCAACAAATACACCTTTAAAAAACAATAAAGTCAATATATTTCTGAACGCATTGCTGTTGAAACGATCGATTGGATGTATTTTTGTATTTTTATCAAAATAACTATATACTAAATAGGAGATAAAATATAATTTTGAAAAATTAAGATGTGTCTTTTTTGTTATTATAAAATTGTGTAACAACACATTTTTTATAGAGTCATTTATATTGTAAAAGTTTTGGACGGTTGAAGCAAAAATATGAGTTCGTCGAGTTTTCTTTTTGCGTCTGGTGGTGGTGTTTTTTTTGCGTCTGGTTGTTTTATGATGTCCTGTTGTTTTATGATGTCTTGACCCACCCGACGATGAACCACTTCTTTTTCTTTTTTTCACCCAATTTATCGCTTCTTCTATAAAACTATCAATAGAATACATTATAAATTCATCTATGTAGTCCTGTATGTTATTATATATAAGTGTTAATTCATTTGTTTTCGACCGTGTATTTTGAGCAGGTGGACCCCGTGAGGTTAATGAAGTTAATTTTATTTCTGTAGTATTTATATTTTCTAGGTTAAAATTTATATGAATAGGAACTAATGGATTTAGCGGCGGAGTTATATCTATGTTTACCAAATGTGTAGGATCATTATATTGTAGAGTAGTATAGTCCCAATGATTTCCTCCTTTTAAAGAAGGATCTTGTAAAGAAGAACCTTGTAAAGAAGGATCAATCCTTACCTTTTTTTTTGCTTGAGTTGCTTCATCTGGTCCTGCTTCATCTGGTCCTGCTTCATCTGGTCCTGCTTCATCTGGTCCTGCTTCATCTGGTCCTGCTTCATCTGGT